>ERZ795061.905-NODE-905-length-29405-cov-5.686099_pt1 | contig 29405 bp, 25 predicted proteins | sample MGYA00375145_ERZ795061 | MGnify/ENA primary metagenome ERZ795061 (study PRJEB30190, sample SAMN05720144) | anaerobic digester metagenome | isolation source: active sludge of municipal wastewater-treating anaerobic digesters | place: USA | collected 2014-12-22 ... | reverse complement strand
TCAAGGGTGACGACAGGATAGATCGGGTGCTGTACCAAAACGGGAACTGCAGCCGGATTGTCACGCAACGCCATCGTCGTCACAATCGTCAAATTTCCGCCAGCACTATCTCCCGAGGTTATTAGACCCGTTACTTCTAACCCGAGTTCCGCAGGACTTGAAGCGATCCAGCGAGTCGCCGCTTCACAATCTTCGGCAGGGGCGGGAAAGGGGTGTTCTGGCGAAAGACGATAATCAATTGAAATCACCGGCAGGTCGAGCAATCGTGCGACTTCGGCGCAATAGGGCTCATAGGTGAAGAGACTTCCGATGACAAAGCCACCACCATGGTAAAAGACCATGACTGGCCCCGCACCACGGTTTGCCCGCTTATCATATACGCGCGCGGGGATTGGTCCGGTCGGTCCGGGGATGGAGATGTCACGAATAATGGCCAATTCCCCCACAGGCGCATCGGCGACATCGCGCATCGCCGCTGTCATAGCCCGGGCGTCGTCCGCAGGCACTTCCCAAAATTTCGGGCCGGGTACTGCATTCAAAAATTGCAGGAACAGGGCGACATCGGGCCGCACATAGGGTTTATTATCGCTCATCTTATTCTCCCTCTGTCACACGTGATACGGTGCCTTACCGGACAGGTCTAGCATATCCGCACATAGTTTTTCTAACATTGCAGTGCGGTCGGAATGGGATTAGGCGAATCTGTAATAGACAAGCAAACTTAAGACGGGCTGGAACGAATGGCTACGGCATTCAAAGACGATCACACAGGCGCGCACACGCCTGTTCATAGCGACGCGGTTGTCGTTCGCTTTGCGGGCGACAGTGGCGACGGCATGCAGTTGACCGGAGGGCAGTTCACACTGTCTTCGGCACTGGCGGGCAATGATTTTGCGACATTCCCCGATTTTCCTGCGGAAATCCGGGCGCCACAAGGGACACTGTTCGGCGTTTCGGCTTTTCAGATCAATTTCGGATCGCAGGCAATTGATACTGCTGGTGACCAACCCGATGTGCTAGTGGCGATGAATCCCGCCGCGCTCAAGACCAATGTCGGATCGTTACGCGAAGGCGGATTGATTATCGCGGATACAGGTGAGTTTACACCACGTAACCTCGACAAGGCGAAATACACCACCAACCCGTTCGAAGATGGCAGCTTGGCCAAGTGGCAGGTGCTTGCGTTTGATATCAGCGCGCTGACAATGGAATCGGTGAAGCCTTACGGGCTTGGCAACAAAGAGGCGCTTCGGTGCAAGAATATGTGGACGCTGGGCCTAGCGCTCTGGATGTTCGACCGCGACCGGCAGCCAATTATCGATTGGCTCAATGCCAAATTTGCGAAGAACCAGGTTTTGGCTGATGCCAATATCGCCGCCCTTAATGCAGGCCATGCTTATGGCGAGACCGCCGAGCTTTCCGGACCGCTGAAGCAATATCATGTGGATGCCGCCCCGGCACCTGCAGGTGTGTACCGCACAGTCACCGGTGCCGAGTCGATTTCTTATGGCTTGGTTGCGGGCGCGCAGTTGGCGGGACTGAAGATGTTCTTCGGCGGTTATCCGATCACGCCTGCTTCTGCGATCTTGCATCATCTGTCGCGCCTCAAGGAATATGGAATAACAACATTCCAAGCCGAAGACGAAATTGCGGCGATTTGCTCGGCAATCGGCGCCAGCTATGCTGGGCAATTGGGCGTTACCAGCTCATCCGGCCCCGGTATCGCACTGAAGGGCGAGGCTATGGGCCTCGCGATTATGACCGAATTGCCCCTGGTCATCGTGAACAGCCAGCGGGGCGGGCCTTCCACTGGACTTCCCACAAAAACTGAACAGTCCGACCTCTATCAGGCCGTCTATGGCCGCAATGGCGACGCACCAATGCCGGTCATTGCCGCGCGTTCGCCAGTGGATGCTTTTGATTGCGCTGTAGAAGCGGTGCGGATTGCGGTCGAATATATGACCCCCGTCATGCTGCTGACCGACGGTTATATCGCCAACGCCGCAGAGCCATGGAAGGTACCGGACCTAGAAAGCTACAAGCCGTTCCCGGTCGAGTTTCTGGAATCGGTGCCTGAAGGGGGCTTCAAACCCTATGCGCGCGATCACAAGCTGAAGCGTCCTTGGGTCAAGCCCGGCACGCCCGGTTTGCTCCACCGCATTGGTGGTATCGAAAAGGAAGTCGATACTGGCCATATCAATTATGCGCCGGCAAACCATCAGGCCATGACCGACATCCGTTCGGCCAAGGTCAATGGCGTGGCTGACAGTATTCCCGACCAGATTGTCGAGCAGGGTGCTACCGGTGCCAAGGTCGCAGTTGTGGGCTGGGGATCAACTTATGGCCCGATTGCGCAAGCGGTTCGCCGCAAACGGGCAGAAGGTGTGGATGTTGCGCATGTGCACATCCGACATATCTGGCCAATGCCGAAGAATCTGGGCGAATTGCTCAAAAGCTTCGATCACATCATCGTTCCCGAAATGAACACCGGTCAATTGAAAACGGTGCTGCGTGACCAGTTTCTTGTCGACGCCAAGCCGGTGAACAAGGTCTCCGGACAACCCTTTACCATCGCCGAAATCGAAGCCGCGATTGAGAGTGCATTATCATGAACGACATGACCCCCGTAAAAGCGACAAGCCCCAAAGATTGGGAAACCGATCAGGAAGTCCGCTGGTGCCCCGGCTGCGGCGACTATGCCATATTGAAAGCCGTTCAGCGCACGATGCCCGAATTGGGCAGCACACCCGAAAATACGGTTTTCATCAGCGGTATCGGCTGCTCGTCGCGCTTTCCCTATTATATGGAAACCTATGGATTCCACACAATCCATGGTCGCGCACCGGCAGTTGCCACGGGTGTTAAGCTTGCCAATCCCGACCTCGACGTCTGGATTATCACCGGCGACGGGGACGCTTTATCGATCGGCGGCAACCACACAATGCACTTGCTGCGCCGCAATCTGGACTGCCAGATCATGCTGTTCAACAACGAGATTTACGGTCTGACCAAGGGGCAATATTCACCCACGAGCCGCGTCGGCACCACTAGTCCGTCGACACCCTATGGTTCGGTTGACCGTCCGGCGACACCTTGCGCCTTTGCGTTGGGCTCTGGCGCGCGTTTTGTTGCCCGTGGGTTTGATGTCTCCAAGAATTTGCCTGAAGTGCTGAAAGCCGCCCACGCCCATCGCGGTGCTGCATTCATCGAAATTTTCCAGAACTGCATTGTTTATAACAAGGATGTGTTCGAAGATTTTGCCGCCCCCAAGGGTGCAGAGGACCATCAGCTTTGGCTGCGCCATGGCGAACCGATGCTTTTTGCCAAAGGAACCAAGGGTATTGCGCTGGATGTGGATGCCCTGACGCTAAAGGTTGTTGATGTAGTTGAGGACGACTGGAAATCAGCGGGCGTTATTGTCCATGATGTGACTAACCGCTCGGTAGCGCATATGCTGGTAGAAATGCGCTTTGGCGAATTCCCGATGGCTTTGGGCGTGCTTTACGACGATCCGCGTCCGACCTTCAACGATGCCGTCATCGCGCAAAATGTCTCGGCCAGCGCCGGCAAGACAGCCGACCTCGGGAAGCTTCTAGCCAAGGGGCAGACCTGGACAGTCGAAGACGGACATCCCGAAGTTTAAGGTCGGTGCCGACATAACGCTGTATTGCAATCGGCGGCTTAGTCCGCCAGCACAGCGTCATGGACAATCTTACGCACAGCCTGGTTGGGGCGTTGCTTGGGCAGGCTGGTTTAAAACGTAAAACCGGTCTGGCAATGCCGACGTTAATCATCGCCGCCAACATTCCCGACATCGACGCTATCGCCGTCTTGCTGGGTGGCGACGAGCATTTGGCGCTTCGGCGAGGGATTACACACGGGCCGATCGCTATGGTGCTGCTCCCGCTGCTGCTTTGGGGTATCATGCTGTGGTATGACCGACGGCAGACCAAACGGGGTACGCGCCCCGAAAAGCGGCTGCCCGTTGATGCAAAGTGGTTGTTGATGTTGGCCTATATCGGCTGTCTCAGCCATCCGCTGTTTGACTGGTTCAACAGCTATGGAATCCGGTTACTGGAACCCTTTTCGAGCCAGTGGTTCTACGGCGACACCATTTTTATTATCGATATCTGGCTCTGGTGCGCACTGATCGCGGGCGTTTGGCTATCGCTGCGAGGTGAACGGCGAGGACAGCCGAGTTGGCGGATACCTGCCATCACAAGCATGGCCGCCATCATTCTCTATATCTTCGCCAATGGCCTCATCACGGGGCGGGCGGAGCAACTGACCGGAAGGGCTGTACAGAGCCAATTTGGTATCGTCCCGGCTATGGTGGTGGCCAATCCGGTACCTGTGCAGTTCTGGAAACGTGAAATGCTGTGGCGCGATTCAAACTACTATGGACAAGGCGTTTTTTCGGCCCCGGATCAGGTCGTTCTCGATCCCAAAATCGGTCAGCATGAAATGTCAAACACTTCTGCTTTAGACGAACTATCCAAGGATAAGAATGCGAAGGCCTTTTTGTTCTGGTCGAGGATGCCCGTTCTGCGCGAAGAACTGCGCGAGGAGTCCAAGGTGCGAATTCTGTCCGACCAACGCTTTGGTAATCCTTTGGTGCAGGACCGTTTCAGGGTCGTTGTTCCCACCGAACAGGACGCAAAATGACCCAGCCAGTAATCCTCTGGTTTCGCCGCGATTTGCGTCTTGCGGATCAACCGGCGCTGACGGCTGCTGTCGCGAGCGACGCGCCGGTTATACCTGTATTTATACTCGACGATGAAAGCCCCAAGCATCGCAAGATGGGCGGCGCATCGCGATGGTGGCTGCACCATAGCCTCGCATCGCTCAACGCCGATTTGCAAGCGATCGGATCCCGCTTGCTTCTGCTGCGCGGCAAGTCTGAAGTGGTTTTGGGTCGCCTGGCTGAACAAACGGGCGCAAAAGCCATTCATTGCATACGTCACTATGAACCATGGTGGCGCAATGCCGAAAAGGCGGTGGCGAAAGCCTTGCCAGAAGGCTGTCAGTTTAATTGCCACGATGGCAATTATCTATTGGCACCTGGCAGTGTAACGACCGGCAGCGGTGGGCAGTATAAAATCTACACACCGTTTATGCGCGCTTTGTGGCAGCATATGCCGCCGCATGATCCGGTGCCTGCGCCACAGAAGTTGAACGCGCCAGAGTACTGGCCGAAGAGCGAAATGCTTTCGGATTGGAATCTGCTTCCAACGCGGCCCGACTGGGCGGGCGGCATGAAGGACATGTGGACCCCGGGTGAAGCCGGGGCGAAGGCGCGGCTTGATGCCTTTGCCGATAAAGCAAAATATTTCGACGAGAAACGCAATCTGCCCTCCATCGCGGGGTCATCTTTTCTATCACCGCACCTTCACTTCGGTGAAATATCAGCCGCGACGTGCTGGCATAGGACCATGTCGGCGGGCGGGTCGGTCGATGTGTTTTTGAAGGAACTTGTGTGGCGCGATTATGCGCAGAATGTCATTTGCCAGTTCCCCGAATATGGCAGCAAGAACGCACGCGACGCCTTTGACATGATGCCTTGGCGTGATCTCGACGACCCATCGGTCAAAGCGGATTTTACCGCCTGGACAAAAGGGCAGACCGGATATCCGATCGTCGATGCCGGTATGCGCCAGCTTTGGATCACGGGCTGGATGCATAACCGTGTGCGTATGATAGCCGCATCTTTTCTCATCAAACATTTGCTTATCGATTGGCGGGCCGGGGAGCAGTGGTTTTGGGATACGCTTGTCGATGCCGATTATGGATCAAACGCCGTGAATTGGCAGTGGACTGCAGGATCCGGCGTAGACAGCAACATGTTCGTCCGCATTATGGCGCCGCTGTCGCAATCCGAGAAATTCGATGCAGCAGGCTATATAAGGCAATGGGTGCCGGAGTTATCCGATTTGCGCGAACCCTATATCCACGATCCCGAAGAGCATGGTGCTCGGCCCAAAACATATCCGCGCAAGCTGATTGGACATAAGCAAGCGCGGGAACGGGCGCTGGCGGCGTATGCAATAACGAAAGACTAGGACGTATATTAGCCGTCAACGGCGATGCGCTTACCTGTTTCAAACTCGCGCTGCAGCAAAGCTACGATCGCATCGGCCACAACAGACGGTTCCTTAACCGAGGTGGGGTCTTCACCGGGATAGGCGGCAGCGCGCATTTTGGTGCGGGTTTTGCCGGGGTCGACGATGGCGGCACGCACTGCGGAGATGTTCTTCACTTCTTCGGCATAGCTGCGCACCAGCGTTTCCAGCGCGGCTTTGGATGCCCCATAGGCACCCCAAAATGCGCGCGGTGTGGCGCCGACTGATGAAGTGAGGGCGATCAAGCGCCCAGCTTCGCTCTTGCGAAGCAGAGCGTCAAAGGAGGCGATCAGAACTTGCTGCGCGGTGACATTCAGGGTGAACAGACGCGCAAATTCTGCACCGTCGATTGCCGGCACCGGGGCCAGCGTTCCGAGCATCGCGGCGTTCAGAACCAGATGGTCCAGTTTACCCCAGCGTTCGGTCACCGCGGTCGCAAGGCGTGCAATGCTATCGCCATCGGTCAGGTCGAGGGGTGCGATCGTGGCGCTGCCACCGGCTTCGAAAATTTCGTCCTCGACCGCTTCGAGATCTTTTGCCGTGCGTGCTGTGATGATCACATGTGCGCCTTGAGCGGCCAGTGCCTTTGCCGTTGCGGCACCAATTCCTCGGCTGGCACCGGTAACCAGTGCGACCTTAGCTTCAAAAATACCGGTCATGAATCAGGCAAGCTTTCTTTCGCCAAGCATGATGAGGTCGCCGGCTTCGGCTTCTTCATGGTCGGTCAGGCTTGTAGGATAATCGCCCGTGAAACAGGCGTCGCAATATTGCGGCTTACCGTTGTTGCGCGCATCTTCACCCAAAGCTCGGTAAAGTCCATCGATGGACAGGAAGGCCAAGCTGTCTGCCTGGATGAATTTGCGCATTTCTTCGACATCCATCCGGCTGGCAAGCAGCTTCGAACGCTCGGGCGTGTCAACGCCATAGAAGCAACTGTTCATTGTTGGCGGACTGGCGATACGCATATGGACTTCGGCCGCGCCGGCTTCGCGCATCATCTGAACGATTTTCAACGAGGTCGTGCCGCGCACAATGGAGTCGTCGATGAGGACGATTTTCTTGCCAGCGACCAGATTTTTATTGGCATTATGTTTCAGCTTCACGCCAAGATGGCGCACGCCATCACCGGGTTGAATGAAGGTACGTCCAACATAATGTGAGCGGATGATGCCCAGTTCAAAGGGGATACCCGCCGCTTCGGCATAGCCGATGGCTGCCGGGGTGCCGCTGTCGGGAACCGGAATGACATAGTCGACATCGACCCCATTCTCACGCGCCAGTTCCGCGCCAATGGCCTTACGTACCGAATAGACACTGATTCCCTCAACGATCGAGTCGGGCCGAGAGAAATAGACATGTTCGAAGATGCAGGGACGCTGCGCGACGGGGATGAAGGGCTTGTGCGAATGAACCTCGCCATTGCGCACGACGATCAGTTCGCCCGGCTCCACCGCACGGATAAATTCGGCACCGACGATATCGAGCGCTACGGTCTCCGATGCAAAGATAAACGAATCGCCCAGCTTGCCCATCACTAGTGGGCGGATGCCTAAGGGATCACGGCAGGCGATTAGGCCTTCCGTTGTCAGGCAGATGAGCGAATAAGCACCTTCAACTCGCTTCAAGGCGTCGATTAGCCGGTCGAGCAATGTCCGGTAACCCGAGGTCGCCACCAAGTGGATGATGACTTCGGTATCCGATGTCGACTGAAATATAGACCCGCGCCGCACAAGGTCGCGCCGCAAGGTCATTGCGTTCGAAATATTACCGTTATGCGCAATAGCAAAGCCGCCGGTCGCCAGATCAGCATAGAGCGGCTGCACGTTGCGCAGCGAAGTCTCGCCCGTTGTGGAATAACGCACATGCCCGGCGGCGCTGCGTCCGATCAGACCGCCGATGATTTCTTCACGGTCGAAATTACCCGCAACATGGCCCATTGCGCGATGGGTGTGGAAGTCATGTCCGTCATAGCTGGTAATGCCAGCCGCTTCCTGGCCGCGGTGCTGCAAGGCGTGCAAGCCAAGAGCAACCATGGCAGAAGCACCTTCGGCGTCAGTCACGCCAAAAATGCCACACTCCTCCCGAAGTTTGTCGTCGTCAAATGGGTCGGTGGTCAGCATTTATTCGAATCCCGCTGCGCTTCGCTGGCTGGCATATAGGCATGCTTCGCCCTCTTGTCTCCCCCTTGTCGTGATAGTGTCATAAAGAAAATGTTGGCGAGCCTTTTCCGCATGGTTTAGGTCCCTTTCCATGACAGATGACCGCGAAACAGGGCTGGAGCTCAATCCTAAATTTGACGCCAATGGTCTGGTGACCGCTGTCGTGACCGATGCAGCGGACGGCGCTGTCCTTATGGTCGGCCATATGAATGCGGAAGCGCTCGCGAAAAGTCTGGAGACGGGGACGGCCGTTTTCTTTTCACGCAGCCGCCAGCGGCTTTGGCAAAAGGGTGAAAGCAGCGGAAACCTTTTGTTTATCAAGGAAATGCGCGTTGACTGCGACCAAGATGCCATCTTGGTGATTGCAGAGCCAAAGGGCCCTACCTGCCATACCGGCGAACGTAGTTGTTTTTACCGCCGCTTGACGGATGGCAAGCTGGAGCGCGCGTGAACTACCAAATTGCCCGTTCTGCTATCCTGCTGCTGGCGCTCGCTGCATGCGGGAAAAACACATTGTCGCCATCGACCCAAGAGACGGCTTCGGGCGATGCACTAGACGATCAGGCGGTAGCTGTCGGCATAATGCCTGATCCGGATGATGTCGAATTTGCTGGGCGTTTTGAAACCCGCAGCGATCTTGGCACTGATAAATTCTGCGCCGTTTCAAACGGGACACAACAGTTTAATATCGGGTTTCTTGCGGTCTATGGTCCGGAAAGCAAGTGCGAAGGAACCGGAACCGCCACGATTAAGGGGCAGACCGTGCGCGTGGTTTTAACAGGGCAGGGAAGCTGCTCCTTCGATGCCCGATACGATGGCATTGAGCTACGCTTCCCGGGCACTGTCGAGAGCGGTTGTTCGACTTACTGTTCGGTCAATGCAAATCTGTCGGGCACCCATTACTTCATGGTGCAGCCTGGCGATGAAGCCGCACGCCAAACACTGGGACGTGATACCGAAAGGTTGTGCGGTTAACCCGGAACGACGAGACAGGCTTGTCCGACAGCTTTGAGTTTTCCGCACATGGCATCGGCAGCCGCCCGGCTTGCAAATGGACCAGCCTGTAGCCGTGTGATTTGACCGCTATTTTTGTAGCTTGGTTGCAAGGAGTCGATTCCCGCAACTTTGCCCTTCAACGAAGCCCAAAGCTTCTTGGCATTGGCATCCTCGCTGAATGCACCCAACTGGATACGCCATGGACTGGCTACAGCAGGCGCTGCAGGTTTGACGACCGGCGCTGAGGCAGGTTTAGCCACAGCCGGCTGCACAACTTTTGGCTTTCCGGCGGGAACCCCTACGGCCGGAATGTTCGCCGGAAATCCGGGAGGATTTGCGGATGGAATCGACGACGGTGGCACGGCGACCTGTTTAGTGGGTTTGGATGGCGGGGTTGTATTGATAGGGAATCCGGCGGCCTGCGCCGAAGCATTCCTGCTGGCGCGCTGTTCCAGTTCGCCTGCTAGCACCGTTGCTGCCTGACGCTGTTCCAGCGGAACATATGTATCCATTTGCGACAGACTTTGCGATGCAGGTGCCATGCCTGCAGAGGAAGCAAGTGACATCAAGGCGTAAGCACGGACCCAATCTTTTGCGATATGGGTGCCATTAAACAGTTCGGTTGCAAGCAAATACTGCGCGCGCGGGTCTCCGCGATCCGCCGACGCCTGCAATATGGGGAGCGCTTCTACCACGCGACCCTGATAGTGAAGAAGGTGGCCGTAGCTGTCCATTGCCTTCAAATGGCCCTGAGCCGAAGCCTTTTTATACCAGTCCAGGGCAATATTCAGGTCGGTTTTTACACCGCGCCCCGTCTTATATGCCTGGCCCATGTTGAACTGGGCATCAGGATCACCTTTAAGTGCAGGTTCGCGCCATTCTTTGACGGCCGCTTCATAGTCGCCACGGCTCCAGGCATCGACGCCCGCCTTGACGTCAGCCGCAGCTGGGGCGGATTGCAGCGATAGCGCCAAGGCAGCCATTGCCAGTTTCGAAAGGTGCGACCCTAACTTCATGTAATTCCTCCGAACAAAAAGCGAGTTTCTTATAATATGCAAGAAACTCAAAAATGGTAAACATTTCCGATTAATCTCTTAACCAGCCCAATGCCCCAAATCATTAGGTCAGATGCGGCTATATAGATTAAGGTTTAGGCTAAGCCAGCCAATATTTGTGCGGTGAAATCGGGTGCAGCGTTAACGGATTTTTAGCCCTGTTCTGTCACATCCCCATTTGAAACATTTACAAAGGGGAATGATGTGAGGGTTCTCGCATTAGCATCACAGAAGGGCGGGTCGGGCAAAACCACCCTTTCTGGCCACTTAGCGGTTCAGGCACAACTCGCCGGAGCCGGGCCTGTCGTTTTGATTGATATCGATCCGCAAGGGTCGCTGGCCGATTGGTGGAATGAACGTGAAGCCGACCTTCCCGCATTTGCCCAAACAACAGTTGCCCGCCTTGCGGCGGATTTGGCTGTTTTGCGGCAGCAGGGTTTCAAGCTTGCGGTCATCGACACGCCACCCGCCATTACCATGGCGATCCAGAGCGTTATATCGGTCGCCGAGCTGATCGTCGTTCCAACCCGCCCGAGTCCCCATGACCTGCGCGCCGTAGGTGCTACTGTCGATTTGTGCGAGCGGGCCGGAAAGCCATTGATCTTCGTGGTCAACGCGGCAACGCCAAAAGCGAAAATCACTTCGGAAGCAGCTGTTGCACTGTCGCAGCACGGCACCGTCGCACCAATTACACTCCATCATCGTACCGACTTCGCAGCATCGATGATCGACGGTCGCACGGTTATGGAAATCGACCCCAACGGCCGGTCTTCGCAAGAAGTTATCCAGCTTTGGGCATATATTTCGGACCGACTGGAAAAGAACTTCCGCCGGACCGTTTTCAGCGCTCCCGCCGCCGCGGCTAACCCGCAAGTTGCCACCGCACGACCGATGGGCGGCTTTGGCCGTCGCGTTGTTGGTTAAGCGAAGAAAAGGGGGCAACGAAGATGAGCGAACCTAAGCCAATAGCATCACTTTCCGGCATATTGCTGGCTCGTAAGGGTCTGGCACGTCCCGCCATGCGTCGTCCATCGATGATGGGCAGTAACGGTAACGCCGCACTGTCGCAGGATGATCTAGGTTGGAACGACATGGGATATGATGTCGATCCCGATCCCAATACGCCGATGGATTATGACCACAGCTTTCATGGGCAAAATCCGCTCGCGGGAGCCGTTCCCGAGGTCAAGAACCAGCAGGAGCGTATTTTTGACGAATATGATTCCGAACTTGATGTCGGTTTCGAAAGCTTGTCCGGAGCCGAGCCTGAAGTCGAAACGACACTGACGGTCGTCAGCATGATCCCTGAGCCACCGGTGCAGCCCATTGCGCGCCGTGGAAAAACCGATGCGCCACGTTCGCGTGCTCGGTCGAAACCGGGGCTTAAAGACAAAGCGGCCTTCACGTTGCGCCTCGACGGCGAGCGTCATTTGAAGCTTCGTCTTGCCTGCGCCGTCCGCCATCAGTCGGCACAAAATCTTGTGACCGATGCGTTGGACGCATTTCTCGATTCCATGCCGGAAATTGGACACCTCGCGTCCCACGTTCCGACGAAAAAACATTAAACCCGAGTTTGAGCTTTTTTGAGGTGATACCATGAATAGCAAATTTGTCGTAAAGCTCGCATTATCGACTGCTTTTGTGGCAGTGCCCGCGATGACAACGTCGACTGCCGGTTTCGGGAGCACTGATAAGGTGTCGGCTAAAAAGGCAGGCCCTGAAAAGGCTTATGGCTGGGCGAAGAAAGCCGAGCAGGCTCTTGCAAAGGGTAAAGCCGATCGAGCGTTGACCTTCGCTGAATTGGCCGTTGAAGCCGATATGCAAAATCGCGATTATCGTGGCCTTCTAGCCCGCATTTATATGTCGCAAGGCCGTTTCGTTTCCGCAGAACGCACCTTGATGGACGTTATGGAACTGGGCCAGGTGGACCCGCGTACCGTGATCAGCCTTGCGCTTGCACGTATCGCCCAAGGGAATGTTGATTCGGCCGTCATGCTGGTGGAAGCAAACCGTTCGATCATCCCCGTCAGCGACTATGGTCTGACCCTCGCACTTGCGGGGCGTTCCGATGATGCCGTCAATATACTGACCGATGCGATCCGCACCGACAGCGCGACCGTTCGTACTCGTCAGAATCTTGCACTTGCTTATGCCCTTGATGGTCGCTGGCGCGATGCCCGCGTCATGGCGTCACAGGATATGGCGCAGTCGCAAGTCAACGACCGGATTGCCGAATGGGCCCAGTTCGCACGCCCTGAAGCCTATACTTTGCGCGTTGCCGGGCTTTTGAAAGTTCGCCCCAATATGGCCGACACCGGACAGCCCGTTCGGTTGGCTCTAAACAGCTCCGCACCTGCTGGATTGGCGCAAGCCGAAGTTCAGGCCGCACCGGTAGAAATGGCCTCCGCACCTCAGCCTGAGCCCGTCGAACTTGCTGCGCTTGGCCCTGCGCCCGTTTCCGACAGCGTTGGCTTTGCCGCGGTCGAAGCCGCGGTAAACATGATTGAGCCCGCTCCGGTTGCTGTTGCTGCCGTTGAAGAAGCTCCGCTGATTAAGGCATCAGCCGGTCCTGCAAAAGCTGCCGCGCCGTCCGCACCGGTTAAGCTTGCACTGGCGGATGTTCCGGCATCGAAGCCGTCGATGAAGTCTTCGACCCATCTGGTCCAGCTTGGTGCGTTTTCGAACGCAGCAAATGCAGCCGCAGCATGGAACAAATATAGCAAGCGCTACGGCGTTCTGAGCGGAATGGATTCGGCAAGTTCCACCGTTACGGTGAATGGCAAGAAATTTGTCCGCCTGGCTGCGATGGGCTTCACAAACGGCGCATCTGCAAATGCTGCGTGCAGTAAGATCAAGGCACAAGGTGGCGTTTGCCTCGTCCGGACTATCGGTGCCGATAAACCTGTGCGTATGGCAAGTGCAACGGGTCGCAAGATCGCAGCGCGCTAAACTGTAGAATATACAAGTCCTTAAGGGGCGGCGGGTTCGGCTTAGGCCGGTATGACCTTGCCGCCCTTTAACATATGCCGCACGCGGCCTTGAACCGGCAGGCGGTCAAAAGGAGTGTTGCCTGCCAACGCGGCCATTTTATCGCCATCAACTTGCCAAGGCGCATCCGGATCGATCAGGATAAGGTCGGCTTCACATCCTTCTGCAATTTTCCCTGCATTTAAACCGAGGATTTGCGCTGGATTGGTTGCAAGCAGTTCGAAAAGACGACCTGTCGAAATGGTGCCTTCACGTACCAGATTGAGCGAGAGCGCAAGCAACGTCTCAGCGCCCGCCATTCCTGGTGCAGCCTCTGAAAAGGGAAGGCGTTTGTCCTCCGGCCCGCGTGGGTCATGCCCTGACGAGATCACATCAATCGTCCCGTCAGCCACCGCCGCGATGCAGCTCAGGCGATTATCTTCGTCGCGCAAGGGCGGCGAAAGTCGGGCAAAAGTTCGGAAGTCGAATATGGCGTTGTCGGACAGGAAAAGGTGCCCGGGCGTGATGCCGCAACTGATCCGCAGACCGCGTGCCTTGCCATCCCGAATCATATCAAGACCGCGCGCCGTGGTGACCTGCCGGAAATGGACATGGGCGCCACTTTCTTCGGCAAGGATAAGATCGCGGGCGATGGCGAGTGCCTCGGTCGCGGGCGAGGCACTCGAAAGGCCGAGCAAGGTTGCTGTTTCGCCATTGGTTGCAACCGCCTTGCCGGCAAGACCGGCATCTTCGCTATGGACGAACACGGGCAAGTCAAGCGCCGCACAATAGCGCATGATGCGTAGCATGATCCCGCTGTCCGCAATCCAGTTGCGTCCGGTGGCGACACCAACGGCACCGGCTTCTTTCATCAAGGCGATTTCCGCCATGTGCAGCCCGTCCAACCCTTGCGTAGCTGCCGCAAGCGGGTGAACCCACAGATCGGGTTTACCTTTTAGCGCGGCATAACGGACCGTGGCGGGGTCATCGTGAACAGGTGACTGGTCCGGCATCAGCGCTGCCCGCGTTATCCCGCCGAAACGGAAGGCTGGTTTATCGGTTTTGAAGACGCCCAGATCGATGATCCCGGGTGCAACAATAAGGCCCGATGCATCCAGTTGTTCGGCAATTGGTGCGGCTTTGCCTACGGACGCAATGACGCCATTTTCGATATGGATGTGTGCAGCCTCGGCCTTCGCGATTCCGGGAAGAACCGAATGGCCATTCAGGATATTGATGCCAGTCATGCCCAACCCTCCACGCAGCGTGCTTTTCGGGTCAGGATATCCAGACAGGCCATGCGTACGGCGACGCCCATTTCCACCTGCTCGGTGATAGCCGAACGTTCGACATGGTCGGCAATATTGCTGGCGATTTCCACTCCGCGATTCATGGGGCCGGGGTGCATGACCAGTGCGTCGGGCTTGGCAAGCGCGAGCCTGCGTTCATCTAGGCCGTAAAGATGATAAAATTCACGGGGGGAGGGGATGAAGTCGCCCTGCATCCGCTCATTTTGCAACCGCAGCATCATGACCACGTCTGCGCCGTTCAATGCGGCATCAAAATCGGTGAAAGGCTCGGCCCCGAACGATTCAATCCCGTGCGGCATCAGGGCAGGCGGCGCGACCACACGGACGTTGGCGCCGAGGCTTTTCAGGCAGAAAATATTGGAGCGCGCCACGCGGCTATGCAGCAGATCGCCGCAGATGACCACGGACTGACCTTCTACACCTCCCCTGCGGCGTGTGATGGTCAGCGCATCGAGCAAAGCCTGTGTCGGATGTTCATGGCTGCCGTCTCCGGCGTTCAGAACAGGGCAATCGACCTTGCTGGAAATAAGCTGCACCGCTCCAGAACTTGCGTGACGAATCACAATGGCATCCGCGCGCATGGCGTTCAATGTCATCGCCGTGTCGATGAGCGTTTCGCCTTTTTTGACGCTGGACTGTGCGGCGTGCATATTGACGACATCCGCGCCCAAACGCTTTCCGGCAATTTCAAATGAGAGAAGCGTTCGGGTCGAATTTTCAAAAAAGGCATTGATGATGGTCAGGCCCGAGAGCCGGTCGTCATGCTTGGCAGGACCGGAACGGTTGAGCGCGACCCAATGTTCGGCCTCTTTCAAAATGTAGAGTATTTCCCATTTTTGAAGTCCGGCAATGCCAAGCAAATGCCTGTGCGGAAAAGCGTCCGAACCAGCTGGAAAGCGGTCGGCGGCGATATTCTGTGTCCATGTCATTAAAGCGATGCCCTTAGAGGGAAAGCGGTCGCTTAGCAAGCTTCACGCAGTCAATGCGTCGATGGCCCCCTGAAGGATAAAAGCCGCAGCGCCGCTGTCGATCTTTTCCGCTCTTTTGGCACGGCTCATATCGGCGGCGATCATGTCGCGTTCGACGGCTTGGGTGGACCAACGTTCGTCCCGCAGCAGAATGGGCAAACCGAGATCGGCGATGTTGCGGGCAAAGGCTCGGCTTGACTGGCTCCGTGGGCTCTCGCTGCCGTCCATGTTCAGGGGCAAGCCGATGACGATACCCTTTGTAGGGCGGGTGGCCATCGCGGCTTGCAATGCGACTTTATCTTTGGAGAATTTACTGCGCTTTATAAGGTCGGCAGGTGAAGCGAAGGTCCAGCCCGCGTCGCAGAAAGCTGTGCCGATAGTCTTGCTTCCCACATCGAGTCCGATCAGGACGCCGCCACCCGGAAGCGCATTCCGGAAATCCGAAACCTGCTCAAAAATCATTTGGCGAGAAACTTCTGCGTGCGCCACAGCGCGTCGGCACGGACATTGGCCCAGAAGAGCGGGTAGTCGTACACATGGTAGTTATTACCGGGCAACACATAGGGCCCCATGTCCACCGGATCGCCTATGAGCAAAAAGCCCTTTTCATCGCAGCGGGCAGGGACCGTGGTGGGGATTAATTCGCCCGTGCTCATATCCCCTGACGGCTTGAGTGTTCCGAGATTCGCCTGCGCCAAGGCATCCGCTTCCGCTCCGCCGTTGAGCGGGTTGGTGCACAGGATCGGCGTGTCCTTGCGAGATTCGCCGTTAAAGCCCGTAGTGGCGTTGTAGAGTTCGAGGATTTTGCCATATTTCGCCGGTTCGGCGTAGCTTTCCCAGCCCATGATACAGCCCGTCTGATCCGGCGATGTGCAGACGGGAAGGCCCATTTCCGGCATGTCGGTCGTGATCGACACCGGCCAGCCAACGACATAGGCCGCGACAATACGCTTCGCGATGGGTTTGCCCGCGATCCGATCCTTTAGCAAATGGGTCAGATGCAATGCGCCCTGACTATGGCCGGCAAGGATGATGGGCCGGTCCTTTTGCACCGTTTTCACAAAATGGTCGAAGGCAAGCAGGATATCCTGATAGGCATCATTAAGCGCTTGCGCCCCTTCGGGTTTGGTCGTCAAAAACGCACCAATCCCGGCCTGACGGTAGCGTGGAGCCCAGATTTCGCCCGATGCGGCAAAGGGTGTTGCGAGCCCGCGCAGGAAAAGCCGCGCGCGCGCCTGCGATTCCTGATCGTCTAGCGGCGCGTTCCAATGTGTGCGCGCCATGAATGACGTAGGATGAATAAAGAAGATGGCCGCCGAACCCGGAACTTCGGTCTTTGGCGCGCCCACCGGTTCCCACAAGGTCGGGTTATCATTCTTCTGACCGCCCCGCGAGAACCACATGCCGGGGTCTTCATAGACATTGGTGGCCAGTGCTGCCTGTTTTTCGAACTTTACGGTAGGTTCAAGCTGGCCAATCGCAAAGTCGGTCAGCTCGTCCTGGTAGATACGCAGAACGAAACCACCGGCGATGACCAATACGATCAGGCTAGCGAACAGATAAAGAAATTTGCGAGCCAAAGTTGTAATTCCCAATAATCGTGCGGCTGAAACAGCCAGCGCATGTAATCTATTTGGCAAAAATAGCACCGCAAAATTGAATGTGGCCTGACAAGGGCCGCTTTTCCGTTGAAGCGATGCATACGCAATGCTAGCGGCGGCGCTATGTCTGTAGATAAAGATACCGTGAATAAAATCGCACGGCTTTCGCGCATCGCGATCAGCGATGCAGAGGCTGACAAGATGGTCGGCGAGCTCAATGGCATTCTGGCCTGGGTGGAGCAATTGGGTGAGGTGGATGTCACCGGCGTAGAGCCGATGACCGCCGTCATCCCCAACAAGCTTCGCTTGCGCGATGACGTCGTCACCGATGGCGATGTGCGCGAAAAGGTCCTTGCCAACGCTCCTGCTCGTGAAGGCAGCTTTTTTGGCGTGCCTAAGGTGATCGAATAATGACCGATTTTTCCAGAATGGGCGTTGCCGCCATCCGCGATGGCGTAGCTAACGGCGAGTTCAAAGCCGTAGAGGTCGCCGAAGCCCTGAACACACGCGTCGCCAATGCCAAGGCATTGAACGCCTTCATCGTCGAAACGCCGGAAAAGGCACTTGAAGCCGCGGCCGCCGTTGATGCTGACCGCGCCGCGGGCAAGGCGCTTGGCAAGATGGCGGGTGTGCCGATCGGAATGAAGGACCTGTTCTGCACCGAAGGCGTGCAGACCACAGCCGCCAGCCATATTCTCGAAGGCTTTGTGCCGACGTATGAATCGACCGTGTCCGCCAATTTGTGGAAAGCGGGCGCCGGGATGCTGGGTAAACTCAATCTCGACCAGTTCGCCATGGGGTCGTCCAACGAGACCAGCTATTTCGGTAACGTCATTTCGCCCTGGCGGCGCAACGATGGCGGCAACGCGGCATTGGCGCCTGGCGGTTCGTCGGGTGGATCATCTTCGGCCATCGCCTCGCGGTTATGCCCGGCGGCAACCGGAACCGACACCGGCGGCTCGATCCGCCAGCCGGCTGCGTTCACCGGCATCAGCGGTATCAAGCCGACATATGGCCGCTGCTCGCGCTGGGGCATTGTCGCCTTTGCCAGCTCGCTCGACCAGGCGGGCCCGATGGCGCGCGATGTACGCGATTGCGCTATCATGCTGGAGGCGATGGCTGGCTTCGATCCCAAAGATTCAACTTCGCTCGATTTGCCCGTACCCGCATGGGAAGCTGGCCTGAACAGCGATTTGAAGGGCAAACGGATCGGTATACCCCGCGAATATCGCCTCGACGGCATCGATGAAGACATCGCCGCCATGTGGGACAATGGCATTGCCTGGCTAAAAGACGCCGGCGCGGAAGTCGTCGATATCAGCCTGCCGCACACCAAATATGCTTTGCCGGCCTATTATATCATCGCGCCAGCCGAAGCATCGTCCAATCTGGCGCGCTATGACGGCGTCCGCTTCGGCCTGCGCGATTTGCCAGATGGTTCGGGCCTTCAGGACATGTACGCTGCCACCCGAGCCGCAGGTTTCGGCGAAGAAGTCCGCCGCCGTATCATGATCGGTACCTATGTGCTGTCTGCAGGGTTCTACGACGCCTATTATACACAGGCCCAAAAGGTCCGCGCTCTGATTGCCCGCGACTTTGAACAGGCCTGGGCCAGTTGCGACCTGATTTTGGCCCCGACCGCGCCGAGCGCTGCGTTCGGGCTCGGCGAAAAGACGAGCGATCCGTTGTCGATGTATCTGAACGACGTTTTTGCCGTGCCTGCTTCACTGGCAGGTCTTCCCGCCATGTCGGTTCCCGGCGGCCTTAGCAAAGACGGCCTTCCATTAGGCTTGCAGATCATCGGCAAGGCGCTCGACGAGCAAGCCGTGCTGAACGCGGGTCTGGCAATCGAAGAACGTTCCGGATTTACGGCGGAAGCTAAGGAGTGGTGGTAATCAAGAAAGCGCCATTAAAACGATGGTACTTTCGGAAACCCTTCGCGATAGCAACTATTTTGGCTTTTCTGCTTGCAGCATTAGATATTGCAGTTTTGAAGTCGTCAATCGATGGGGGCTTCGTGATGGTGACGCTACAGTCGATAGTAAACCTGTGTTCGTGGGCCTACGTTATCGTAAGAATTCGCAACTGGTTAGTTTTTAGGCGGAAAGCAAATGACTGAATCAACATACCGTATCCAAGGAAACACCGGGGAATGGGAGGTCGTGATCGGCCTTGAAGTCCATGCGCAGGTGACGTCCAACGCCAAGCTCTTTTCGGGTGCGTCCGCCTCTTATGGCGGGGAGCCGAACAGTCATGTGTCGCTCGTGGATGCGGCGATGCCTGGTATGTTGCCGGTGCCGAACCGCGAATGCTTGCGGCAGGCTGTTCGCACCGGCATGGCGATTAACGCGCAGATCAATCGCTGGTCGCGTTTTGACCGCAAAAACTATTTCTACGCCGACTTGCCGCAGGGCTACCAGATTTCGCAGCTTTACCACCCGATTGTCGGCGAAGGCGAAATCGAGGTCACGCTGAACGAGAAGGATCCCGATAGCCCGACCAAGAAGATCGGTATCGAGCGGATCCATGTCGAGCAGGATGCCGGTAAGCTGATGCACGACCAGCACCCGACCATGTCCTTTGTCGACCTCAACCGGTCGGGCGTCGCGCTGATGGAAATTGTCTCGCGGCCGGACATGAGTTCGCCGCAAGAGGCGGGGGCTTACCTTAAAAAGCTGCGGTCGATCCTGCGCTATGTCGGGTCGTGCGACGGCAATATGGAGCAGGGCTCCATGCGCGCCGACGTCAACGTATCGGTCCGCAAGCCGGGTGGTGAACTCGGCACGCGAACCGAAACGAAGAATGTGAACTCGATCCGTTTCATGATGCAGGCCATCGAATATGAGGCGCAGCGTCAGGTTGATCTGATCGAAAGCGGCGGCGCAGTCGTGCAGGAAACTCGCTTGTTTGACCCCAATAAAATGGAAACCCGGTCCATGCGCTCCAAGGAAGACGCGCATGATTACCGCTATTTCCCGGACCCGGACCTGTTGCCGGTCGAATTGGACGATGCATTTCTAGAAGAATGCAAGGCAAGCCTGCCTGAACTGCCCGACGCGAAGCGCAAGCGTTACGAAAGTATGGGGCTCACAGCTTATAATGCGGCGGTTTTGACTGCGGAAGCCGAGACGGCGTTCTGGTTTGAAGATCTGCTGGGCCACGGCGTGGACGCCAAGCAAGGATCGAACTGGCTTCTGTCCGAACTGTTCGGCGCGCTCAATAAACTGGGCAAGTCGCTGGACGAAAGCCCGGTAAATCCGGCGCAGGCTGCGGAATTGCTGGGCTTGGTCGCGGATGGCACAATCAGTGGCAGCATCGCCAAGCAGGTCTTTGAAATCATGCTCGAAACCGGGCAGGGCGCTGCGGCCATTGTGGACGAGCGCGGGTTGAAGCAGACCAACGATACCGGAGCCATCGAAGCCGAAATCGCCAAGATCATGGCTGCCAACGAAGACAAGGTCGCCGAATATCGTTCGGGCAAGGACAAGCTGTTCGGCTTCTTTGTGGGCCAGACGATGAAGGCAATGCAGGGCAAAGCCAACCCGCAGGTCATCAACGAATTGTTGAAGAAAGCCTTGGACGTCTAGAATTTAGGCGGCGCCGAAGATTTTACTTTATTTCCGGCGCCGCACATTTAACAATTGTGCGTACAAACAACTGGCTGGTCTCGGACCGGTCCGCAAAAATTGGGGGAGTTTTGCGTGCGTCATTTGTCCATTGCGCTCGTTTTAAGCGCGTCTTTTCTATCAAGTTCCATTTCCGCAACCGATACCGATAGCCTGAGCGCATCGCCCTTTGGAGTGGTCGAAATCTCGATTGACGAAACCGCCAAGCTGGAGATGCCCAAGCTGGAATTTGCTGAAGGCCCCGAAGATGCGGGGAACTATGATAAATATTATTACTTCCGGCGCGACGATACCGATTTTCCAACAGCTTATGCCGATATAACCGAATGCGACGGCTACGCCCGTGCGCTTGTTTCGAGCTATAAATATCAGGAAGCGCCTTATCCCTATGCCGGGACATTGGCGGGTGCCGCAGGCGGTATGATCGCCAATGCCATGATGGCTGCGATTTTCGTGCCTGGCGAAAAACGTCGGATGCGCCGTGTAAACATGCGGCAGTGCATGGGTTTCAAAGGTTATGAGCGGATCGGGTTGAACAAGGAATTGTGGGAGACTTTCAACTTTGAAGAAGGGACAGGGGCCGAGGAAGAGCAGTCCCGATTGCGCGCGCTCAAGCTTCAGGCGCTCGTTGCGTCAAAAGCCGCTGCTTCGGAAAAGGTATTGCCACGATGAACAAACTAATCCTCACGCTCGCAGCCCTATCCGCCTCGGTTGCGCCCCAAATTGCTCTCGCCAAATCGAAAGTGCCGGTTTTTGTCGAGGCCAAGCATGTCAAAGACGCCCCTGCGGTCACGCTTGACCCTGCAAAAGCGTACATCCTGCTCCGCACGCCCAATGCGATGCCCATGCATTTTGTCAAAATCCCGAGCGCCGAGGACCAGATTGCTTATGATAAGCTTCGGGAAGAAGCTTTCGCCGAAGCCAAGGAAGATTATGCCAAAGCGGTCGTAAAATATGAGCGCGATCTAGCTGTCGCCAAGAAGACATCCGGCATGAAATTGCCGAAAAAGCCGGTTGAGCCGACCGAATCCAACTTCCAGTTCACCCAGTTTTCGCAAATGGCGAATTTTACGATGGGACCGTTCAACCGGTTCTACAGCAAGGGTGGCGGGACGTATCTCCATGCCGTGACCCCGGGCACTTACCGGATATTCGGTCAGGTCGACCCCTTAATCGGGGTAGGTGTCTGCTATTGCATGGGCAGCGTTACCTTTACTGCGGAAGCCGGGAAGATCGTCGATTTGGGGACGATGACAACCGATTTAGCCAATTCAGGTCCCGCTGAAAAAGGCGACAGCAGTTCGCCTCGTCTTGCGGCGATGACTCTGGCATTGGATCCTGTAGACGACAATACACCGGTTGATCCGCGCTTAGCGTCTTTGCCCCGTGTTCCCGCCGATCTGCGCGCCGCAGGCAAGGTGGCCAATTATATGGGGATCGCGATATCGCGCTTGCCAGCGATCAAAGGTGTTTTGGGCTATCAACGCGACCGTATCATCGATCGCAAGGCAACCACAGAAACTGCTGCGCCGGCATCGCTTGAAGGCGGTCAAGTGGTCTTAGAAGCACCGAATGCCCAAAATTAAGGTCTGTTATTGAGACAGCGGGCCTGCGGCGAAGCCCAATCGCCGCTTGGCACTTGCCCTTGTGCACCTTTCCCGTTAGAGGCTCCCGTCGTTTGTGAAACGGCAGCTTTTCGTAAGCGGGCGTGGCGGAATTGGTAGACGCACCAGATTTAGGTTCTGGCATCGCAAGGTGTGGGGGTTCGAGTCCCTTCGCCCGCACCACGAAATGAGGTATAACCTCGGCTGCCGTTGAACCCGAAAGCCATTTAACAGTTTAAGGCAAGCTACCCGCTTGTCCCAGATAGAGAAGATAACATGCAGACCGTCGAGACACAGAATGAAGGCCTGAAGCGCGCATATCGGATGACGATTACCGCGAAAGATGTCGAATCGCGCATTGATGCCGAGGTAAAGAAAATCGCCCCTCAGGTGCGGATGCCCGGCTTCCGTCCTGGTAAGGTTCCCGCCAATCTGGTCAAGAAAATGCACAAGGACTCCTTGTTGCAGGACGCGCTGAACAGCTCGATCCAGGAAGGCGTCCAGAAGGCGATCACCGATAACAAGCTGCGTCCTGCGACCCAGCCCCATGTTCATCTCGATAATGACTATGCGCCCGGTAAGGATGCGGTTGTCGACTTCCATCTCGAAGTATTGCCTGCGATTTCGGCGCCGTCGATTGACGGGATCACGCTGGAGCGTTTGACGGTCGAAGTCAGCGATGCTGCGGTGGACGAATCGATCTTGAAGTTGGCCGCTGGCCAGAAGAGCTTTGAAGCAGCAGACAAGAAATACGCCGCCAAATTGGGCGATAGCGTTGTTATCGACTTTGAAGGCAAGGTCGATGGCGTTCCGTTCGAAGGCGGCAAGGGCGAAGGCATGGCGGTCGAGCTTGGTTCGGGTCAGCTTATCCCCGGTTTTGAAGACCAGCTTGTTGGTGTGAAAGCCAATGATGAAAAGGTCATCAACGTAACCTTCCCCGAAGATTACAACGCCGAGAACCTGAAGGGCAAAGCTGCAACCTTCGATATCGTTGTGGCCGAAGTCCGCAAGCCTGTGGAAGCTAAAGCCGACGACAATCTTGCCAAGATGTTCGGTCTGGAAGGCATCGACAAGCTGCGCGAGCTGATGAAAGTCCAAGTCGAGCAAGAACATAACGGCCTGACCCGCACATATATGAAGCGCCAGCTACTCGATCAGCTTGCTGCGGACCATGATTTTGAAGTTCCGCCTTCGATGGTCGAAGCCGAGTTCGAGCAGATTTGGGCGCAACTTGAGCAGGAAGCTGCACGTGAGGAAGATCCCGAAGCGGCCAAGAAGGAAATGGAAGCAGAGCGCGAAGATTATCGTGACATCGCCGTCCGCCGCGTTCGCTTAGGTTTGTTGCTGTCTGAAATTGGTCAGGCAAATGGCGTAGAAGTCAGCAGCCAAGAAATGAATATGCTGGTCCAGCAAGCTGCCCAGCAATATCGCCCTGAAGACCGCCAGCGGTTCGTACAATATCTGCAAGAAAACCCGATGGCAGCCGCCCAGCTGCGTGCCCCTCTGTTTGAAGACAAGGTCGTTGACTTCCTTTTCGACAAAGCAAGCGTCACCGAAAAGACGGTAACGAAGGAAGAGCTCGAAGCAGCGATCGAAGCTGAGCCCGACGCAAAGCCTGCTGCGAAGAAGAAGGCGCCTGCCAAAAAGGCTGCGGCCAAGGACGAGGCTCCTGCGAAGGAAGCTAAGCCTGCGGCAAAGAAGGCTGCTCCTAAAAAGGAAGCTGCCGAGCCTAAGGAAGAAGCCAAGCCAGCCGCCAAGAAGGCGCCTGCAAAGAAGGCTGCCGCGAAGAAGTAACCTTGCGATACAGGTAAAGATAAAGAGAAAGGGCCCGGAGTGATCCGGGCCCTTTTCATTTAAGGTTGCGCTGTTTATGCGAGATCAAACCGGTCGGCGTTCATCACCTTGACCCAGGCTTTTACGAAATCGCGTACGAACTTCTCTTCATGACCGCGCTCGGCATAGACTTCGGCAGTTGCGCGGAGCTGGCTGTTTGATCCGAAGATAAGGTCGGTGCGGGTGGCGCGCCACTTTTCGGTGCGTCCGCCACGCGTGTAGCCGATAAACTCTTCGTCGCTGGCCGTGTCGACCAGATCCCAGAAGGTATCAATGTCGAACAGGTTGACGAAGAAATCATTGGTCAGCACACCCTTGCGATTGGTGAGTACGCCTTCAGGGATATCTTTATGGTTCGCGCCAAGGACGCGCAAGCCGCCCACCAGCACGGTCATTTCAGGACCTGACAGGCCGAGTAGAGATGCACGGTCGAGCAGTAATTCCTCGGTTTTTACCGGCTGGCGGATTTTGAGATAATTCCGGAAACCGTCGGCCTGAGGTTCCATCCAGTGGAAGCTCTCGACATCGGTCCAGTCCTGCGTCGCATCGCCACGGCCGCCGGTGAATGGCACGGTGACATCAAAGCCCCCGTCTTTTGCCGCCTTTTCAACTGCTGCCGACCCAGCCAGCACAATCGCGTCGGCAAGGCTCATGGACCCGCGCAGTTCGTTAAGCTTCGCCAGTACCTTGGTCAATTCGGCGGGCTCATTGACGTCCCAGTCTTTTTGAGGTGCAAGCGCAATCCGCGCACCGTTGGCACCACCTCGCTTATCCGATTTGCGGAAGGTTGATGCCGATGCCCAAGCGGTTTTGACAAGCTGCGACACAGTTAGTCCGCTGGAAAGGACGGCCGCCTTGAACGAAACGACTTCCGCATCCGAAGGAACCACACCTTTCGGTACCGGGTCTTGCCAGATCAGGTCTTCGGCCGGAACTTCCGGTCCGAGATATAGGCACTTTGGTCCCATGTCGCGGTGGCACAGTTTGAACCAGGCGCGGGCAAATGCATCATCAAGTGCGGCTTGATCATCACGGAACCGCTCCGAAATTGCGCGGAACTCGGGGTCCATTTTGAGCGCCATGTCGGCCGTGGTCATCATTGTCGGCACACGCTTGTTGGGATCGCGCGCGTCGGGTGCCATGTCTTCCGGATCAGGATTGATTGGCTGCCACTGCTTGGCACCTGCGGGGCTTTCGACCAACTCATAGTCATATTTGAACAAAAGGCGGAAATAATCGCCGCCCCATTGGGTCGGGTTGTTCGACCACGAACCCTCAATTCCCGAGGTGGTGATATGGCCCTTACCGATTTCGTCTGCGTCGGTCAGCCAGCCAAAGCCCTGCTGGTGGATTGCTTCGCTTGCTGGGGCCTTGCCGAACGTTTCGCCGGGCTTTGCGCCATGTGCCTTGCCGAAGGCATGCCCGCCGGCGGTCAGTGCGACGGTTTCTTCCGAATTCATTGCCATGCGAAGGAAGGTCGCCTTCATGTCGCGTGCCGACTTCAGGGGATCTGGGTCACCGCCCGGACCTTCCGGGTTCACATATATCAGGCCCATCTGGATCGCGGCCAGCGGCCCTTCCAGCTCGACTTGCTCTTCGGTGATGCGGGTCTGGGCGCCTTGGTCTACCCAGATTTCCTCGGCACCCCAGAAAGTGTCACCTTCGGATTGGTACACGTCTCTGCGGCCGCCGCCAAAGCCGAAAACGGGCCCTCCCATGCTTTCGATTGCGACGTTACCGGCGAGGATGAATAGGTCAGCCCAGCTGATCGATTGGCCATATTTTTGCTTGATCGGCCACAACAGGCGTCGTGCCTTGTCCAGATTGCCATTATCGGGCCAGCTGTTCAGCGGTTCGAAACGCTGCTGCCCACTGCCTGCACCGCCACGGCCGTCGGTGACGCGATAGGTTCCAGCGGCGTGCCATGCCATACGGATCATGAACGGGCCATAATGGCCATAGTCGGCGGGCCACCAAGATTTGCTGTCGGTCATCAAGGCGGTAAGGTCCGCCTTTAACGCCGCATAATCGAGTTTTTTGAACGCTTCCGCATAGTCGAAATCTTCACCCATCGGGTCGGGCGAAACGCCATGCTGATGGAGCATGTCCACCGGCAGCGCGTCAGGCCACCAATCCTTATTCTGACGTCCAAGCAATGAGCGAATTTTCATTTCTCCGCCATGTACCGGACAACCTGCCTTGGGGTCTGCATCTGCCATAAGTTGTTCCTCTTCTATCGGGTTCGGGTCTGTCTTTTCAGAATGTCACGTGCGGTTTAATCGGTCAAAGCAATGATACGACACACACTAATCGATTTTATCGAATTTAGATTCGGGGTGTCGAACGCAATCTTAACCCTTTTCCTGCTTGAAACTTTAGCCCGTCACGCCGATGTAGGCACAAAGGCAATTGAGCCAAACCAGAGGTATATATGCACGATCCTTATTTCGATCCCACCACAGCACTCGTTCCCGTCGTTATTGAGCAATCAAACCGAGGCGAGCGCAGTTGGGACATTTTCTCAAGGCTACTGCGTGAACGTATCATTTTTGTGACGGGTGAAGTCGAAGACGGCATGGCTTCGATCATTACGGCGCAATTGCTGTTCCTCGAATCGGATAACCCCAAAAAGGATATCTGGATGTACATTAACTCGCCCGGCGGCGTGGTTACGGCCGGCATGGCGATCCATGATACCATGCAATATATTCGTCCCAAAGTGGGCACGGTCTGCATCGGGCAGGCGGCGTCCATGGGCAGTTTCCTGCTGGCCGCAGGGGAGCCCGGCATGCGCGTTGCGCTGACCAACAGCCGCATCATGGTGCATCAGCCTTCAGGCGGCGCGCGTGGTATGGCGTCGGATATCCAAATCCAGGCGAATGAAATCCTGCGTATTCGCAAGCGCATGAACGATCTTTACGCCAAATATACAGGCAAGCCGCTCAAGGATATTGAGAAGGCGATGGACCGCGACACTTTCTTGGAAGCCGACGAAGCCAAGGCGTTCGGTATAGTCGACCAAGTCTTTGACAAGCGTCCGGCAAATACCGAAGCTGAAGCGGGATAAGCCTGTTAGGCTTTTATCCACCAGTTTTACTAACATGGCGAACCCCTTTTTGGGCTATTGCCAAAATCGAACGCATCTTTAGGATGACGTTTCTATTACAGTTCGCGCCCCTATGGGCGTGGAAGCAGGACACTTTATGACGAAGCTAAGCGGATCTGATACCAAGAGCACACTTTACTGCTCCTTCTGCGGGAAATCGCAGCATGAAGTCCGCAAACTGATCGCCGGGCCCACCGTGTTCATCTGCGATGAATGCGTCGAGTTGTGCAACGACATCATTCGCGAAGAAACCAAGGGTACGCTGACCGGCCGTAAGGAAGGTGAAGTGCCAAGTCCGCAGGAAATCTGCGAAGTTTTGGATGATTATGTCATTGGCCAGCCGCAGGCGAAGCGCGTTCTGTCGGTTGCCGTCCACAACCACTATAAGCGTTTGAACCATGGCGCGAAGGGCGCCGACGTCGAGTTGGCAAAGTCGAATATCCTGCTTGTCGGACCGACCGGCTGCGGCAAGACCTTGCTGGCGCAGACATTGGCGAAGACATTTGACGTGCCGTTCACAATGGCCGACGCAACGACTCTGACCGAAGCCGGCTATGTCGGTGAAGATGTCGAGAATATCATTTTGAAGCTGTTGCAGGCCTCCGACTACAATGTCGAAAAGGCACAGCGCGGCATTGTGTATATCGACGAAATCGACAAGATTAGCCGCAAGGCGGAAAACCCGTCGATCACCCGCGATGTCAGCGGTGAAGGCGTTCAACAGGCTCTGTTGAAACTGATGGAAGGCACAACCGCCAGTGTTCCGCCGCAGGGCGGTCGCAAGCATCCGCAGCAGGAATTCCTGCAGGTCGACACGACCAACATCCTGTTCATCTGCGGCGGTGCTTTTGCTGGCTTGGAAAAGATCATTTCCAACCGTCTTGAAGGCAAGTCCATCGGCTTTGGTGCCCATGTGGCTGACCCCGATGAGCGCCGGACGGGCGAGGTGCTGAAGCAGATCGAACCAGAGGATTTGCTGAAATACGGCCTGATCCCTGAGTTTGTAGGCCGTTTGCCGGTAACCGCGACGCTGGAAGATCTCGACATTGCGGCTTTGGTAAAGATTCTGTCAGAGCCGAAGAATGCGCTGGTGAAGCAATATCGCAAGCTGTTCGAGATGGAGGATGTGGGCCTGAGCTTCACCGACGACGCGCTGGAAGCCGTTGCCAAGAAGGCAATTGAGCGCAAAACCGGTGCACGCGGTCTACGGTCTATTCTTGAAGCAATCCTGCTCGACACCATGTTCGACCTGCCGACATTTGACGGTGTGGATGAGGTTGTCGTCGATAAGGATGTTGTCGAAGGTCGCAAAACGCCGGTGCTTGTCTACGCCAAATCGGCAAAGGCTGAAAAGGAAGACGCGGCTTAGGGTCGATCGTCCAAAGGGCACTGTTGCACCGCTGCAACAACTTCTAAAAAAAACATTAAATGTCCACTTATGGCGGAGTTGCTGCAGCGCAGCACTTTGCCTGCGTGTGCGCAGACGCTAAGGCCGAATCACTGCTGAATTGGGGCCCGGCTGTCATTTAACTGACATTTTCCGGCTTCAAGGGGGCGCTGCGACCACTCCCGCCGCCGCGATTCGACAAACCGGACGCTGGCTTAATTGTTGGGTTGTCAGAATTTAAGGGGTCTTAAAAATGCAAATTCGTTATTATTTAGCAGCTAGTGCCGCTGCGCTTTCGATCGCCACAGTTGTGGCAACTCCCGCCATGGCGCAGGAAACGACGTCATCGGTACGTGGTACTGTTGAAAGCGCCGGTGGGCCTGTTGCCGGTGCCAACGTGACTATCGTACACGAACCATCGGGTACGACCGCTACGAGCACGACCGACAGCCAAGGTAACTTTGCTGCAAGCGGTTTGCGTATTGGAGGACCGTTCACCGTAACAGTTGAAGCCGATGGCTTTGAAAGCGCGCAGGTAACAGATTTGTCTCTGAGTGCAGGTCAGAGCTACCGTTTGCCGGTAGTTCTGCAAGCACAACAGGAAATCGTTGTGACGGCGTCCGCACTTCGCGGAGCGACCGAGACAAGCACCGGCCCGATCACCGCGAAGTGCG
>ERZ795061.903-NODE-903-length-29414-cov-7.302224_pt1 | contig 29414 bp, 22 predicted proteins | sample MGYA00375145_ERZ795061 | MGnify/ENA primary metagenome ERZ795061 (study PRJEB30190, sample SAMN05720144) | anaerobic digester metagenome | isolation source: active sludge of municipal wastewater-treating anaerobic digesters | place: USA | collected 2014-12-22 ... | reverse complement strand
GAAGTGGAATGAAGTGGAATGAAGTGGAATGAAGTGGAATGAAGTGGAATGAAGCGGAATGAAGCGGAATGAAGTGGAATGAACTGAATTATTATTGTGTGTTCTTGTGATAATTTTTAGTGATCTTAGTGTTGAATTTTAAACTATGACTAAAATTCCACTCTATAAGCAAGTATAGGAATCAACGGGGTCTGATATGAAATCTTTGTCGTTGAAGTTAAAGGATCAAAATATTCACCGGCTACATTTTTATTGCTTGTTGCATTCTGAACATCCAGACTCCAGGTTACAGTACTTTTCTTCCTGTTTCGTTTTACAGAAATTTTTACATCTGTACGGAAATAGTCTTTCGCTTTTAAACTGTATGATTCCGATTCAATATATTTGGTTTCACCGGCGGCAACAGATGCATTGTAATCAATCGGGGTGTTTCTCAATCCACCGGCAACAATAGTCTTAATATTTATACCAACAATTCTATTCCCAAATCCCGGACCGGTTTTAAAATCTTTTCCTCCGGTGAAGGTTGTTGCATATTGACCATTGAAGCGGGTATTAAACCATTTCCCGGAAAGGGTCTGGTATTTTGAATCATAGAATGAAGAAGACAATAGAAAATAAAAATCATTGTGCAGATATTGTTCAATTGTCAGTTCTATACCCTTGTTAACTCCTTTTCCTTTGTTAACTAATGGATCAGTAACAAAACCATATTCATTATTCAACATTGAAAATGTCTTACTCGCATCAGCATTGACCGGAACATTGAATATTGACTGATAATACCCCTCAATTTTTACATGCATATACTTTGTGATTGTTCTGTCATATCCCACAACAAAATGATGCGACTTAGATATTCCTAAGTCATGATTTGGCATTACAATAGTTCCGTCGGAATTGTTTAGCTGCGCAAAGTAAACTCCCAGCGGTTGAACTTGTCCGTGAAGCCCATAGCCAATACTTACTGATTGTTTATCATTCAAATTATATTTTGCTGACGCACGAGGTTCAATCGAGAAGGTATTATTTTCTGTAAAAGCTAAATAATGTAAACCTGTAACAATTGTAAGTCTTTCTAAAGGATGAAAATTCCATTGAGCAAATGATTGCAATGTTATAGCTTCACCATTTTGCTTTATCAATGTTTCAATTGAAGTACCGGATTCATTCCTCCATGACTGTTCCAGATCGTAAAAATTCATGCTTGCAATTATTCCTGCTTTAATACTGTTCTTTGCATTGATCTTTCTTGTGTAAATTGTATTGAGTGCTACCTTATTCTGATCATAGCTTTCATTTCCTTCAGGAATTTCTGAATATTCAGAATCGAGTATTGATTGTTCGCCACCTCGATCGGTGCCGGAAGTAATCAGAGTAGACTTGAGATAACTTTTATCATCCAACATAATGAAATGAGAAAGTCCAACTGCACCCGTATTATATTTATAATTCCAGCTATAGCGGTCAAAATTTGTTTCCCATTCTGTTGAATCTTTCTTAGCATCAGAAACCTGATTACTCAATCCACCGAAGCCCCATATTGAAAAATTTCCTGATCTCTTAGTTGGCAGAAATACATTGAAAGAAAGATCCTGAAATGTTGTCACCGCATCACCTATCGAAACGCCTAATGCACTTATCATTGCTAATGTTGAATACCGATAGTTGATAAGATACGAGCCATTATAATCTTTTTTGAATGGTCCTTCGATCGCAAAATCAGTTCCTAGCAAACCTGCCTGCAGCGTATATTCAGTCTTCTGATCATTACCCTTACGCAATTTCAAATCGAAGACCCCTGACAATGCATTTCCATATTCTGCAGCAAATGCACCTGTGAGAAAATCCGAATTCGTAAGAACCTGAGAACTAAGAATAGAAATTCCGCCACCCGAAGTTCCTTCTAAACTAAAATGATTCGGATTAGGAATTTCAACTCCTTCCATCCGCCATTGTAAACTATTTGGAGCATTTCCGCGAATTGCAATATTGTTATTCCCATCATCAGTCGATATTACTCCTGCAAATGCAGTTGACATCCGGGCAGGATCATTTACTGCTGCTGCATACTTTTGGGTTTCTTCAACCGAAAATGTTCTTCCGCTTACCATTGTAAATTCATTTAATGGTTTGTCTTTTTGAATTTCAGCAGTGATAACTACTTCTTTTCCCATGACAATATTTTCCTCAAGCGAAACAGAAAGCACAACTTCTTTTCCAGAAGTCACATTTATGTTTGGAAGAATAAATTCTTTATAACCCATAAAAGAGATTTTCAAAGATTGCATTCCAACAGGAACATCTGTTAGTTTAAAATTTCCGTTGAGGTCTGTTGCTGTTCCATTGACCGGTGAAGAATTCATCAATACAACACTTGCTCCGGGAAGAGTTGCCTGGGAGATCTGGTCAGTGATTGTTCCTCTGATGGTTTGAGTAAGTGTTTGAGCTTTCAAAGTAGTTGAACAAAATGTTGCAACAAACTGGAGAAATAAAATGTGTGATATGATTTTCATTTTTAGTTTTTTTTCTATGACTTAGCTATGTTCTAAATGTTCTTTATGCCTGTTTTAAAACATATAGAACAAGGTGAACACAAAGAGTACATTAAATTTAGTTATGATGATTAACGTTTCCTGATCCGGAAATATGAGTCTGGACTGAAGGGTATCCGATATAATTAATATTTCCACTACCGGAAATTCTTGCAATGAGATTGTCAACTACATTTGTTTCAATTTCACCCGAGCCACTGATTGTTGCTTCATTATTCTGACAGATCATAGCATAGCCTTTTATATCGCCCGATCCGCTGATGCGCATTTTTGAATTATCTGAATTACCGCTGAGATATATTTTTCCTGAACCGGAAATAACAGCATCTAAATCTGATACGTTTCCTGAAAAGTTTATTTTACCTGAACCGGAAACATTCAACTTGACATATGAAGAATTAAATCCTGATGAAGTATGAATATCGCCCGAACCTCCAATGTTCAGGTATTCAAGCGAAGGAAGATGTATTTCAATTGTTACATTTTCGTCACTTAGAGATTTTCTTGAATCAACTACCAATGTTCCACCACGAACGTAAGTATTAATCAATGGATGGTAATTTGAATAAGTGGTTACGATAACTGAAAATGCAGAATCCTGAATTAAATTTACCCTTCCTGCTAACTGCAAGTCTACACCGTTAAAATTTGTTATGATCCGCTCCTGACTTCTGACAGGTCCTACACCTTCTACTCCACACCATTCCTTTGTGCAAGATGAAAATGAAAGTGCTAAAATTGAAAATAAAATGATCTTGTTTAATCTATTTTTCATTGTTGTTCTGTATTTATTGGGTTTATATACAGAAGACAATTTAAAAAAGGGTTACCCCTATTGATCATACCATTTTAACACAAGTTCACTAAATTTTTAGCACAAGAACACATTTCCAACTTTAAATCAAATGATCTCGCGCTGAGCTAAGCGATGCAGCATTAACTTTCAACTCTCACTCTAAAAGAATCGCAGAGCAATTTTTCCTCCAACCCACGTTGCGTTTTTGTAATTGCCGGAGGTTGTACTACTGATCAGATTCGCAGGAACAATCTGTTCAAGGACACTATCAAATGTCGGATCTTGCAAATGATAATAAAAGATATTCAAAGACGGCCCGGCTGCAATAGAGAAATATTTTGTAAATCGTTTCTCAAAAGTTACATTTAATTTTGTCAGGGGATTAAAATAATTTAATTCATTTCCTTTTAAAGGTTGACTCATTGTCAAATCGAAATCTACCTGCCATTTCTTTCCCATATTGACCGCTGAACCTAAACCATAACCAAAGTACCACACAGCAAGACTATCATTGCTGAATTTCATTCCTGCTTCTAAAATATTGTAGAATTGACGGACTCCAGTTCGTAAAGCAAGATTTAAAGGGAATGATTCATTGGCCGAAATTTCAAGTTGATGATAACCTTTTCTTACAAAACTCAAAAAACCGACAGGCACTCCGGCTACACTATCAGAAAAATTAAAAACTCCAATCTGAGAACCATGTACTCTTGTACCAAAATTCAATAATCCTGAAATCTGCGCACCATAAATATCTCCACCACAAATATTCATTAATCCAGAAACCTGGGCTCCTGTTGATCTGTGTAAAGCTACATTCATCAACCCTGCAGCTTGTACGGCGTGAACATCTTTCAAATTTATATTCATTAATCCCGCACCTTGAAAACCGGAAGCCGGTTTAAGATTGATATTCATCAGACCCGCAAGTTCAAGTCCCTTAACAGTGTCGCCATTGATATTCATCAATCCGGCTAGCTCAGCTCCTTTCACTGTATTAAGGTTTGTGTTGAACAATCCGGCAGCCTGAACTCCTTCAACATGTCCGCCAACAACATTAAATAATCCTGCTAACTGCACATGTTTTACTGAATCGCGATCAATATTGAACAATCCTGCCGCTTCAAGTTTTCGGGTTCCCATTGAATATCCGCCTAATACATTCAGAGAATAATCGTTGACAGTATTTCCACTTAACCGCAAATTACTTCCGATAAAAGGTAAAAATGAGACCTGAAATTTTCTGTAAATAGTATCCTTGATATTTTTTGTATGAATCTCCTCTTCCTTGTTCAAAAACATATTTACAAAAGACATTTGATCAACACGCATCAGGCTATCCTGATCAAAATTTTTGTTTGAAGCAATGCTTTGTTCCGGTAAGTTCTCCGGATAAATTGTTACATTAATATGTGAGGCACCTGCTTGCTTTACGTAATAGATCGTGTCCTTATAATTTGCTTTATTGATATTCAATAAAAGCTGTTCACCAACATCTTTTTTATCAACTTTCAAAGTGAAGTAGCCATAATTATTTGTTATCGCTGAAACGCGGGTCTTCTTTTCAAACACACTTACCTCCTTGATCTGATCTCCGTTTTTTCCGTCAACTATATATCCTGTTATCAAAAAGTAAATTGGCTCTTCCTGAGTTTTCTTAGTATTTGTCCTTACCAGAATTATGTGATTGCCTTTTTGTTTATATGCAACCTGGCCTTCAAAGATCTGATTCAAGACCTGGCGGACAGGTTTAGAAACAACATTAATAGAAACAGGTTTCATTCCAGAAACAACTAAAGGGGCATACGAAAAAGTGAACCCGCCTTGTTGCGAAATCATTTTCAGAACGGCCTCCACATTCTCAGTATTTGCATTGATCGTAACTTTCTTTTCCAGGAAAGGAATACTTTTTTGTGAAAAGACAAATGTGCTGTCACAGAAAATTAACAATGAAAAAATTAAAATCTTAAATCTACTTGCAGTCATTCCCTGATAAAATTATCTGTTCATTTGATTTTTTAATCTCAAGTCCTAATGTTTCTGCAATTACAGTTGCAATATCATCGATCGCTTCATTATCAAATGTGACTGTGATCCTGCACGAATCCAGCTTATGATTCTCAATCGTTAGCTGTGAATCATACACATCATTCAAAACATCAACTACTGTTTTCAATTCTGCATTCTCAAAAACAAATACCCGATCAGCATATGCAGAAATATTTTCTTCAACACTTTCCTTTTTAGAAACTATTTTAGTTTTCACATTATATGTTGCTTCTTCGCCTGCCACGAGATTAAATACCTGTCCTGTGAGCGTAGTAATTTTAACCTCACCGGACACAACAGAAATTATTGCAATACCAGTATTCTCTTTTGCCTGCACATTGAAGCTTGTCCCTACATCTTCTATCTTCAGGTCAGCAGCCTCGATCAGAAAAGGGTTTTTCTCATCGTGTACTACATCAAAAAATGCTTCTCCCTTCAACTTCACAATTCTCTTTCTTGAAAAATGATCTGTAGAATAGGCTAAAGTTGTATTTTTATTCAGTGTAACTGTGCTCCCATCGGGTAACTTCTCTTTTCGGATCACATTTTCAGATTTAATTTCTGCAAACTTATCTTCTGATGGAAGCGTCAGAAAGAAAGCCAGCATTCCCAATCCGGCAACAATCAGAATGCTTGCAGCAATTCTGATAAAATTAATTCGGGAAGTAGCAGGTTTGATTGAAATTATTTTCCCTTGCTCAGGTTGAATTGATATTGTATTCTTTAATTTCATCCAGGCAGCATCAGTATCTACAGGAATAACATTGCGCAAAGAAGATGAATTATTATAAAGTTTTTCCATCTGCGAAAATTCGATTTCATTTTCAGATGAAAGTTTCCGCCATTCGTTTAACAAAACGAGGTCAGCAGCATCTGCTTCGCCGGCGAGATACTTTGCAATTAAGACTTCTATATTTTCAAATTTGCTATCCACCTATCAACAAATATATAATGAAACGAATAATAACCATACGACCAGATAATCCTTCAATCGCTCACGCATAATTTTCAATGCCTTTCCCATGTGATTCTCGACTGTTTTCACAGAGATGCCTAATTGTTCAGCGATCTCAGAATATTTTAATTCTTCAAAACGACTTAGTTTAAAAACCAATCGACATTGTTCCGGTAAACTTTCAATTGCAACCTGAATCTGACTTTGCAATTCATTGTGAAAAGTAGTCTCTGTTGCAGGTTCTGATTGTTGGGCAAGGGCAGTAACTTCTTCAGCATGCATCTGCCGCACTTTTGAATGCTTGATCTTATTCAGACAAGTATTCCTTACAGATCGAAACAAATAAGACTGAACCGAAGAAGTTATTTCCATTTTTTCGCGTTTTTCCCAAAGCTGAACGAACATTTGCTGAACCACTTCTTCCGATTCATCAAGATCGTTCAAAATGGTATTGGCATAATTGCATAAGCGCTGATAATAGGTCCGAAAAAGCGTTTCCATCGCTTTTTCGTCGCCATTTTGCAAAGCCAGTACAATTTCCGTTTCGTTTGAAAACACCGCAACTCAATTTGGCGGCAATTTACAAATGCTTTGTGGATATAAGACAACTGAAAAAAGAGTTACCCCTATTCTACCTGTTAAAAAATAATTTATTCGCATTTTATCATATTTTTGTATTTCATACCAATAGAAATACTCAATGTCCCAGCCGCAGAAACAAACATTATACATAAAAAACATGGTTTGCCAGAGATGCGTCTCTTCTGTTACGGGTATTTTCAAAAAACTTAACATCCCATTTGAAAAAATATCACTTGGCGAAGTTGACATATTAGACAGACCCGAGGCATCTGTTGTTGAAAAACTAAAAACTGAATTAAATAATACCGGATTTGAACTGATTGAAATGCGGGTGAATAAGATTGTTGAGAATATAAAACAACTTGCAATGGATTACCTGAATATTTCTACTGAGAAATCAGGTAAAAAACTATCAGAATTTATTACAGATAAAATTGCCTACGAATACAGTTACCTGAGCGACCTTTTTTCATCCATTGAAGGCAAAACAATTGAGCAGTTTTTTATAAATCAAAGAATTGAAAAAGTAAAGGAATTGATTGTTTACGATCAACTTTCTCTGACTGAGATCGCTTATCAGACCGGCTTCAGTAGTGTGCATCACTTATCATCGCAATTCAAAAAAGTGACAGGATTGACGCCTTCTCATTTTAAGAAGATCGGAGCAGAGCGCAGGAAGTCTATTGATACCTTGTAGAAAAAAGCAGATTCCAAAAATTATATACATTTTCCCCTTTTTTACATAAAACCCGAAGTGGTCTGTTGCCATACATTTGTATCATTAATTAAACAATTAAAAAAACAAAAGTTATGGAAACATCAATTAAAACAAACGGATGCAGCAACGGTGCTTGCTCAAACGGATCTTGTACTTGTGGAAATGAATGTACATGTGTAGGATGTAATTGCGGCTGTTCAATGGGCGCATGATCAATTCGGAGAGGTTTGAAAAGATCTCTCCGTTATTTCTTTTAAACAAATCAAAAACACATATAAAATTACAACACAAATGACACCAAACACAAAAATCTTCTTCCTGACTGCAAGTGAATTTGAATGGAATCTTTCTGATGAAACAACCATTAGTGCAATGGGATTTAACCGACAATTACCAGGCCCTGAAATGCGTGTAAAAAAAGGCGATGAAGTGATCGTCAATTTTACAAATTATCTGAATGAACCAACAATGATTCACTGGCATGGAATCAGACTTCCGGCATCAATGGATGGAACAGGAGAAGTTCAAAAACCTGTTTTACCCGGTGAGTCCTTTGAATATAAATTTATTGTTCCGGATGCGGGAACTTTCTGGTATCATTCTCATGCAAATGAAACAGTACAGGTAGAAAGAGGAATGTACGGTTCGTTGATCGTTGAAGATGATAACGATCCTACAGTTGATAATGACAGAGTTTTCATGATCGACGACATGAAACTTGATGCGGAGCAGAATCATTTAATGCCTTCAAATTTTTTGAAAAGACTGGCTGAAAGACATGATGGCCGTGAAGGAAATGTGTTATTGTTGAATGGTAAAGAAAATAGCATTATCAATATTCATGGCGGGCAAATGGAAAGATGGCGTTTCATTAATTCATCAAATGCACGTTACTTCAAATTTTCACTTGAAGGAAAAGAATTTAAAGTCATCGGAAGTGATGGTGGCTTGATCGAATCGCCTCAAATTATGAATGAAGTTTTGATTGCCCCAGGAGAACGTGTTGACATAGTTGCCGGACCTTTTGAAGCCGGAGATACATTTTCGATCAACGCATTAAAGTACGACAGAATGACTTTTCTGAAAGCGCGTACACATACTTATGCAACTGTAAATGTACTTGAGAACAAACCATCAGTCGCATTTATTCCTGAAAAATTGCGAGACATTCAACCACTTACCTCATCAGAAACTATGGTTAACAGAAAAGTAAAACTCTCTGTTGGATTAAGCGCCAAAAACGGGCTCGACTTTTTGGTAAATAATGATCTTCATGTTAATGACAATCCCGTTTATGTGAACGAACTTCAAGTCTGGGAAGTATCAAATACAAGCAGAATGGATCATCCTTTTCATCTTCACGGATTCTTCTTTCAGGTACTTGAGATCAATGGCAAAGAACCTGCCTTCAAGTCATGGAAAGATACGGTCAACCTGCCACCTGTTTCAAAGATCAAAATTGCCTGGATGCCGGACAACCGACCGGGAGTATGGATGTATCACTGCCATATCTTAGAACATCATGCAGCAGGAATGATGGCCAATTTTGAAGTGATAAACAAATCAATGCCGGTTACAAAATCAAAATTATCAGGTACACATCATTGCCACAATTAAAATAAGATATAAATTGCCCATGAAATAATAGTATTCTCTTCATGAGTAATAACCAGGAATTAAATTCTCTCGCAAAACTTTTTCTCAAGTTAGGCTTCACAGCTTTCGGCGGACCTGCTGCACACATTGCAATGATGCGTAGAGAAGTTGTGATTCAAAGAAAATGGATGACAGATCAACAATTTCTGGATCTGATGGGAGCGACTAATTTAATTCCCGGACCGAATAGCACTGAACTTGCAATTCATATAGGTAAAGAAAGAGCCGGATGGAAGGGATTTTTTATTGCCGGACTTTGTTTTATTTTGCCTGCCGTATTTATTACCGGCATATTTGCATGGTTATACAAAACATACGGACAACTTCCACAATTACAACCCTTCTTCTACGGAATAAAACCTGCTATAATTGCAATAATTCTTGCAGCGATTTTTCCATTAGCAAAAAATTCTTTGAAGTCTATGGAATTGGCCTGGATTGGAATTGTAGTCCTCATTTTTTCGCTTCTGAAGTTCAATGAAATTTATCTTATGTTCGGAGCAGGTTTCTTTTCAATGGCATTGTTTTCCATAAAGAATAAAAAAGACACTAAGATTAATTCGCTAATTCCATTTACACTTCTGAAAATATCTACACCAACTTTTTTGATTGGAAACTGGAATCTCTTTCTCATCTTTTTAAAGATCGGTGCAATATTATATGGAAGTGGGTATGTACTATTTGCATTTCTCGATACCGAACTTGTTTCAACAGGGATTATTTCACGCCAGCAATTAATTGATGCAATTGCTGTTGGGCAATTCACTCCCGGACCAGTGTTTTCCTCTGTGACTTTTATCGGATATCAGATCAATGGAATTAGCGGTGCTGTTGTTTCTACAGTGGCAATATTTCTTCCGGCATTTATTTTTGTCGCTCTTCTAAATCCTATTGTAAAAAAAATGCGGAACTCAAAATTATTTTCAGTTTTTCTGGATGCTGTGAATATAGCATCAGTAGCCATTATACTTTCTGTATGTTATTTCATGGGTAAAGAAACAATCACTTCCTGGCAAACGATCTCAATTGCAATAATAAGTACTATTGCTACTTTCGGTTTCCCCCGGATAAACAGCGTTCTGATTATTATTGGAAGTTCAATTTCAGGATATATTCTTTCCTTGCTATAATTTTTACATGACAAAAGGCATAGATTATATTATTGCTATATGCTAATTTCGAACCCTGCGTAAATACGGAAGTTAATCCGATTCCTTCACTTTCATTAATCTATATTCATGAGAAATTTAATATCGTTTGCATTGCTACTTTTTGCAGCCGTTTATACGAATGCACAAACACCATTATTCATTCCTGATACTCTCGCCGGTACAAACATAAATTTAAATATTGCCGACAGCTCACATCAGTTTTTTCCGGGAATCAATACTACAACTATAGGGTACAACGGCAGTTATCTTGGCCCAACAATAATTCTTAACAAAGGACAGTCGCTGACAATGAATGTTCACAATGAACTCGCAGATACAACTACCACACACTGGCATGGTTTGCATGTAGCTCCAATGAATGATGGCGGACCACATAATATGATCATGCCTTCTGATACCTGGAGTCCTGCATTTACAGTTATGGATAATGCTGCCACATACTGGTATCATCCGCACATGCACGGAAAGACGATGGATCAGGTGATGATGGGTGCAGCAGGTTTGATCATTGTCCGGGATTCATTAGAAGCTAGTTTAAACTTACCAGGTAAATATGGTATCGATGATTTTCCATTGATATTTCAATGGCAACATCTTGACAGTACAACAAAACAAATCATTCTTGACGATGAAGCTGATAATATAACAATGGTAAACGGGCAGATCACTGCACCATTTGTAAATGTTCCAGCACAGATCGTTCGATTAAGAATTCTGAATGCTTCAAGTCATCGCTTCTTTGAATTTGGTTTTGACGATAATAGAACTTTCAATCAGATTACTTCTGATGCAGGACTTCTGAATGGACCCGTTCCACTCACCAGATTAATGTTAGGATCAGGAGAAAGAGCAGAGATCCTGGTAGATTTTTCAGGTCAACAAGGAAATACATTTTTCATAAAACAATATGGTTCTCAATTACCGGCAGGATATCCCGGTGGGCCACCGGATGCTATGGGAATGATGGTACTGGGCCCGCTTGACAATACCGATTTTAATTTGCTTCAACTAAATGTTATTGCACCAACTTCTGATCCGGTAACAACAATACCTGCTACCCTCTCATTAAATGTTCCGTATTCTGTTGTCGGTGTCGACAATTTTACCGTTGCATTTACAGGTGTACCAATGATGAGTATGACGAATTTCGCAATGAACGGTGTTCAGTTCGATGAAAACGTCATCAACATGACAACAACACAAAATACAATTATGAAGTGGACGATATCAAATCAAAGTATGATGCCGCATCCATTTCATATCCACGGAAATCATTTCTTTGTACTTGCAGTAAACGGTGCCACTCCGCCGCTGAATATGCAAGGGCGAAAAGATGTTGCAGTAGTTTCACCAATGGGTGGATCGTTAGTGCTCATTACCCAGTATAATGACTTCAATGATCCAATGATGCCGTACATGTTCCATTGTCATATTTTAAGTCATGAAGACAATGGTATGATGGGCCAATTTATTGTAAATCCTCCTACCTCTTCAGTAGCTGAAAACGATTTGAATAATGATAGCCGGATTTTTCCTAATCCTGTTGTTGAGAATTTAAATCTATTTCTTAGTAGTGAAAATTCTACTATTCATCAAATCACAATCCGCAATGAAATAGGTCAAACAATATTTCAAACAAAATCAAGTGAAAATAATTTAACTATACCCGCAGTTGATTTTGGTGCCGGATTATATTTCATCGAGGTAATTGATGAAAAAGGAAATGTCACTACTAAAAAATTCTTCAAGCTGTAACATAGTTCATGAGGATATTTCCATTTTTAAACTGACGTGTATCGCGCAATGAAAGTTTAGGAGAGTTTGTAACACCTTCAAACATCGACCGGCCTTTTCCGAGAACAATTGGATTTATTATGATCTGATATTCGTCGATCAATCCGGCATCTGTTAATTGCGATACTATACTTCCACTTCCAAGAATGACCATATCGTCGCCAGGCATCGACTTAAGTTTTTTTACTTCATCTACAATGTTTCCATTTATCAGAAGGGTATTTTGCCACTCTGCTTTTTTCATTTTCTTTGAGAAAACAATTTTTTGAAGTTTATTCATTTGGCCGGCAACAATCGGATCGTTTTCCATTGCCAATTTCGATGGCCAATAACCTGCCATCATTTCATATGTTATTCTTCCAAAAACCAAAACGCCACCGCCGGAGGCATTTCCACTTACGAAATCATTCCACTCTTTATCATCTGAATGCTTATGCGCCCAACTTAAATCTCCGTTCTCTCCGCAGAAATAACCGTCGAGAGAAATCTGATTAAAAACCGATAATTTTCTTTTCATGCTTTTTATTAATCTGGATTAAATTCATTCGAACTACAAATCTAAACACTTCCTATTATTGAGTAAATGCCAATTGCGATATTTTAAAGGGTGAATTACGACAACTTTAAAATAACGGCTTTTACAATTTATAAATTTATTCTAGATTTATATACTAAGCCTGGAATTATTCTCAAAATCAAAATCTCCTGAAATTATATGACGCCTTCAAAAAATAAATTAAAAACATGTCCGAATGGACATCAATTCTATAAAAGTTCTGATTGTCCGGTATGTCCGATCTGCGAGGATGCAAAAAAACCGGCTACCGGTTTTCTTTCACAAATCAGTGCACCTGCCCGTCGCGCACTGGAGAATAATGGAATTTCTACCCTAAAAAAACTTTCAACTTTCCGCAAATCTGAAATTATTAAACTTCATGGCATGGGCCCAAATGCAATCAGTAAACTTATTCTTGTTTTGAAAGAAAATGGCCTTGAATTTAAACCGGAAAACAGGGCATCCAAAGGGCAGGAATCTTAATGGTACTGTCATTTTTTTGCACTCTTCCAAAATTAGCAGGAATTGACAACAACAATTATTTAATGTAGGCTAGCTTTGTTTGCACCAATACCAATCACTCAGATGACTATGAAAATAATAAAATTCTTCCGCATAATTCTTCTGGCAATTTTCTTGTCAGTTTCTATCAAGTCCTCTTACTCTCAAAGTTTTTCTCCTGTTCTTGATTCACTTCTCGACCGCACATTGGATAGCATGCAAATTGTTTTAGGAAATAAATCATTAAGTGCAGCAATTGAAATGCCTAACAACTTTAATTGGGCACATGCAACCGGAATTTCCAGCGGAAATCCATTAGTCAATGTTCAACCTTCGGATGTTTACTTAATCGGAAGTGTAACTAAAACAATAATTGCCGCCTGTATTTTTCAATTAGTAGATTCGTCAGTATTGAGCCTCGACGACAGTTTATACCAATGGCTTGATACTATTCAGTATGTCAATCCACATATTACAATTCGGCAATTATTAAGACACCAAAGCGGCTTATATGACGTTTTGAATAATCCACAGTGTCAGCCGGCATTACTTGCAGATCAGGATTCTATATGGGCACCAGCAGATCTTATCTCTACTTTTATATTACCTCCAATAAATGTACCCGGATCGGTATGGAGTTATTGCAATACAAATTATTTTTTATTGGGAATGATAATCAAATCTGCTACAGGAAATGAATTCTATACAGTATTAAGAAATAAATTTTACACACAACTTCAATTGAACACATTCACAATTCCGGCATATGAAACTGTGACATCACCGGTAGCACATGTCTGGATCGATCTTAACGCAGATGGAATTGTCGATGATGCGCATAATTTTTATTTCAACTGGTTGTCACTAAATGCAGCTGGCGGAGCGGCTGGTGGGTACTATGCAACTGCCTCTGATCTTTCAAAATGGATGCGCACATACATGCGAGGTGATTTACATTCTACCCAAATGATGACCGAAGCAAAGACAACAATTACTGCACCCGGCATTCCGGGAACATATGGTCTGGGGTTAATGAAAAAAACATTTCTTGGATTGCAAGCCTACGGACATGGTGGCGATCTTTCGTATTCTGCAAGCTCATGGTATTTTCCTGACAGAGACATAAGCATCTCGGTACTGAATAATGACTCTAGAAATAATTCCTGGACACTGGTACCGGTGGTAACTGCATTGCTAAAAACTTACAATGACTGGTTGCTTACAAGTAATATAAATGAGAGCGCTTCTGAAAACATTCAAGTAAATGTTTTTCCAAATCCATTCACAGATCACATTACTTTGTCACTCAATTCTAATCAAATTTACAAGCATTTAAAATGCGAAATTGTAAATTTGCTTGGCGAGAAAATTTCTGTCACAGAGTTGTCAAATGTCCTCTCTTCTGATCAAACCATACAATTTAAAAATCTGGCTGACCTTCCAACAGGCATCTACATTCTGAACTTTTTAAGTGAGGAGGGAGTATTGAAATCGATCAAACTTGCTAAATAATGTGAAATTTTTTTGAAACTAACTTTTATTCGTTAGTTTCAAAATAAAATACTTAAATCCTCACACCCTGGTGACCACAAATCATGTGTTCTCGTGGTTTAGACTAAATGTTAGTGTTAAATTATTTCAATAAAACCTCCGCAGATTCACATGCATAATGTATTCATGGTTCAAAGCAGCAGTGACTGGCAACTTCCTGAAAAGAGTTGCCTGATCAATTTTTCACTGCTTAAAGAAATATATTGCGTCGCGCCATTCAGAAGTTTTTCTATTAAATATGTTTGCAATGGAAATGAAAAATATGTTGTCAATGGAAACAAATATGATGTCAATGGCGGACAATATTTAATCGCAAATCATTTTGCTGAAGGATTTGTTGAGATCGGAGAAGCAGTGAAAGGAATTTGTATCGATGTTGCTCCGGAACTTTTATCTGAAGTAGTTGGCAGTTACAGAAGACCTGATACAAGAATTGCAGATATTACCCTGGATAAATTCTTCAACACAAATGATTTTTTTGAAAATAAATATGATTCAAATCAAACAAATGTTGGGCTAATGTTACGTAAGCTTGAGTCAGATCTTGAAGCGGAGACTCATGAAAAGCCAGTCTTCAGCAGAGAATTTTACTTTGCATTAGCGGAGAGAATTGTTGCTGATCATATTCCTTTATACAAAGAACTCAATTCTACCAAATCTGTAAAACTAACGACGAAAAAAGATCTTTACAGAAGAATACTTTTGAGTAAAGAATATATCGATGCGCATTTTAGAAATGAGATTTCAGTTCTGACACTGGCAAATGTCAGCAAACTTTCTGAATATCATTTTTACAGAAACTTTAAACTAATTTATGGTATCAGTCCGCTTCAATATATTATCCGGAAAAGGTTATTGTTTGGTCTTGAACTAATAAAAATTCACAAAACTACAGTAACTGAGACGGCACTTTTATGTGGATTTTCAGATGTTTTTTCATTCAGTAAAGCTTTCAGAAAACACTTTGGGTATCCGCCTTCTCTGACGGATAAGGCTATCTGATTTTTTTTGAGAGCCTTCCCGGGTCCCGGTAACACAATTTTCATTTCTACATGATTGTAAATTTTATAGCTTTGTAATTAATAAAACACTCGGATTGGTGTTATTTGCTTCCAAAAAATGTCATTGCATTTCGAAACCGAATATCTTTATATTGAACCGCTGACTATTGAAGACAGTATGTTCATTCTTGAATTAGTAAACACTCCGGGTTGGTTGAAATTTATTGGTGACAGAAATGTCCGGAATCAGGAATATGCAATCGCATACATTAACAGGATTCTTTCAAATCCTGATGTTGCGTATTGGACTGTCCGATTAAAAACAAATCAGATTGCAATTGGTGTCATTACTTTGATCAAACGCGATTACCTTCCTAACCATGATATTGGTTTTGCTTTTCTTCCGCAATACTGCGGAAAAGGTTATGCCTTTGAAGCGACCAAGGCCGTCATTGATGAATTGTCAAAAATGTCTTTTCATAGTATTCTTCAGGCTATAACAATCAAAGACAATCATTCCTCGATCAAATTATTGGAAAGAACAGGCTTCATATTCGAACGTATGATTAAAATTGAAAACGATGAACTGGCAGTTTATGAATTCCATCTTCCTTTGAAGTAAAGGTTGGAATGATACAATTTTTATCGTTATTATATTTTCATTGTAATTCAGACACCCTTTTCATTATCTTGATCTCCATTTATGCAACCTCCTCATCTTGACAGAAAGATCAATCTGGTTCAGGCAACTGCTCTGAATATGATTGACATGGTTGGCATCGGTCCATTTGTTGTTTTGCCATTGGTCATTCAGATGATTGGTGGGCCTCATTTCATTTTCGCATGGCTTGCAGGCGCTTTTCTTTCATTAGTAGATGGAATGATCTGGGCTGAGTTAGGGGCGGCATATCCAAAAGCAGGAGGAAGTTATAATTTTCTGAAAGAATCATACGGTAAAAAATATGGCCCGTTGATGTCTTTTCTTTACGTCTGGCAAACAATGCTGCAGGCTCCGCTTGTTGCAGCAAGTGGAGCAATTGGTTTTTCTGAAACAGCAACCTACTTATATAGCTTCTCCCCTTTGCAGCAAAAAATTATTTCCGGTTCACTTATCATCTTACTGACAATATTACTATACCGGAAAATTCAGACGATCGGAAAAATTGGTGTCATCATGTGGATCGCTGTTCTCTCTACACTTGCATGGATCATTTTCGGAGGAATCACTCATCATACAATTTCAAATGACTGGATTCCGCCGATGAAAGATTTTTCATTCAGTTTATTCTTTGTTGCTTTGGGACAGGCATCTGTAAAAACAATTTACAGTTATCTGGGCTATTATAATGTCTGCCATCTTGGTGGTGAAATAAAATCGCCTGAAAAAAATATTCCAAAAAGTATTTTCATTTCGATCATTGGAATAGCCGTATTATATCTGGCAATGAATGTAAGTGTTGTAAGTGTAATTCCGTGGCAGGAAGCACAACATTCCAAATTTATTGTAAGTACATTTATGGAAAGGATCTATGGCCATACAGCAGGATTGATTGCAACCGTTCTGGTTTTAATCGTAGCATTATCATCGCTCTTTGCTGTTTTGCTCGGCTATTCCCGCATACCTTATGCAGCTGCTGCAGATGGAAAGTTTTTTAAAGTCTTCGCACGCTTACATCCTACAAAACATTTCCCGCACATTTCACTTCTGACAATCTGTTCACTTGCATTTGTTTTTAGTTTACTCTTCCGTCTTTCTGAAGTGATCAGTGCAATTCTTGCTATGCGGATCATTGTTCAGTTTATCGGCCAGGCTATTGGATTGGTCATGCTGAGAAAAAGAAATGGCAGTAACAAACTTCCCTTCAAAATGCCACTCTATCCTTTACCGGTTATACTTGCAATTATAGTATGGGCAGGTGTATTTCTTTCAACCGGAAGAAACTTTGCCTTTTCGGGACTTGCAGTAATTTCACTTGGGATAATTGCTTATTTCCTTGCAAAAAAATACAAACTGTTTCAGCAATCGGAAATTTAGTCGTAAAAAAAACTAAGCTCACTAAATTTTGTCACAAGAACAGATGTGTACTTGTGCTAAAAATTAGTGAGCTTAGTTTTAAAATTTTAGTTGAATCAGAATTTGTATCCTAAACAAAGTCCGAATCCTCTTACCGCAGGAAAACCTGATTTGTATTCGATCTCAACTTTAGTTGATGTTACTGTTGATTTAAATGAGCCGGGAAAATCAGCATCAGTAGATGCTAATTCACCTTTGATGTCTTCAATGTCATTGCTATCAAAATTTCCAACTGCTGAGAATGTTCCTTTTTGTCCACCGAAACCTGCACCGATGATCCACCAGTCAAGCGCGAAATGTTCGCCAAGTTCCCATTGTGCTCCAAACATAACTCCAACAACACTAGTTTTGAAATCGCCACCTGCTACAACTTTTTCATCTACGTTTGTATTTGAATTTGTATAGGTAATGTATACATCATCGAAAGAATATTTCGAATATCTGAAGTATGGTGCTACATAAAATCCTTTCGGAGCTTTTCCGGTAAAGTAGTAACGGTATTCAGGAGTAATTGCAAATCCGCTGAATGAAAGTTTTTTCAGATCTGCTTCCTGTGTTTGATCGTCTGATGTAATGGCAGCAGAAGGAAAACCTCTTGATGGTAAATAAGACAAACCTAATGCAACTGAAGAGTGCTCATTTAGAGTTCTTTCATATTGAAGAGAAATATTTCCTAGAAACATTCCGAAGGCATTCCATTTTACAATATTTGTCTGAGCGCCTGCAGCGAATGCTGAAAGCATAAAAATACTTAGTAAGATTTTTTTCATGATGGGGTTTTATGTTGGTTATTTTGCCAATTATACATCATTTTTTTAGAGTTTTAAAATTTAAAAAGTCACATTTTAGCTGAATTTCAACCATTTCCATCCTTTTTCAGGCTCGAGGATTGCGAATTAACAAATGTTGACTGAAGTATAAGATAAAGTACCTTTGATAACATTTTAAAAAATATGGAATATAGACGTTTAGGAAAATCAGGCTTAAAGGTGAGCGCATTATCATTGGGCTCGTGGCTGACATTTGGAAAACAAATTGATAACAACATTGCCGATGAATTAATGTCCATTGCATACGATAATGGCATTAACTTTTTTGACAATGCTGAAATCTATTCGAAAGGACAATCTGAAATAGTTATGGGCGAAATCCTGAAGAAAAAAAACTGGGACCGGTCATCATATATTGTTTCAAGCAAAATTTTCTGGGGAACGGAAGGAGCAAAATCAAAACCAAACCAAAACGGACTTTCACGTAAACATGTAATTGAAGGTTGTCATGGTGCAATGAAACGGTTACAGGTAGATTATATCGATCTGTTCTTCTGTCATCGCCCAGATAAAGAAACGCCAATTGAAGAAACCGTTTGGGCAATGAATTCTCTCATTCAACAAGGAAAAATTTTGTACTGGGGAACTTCCGAGTGGAATGCAAGTGAAATCATGGAAGCGATTCTGGTTGCGGAAAAAAATCATCTCATCGGACCCACAATGGAGCAACCACAATACAACATGATCCATCGTGAGAAAATGGAAAAAGAATTTCTCCACTTATTCAAACATCATGGAATTGGTACTACGATCTGGTCACCACTTGCGTCAGGTTTGTTGACCGGAAAATATTCCGGCGAGAAAAAGGACAACACTCGTCTTGATATTGAAGGTATGGACTGGTTGAAAAAGCAATTACTTGTTGAAGAAAACCTGAAACGAGTGGATGAAACAAAGATCATCGCGGACAAATTAAACACTATGCTACCTCTACTTGGAATTGCATGGTGTCTGAAAAATCCAAATGTTAGTTCAGTGATTTTAGGTGCATCAAAAACATCGCAGCTTACTGAAAATCTAAAAGCTCTCGAGTTACTTCCATTGATGACACAGGAAATTATGAATGAAGTGGATTCGGTCTGGAAGACTAAGCCTGTGCAGGCGGAGTATTGATTTTTTTGCTAATGTCTACAAATATTAGACCCCGCTGGGGTCTGGGAAGCAGCCTGAATGTTTCTGTTTTTAATTTGCAGACCTGTGTAGTCAATATAATAAGAACAACTGAACATGAAGTGGTCAAATATTTTGTTGGAACTGTTAAAGGGAAAATTACAACCCACCAGCATCGATCCAACGATCAACTTCACGTTCAAATATTGCAAGCGGCAAACAACCATTGATCAGTACCTCATCATGAAATGCTTTGATGTTGAATTTTGTTCCAAGTTTTTTTTCTGCTTTAGCACGGAGTTCAAGAATTTTCATCTGACCTATCTTGTACGATAAAGCTTGACCGGGAATCGCCATGTATCTTTCTACTTCTGCAGTAATATCGGCTTCACTTTCTGTTTCATTCTCCAAAGAGAAAGCAATTGCTTGTTCTCTGGTCATACCTTTCATGTGCATGCCAACATCTACAACTAAACGAATGGCTCTATGCATCTCTTCGCTTAATGCACCGAAGTACTGATATGGATCGGTATATAGTCCTAATTCTTTCCCAAGTGATTCAGTATACAAAGCCCAACCTTCACCATATGCACCATACCAGCCAAAGCGACGGAAATCCGGAAGATCTTTGTTCTCTTGCTGAATGGATGTTTGATAATGATGCCCGGGAATCGCTTCATGCAAAAACAGATCTTCCATCGATACATTATTAAACTTCGTAGGATCAAGTACGGGAACATAAAAAATTCCGGGGCGAGAACCATCAGGAGCTGACTGCTGATACTCTGCACTTGCTGATGCTTCTCTGAATGCTTCCGTCTGGCGAACTTCAAACTTTGCTTTTGGCACCAGATTAAAAAGCTTTTTCAATTGCGGCTGCATTTTTGTTTCTATCGCTCTGTAAGCATTGATTACATCACTGTCCTGCTTGAAAGGCATAAATTGCTTATCAGTATGGATGAAGTGAAAAAACTCTTTTAGTGTCCCTTTGAATCCTGTCTCCGTTTTAACTCTTTCCATTTCACTTCTGATTCTTGCAACTTCACTTTCACCGATAGCATAGATCTCATCAGGAGTTAAATCAGTTGTTGTCCAGAATTTGGCCAGATATGCATACATCTCTTTCCCTCCGGGCACTTCAGAAATTCCTGTCGTTGCACGGCACACAGGTAAATAATCTTTTTTAATGAACGAATGTAGTTTCTCATAGGAAGAAACAACTTCATTCATGATAGCACTTTTATACAACTCTGTCAATCTCGTTTTCTCCTGTTCTGAAAAATCTGCAGGAAAGTTTTTAATCGGTCCTGCAAAAACACTTTGCATCGGATCTTTTACAATTATACCTTCTAATTGCGGTAAAACTTTTTCCATTAAAACTTTCGACTGCACAATACCCTGACTCATTCCGCGCTTCATGTTGCTGATCATCGTATCAACATAAGATGTAAAATCATGGATGCGTCCGAGAAAATCTTCATAATCCTTAACTGTTTTGAAAGGTTGATTGCCGGAGCCGGATCCAAGTACAGGAAATGTTAAATGCATGCTCCAGAATTGATTTACAGGCATCAGATTGTCATTGAATGAAAGGCCCTTCACTTGCATATCCATTTCATATTGCATGACATCAAAACTCAGTATCGATTGTCCGGACAATTTTGCTCTGTCTATCTTACTGAATTTTTCACCATAAGTCGTAAAGAAATTTCTAAGTATAGAACGATATGAATCACTGATATCAACAGGCAATGTGTCATTATATCTGTTGTCAGCGATACCCGTCGCTTCCAGCGGAAATAATTTCAATCGCTCTTCATAATATTCATGCAACAAACTATCGAGTTCTGCATTTGAATTTTCCATTTTTGTTTCTTTTGGATTACTGCAAGATATAAATGCAGATATTGCTACTAAAGCAATGAGTATTGTTTTCATCGAAAGGTTGTGTAAAATGTACTACGAAGTAAAAAAAAATTAAAGGAAATAAAAGTTAAAAGCTGTTAAATAAAAAATATATTTTGCACGGCCCTTAAGGGCCGTGCAAAATATATTTTTTATTTATTAGACAGCATTGCGCCATCATACATTTTTTCGCGCATCTCTTTCACCCTCTCATCTTCCAGATATTCATCATAAGTCATCGACTTATCGATAATACCGTTCGGAGTTAATTCGATGATACGATTTGCAACCGTATGCATGAATTCATGATCATGTGATGTAAAAAGTGCTACATGCTTCCAGTCTTTCAGAGCATTGTTAAATGCTGTGATCGATTCAAGGTCGAGGTGATTGGTAGGTTCATCGAGAATCAGGCAATTTGCATTCGTAAGCATCATTCTTGAAACCATGCAACGAACTTTTTCTCCTCCTGACAACACATTAGATTTTTTAAGAGACTCTTCACCGCTGAAAAGCATTTTTCCTAAAAACCCGCGGATATATGTTTCGTCTTTATCTTTTGAATATTGACGTAACCAATCGATCAGATTCAGATCGCTATCAAAAAACTTCGAATTGTCATTTGGTAAATATGAACGGGTGATCGTTGTTCCCCAAGTATAATCGCCACTGTCTTGTTTGTCTTCGCCGTTTAGTATTTCGAAGAAAGTTGAAAGCGCAGTATGGTCTTTCGAAATTACAGCAACCTTATCGCCTTTTTTCAGAGTAAATGTTATATCGTTGAAAAGGATTTGTCCGTCATTTCCTGATTTTGAAAGATGCTCCACAGATAGAATCTGATCGCCGCAATCACGTTCAGCTTTAAATATAATTCCCGGATACTTTCTTGTTGAAGCCTGAATATCGTCAATCACTAATTTTTCAAGTAACTTCTTTCTACTTGTTGCCTGACGAGATTTCGATGCATTCGCACTGAATCGTTCAACGAATTCCTGAAGTTCTTTTCGTTTATCTTCGACTTTCTTATTCTGATCTGAGCGTTGACGTAAAGCCAACTGACTTGATTCATACCAGAAAGTATAGTTACCTGTATATAATTTGATCTTATTAAAATCGATGTCTGCAATATGCGTACAAACCGCATCCAGAAAATGTCGATCGTGAGAAACAACTATTACTGTATTCTGAAAATCGGCAAGAAAGTTTTCCAGCCATGAAATTGTATCTACATCAAGATCATTCGTTGGCTCATCCAGTAACAGGATATCCGGATTTCCAAATAGTGCCTGAGCAAGAAGAACTCTGACTTTTTCTTTTCCGCTTAACTCTCCCAGTAACTGCCCATGAACTTCTTCTTTTACACCTAAGCTACTAAGCAAACTTGCAGCATTACTTTCTGCATCCCAACCGTTCATTTCAGCAAATAAATGTTCCAATTCTGCAGCGCGATTTCCATCAGCATCATTGAAATCTTCCTTTGCATAAAGTGCATCTTTTTCATGCATTACTTCCCACAGTTTTTTATTTCCGATCAGGACAGTATCGATCACTTTTTTATCGTCAAATTCAAAGTGATTCTGTTTTAAAACACTCATCCGTTCTCCGGGAGTGATGGAGATCTGTCCTGTAGCAGGGTCTATTTCGCCTGACAAAATCTTTAAAAATGTCGATTTTCCTGCGCCATTGGCGCCAATTACTCCATAGCAATTGCCGGGAGTGAATTTAATGTTGACGTCATCGAATAAAATTCGTTTTCCGTACCGTAATGAGATGTTTGATGCTGCAATCATTGATTTTTCTTCCTTTTAAAAGGGCTGCAAAGGTAGTGAAAATCAAGGGGAAGGACAAGAAAGGCGGTCCACAAAATTGAAAATTAACTTAAATTCAGCAATAAACCCTGAATTTACAAATCCACTATTGCGCCAAGTCCGATTGTATCGCCGAGTTCTATTCTACCTCCATCGCCATATGTAATTCCACCTTCAACCGGATCTTCGCTAAACATCAATGGTGTATCGAAATCAAAATACCTGACTTTATTACTACACAATGAAAAATGTGCGGATGCAGTAAATCCTAATCGCGATTCAAGAAAGCCTCCAACCTGTACATCAATATTATTTGTTTCGCAAAGACGTAAGATCTTTAACGCTTTAAAAATTCCGCCTGACTTTCCGAGTTTAATATTGAAAAGATCGCATGCATTTATTTTTATAAGTCTGGCCGCATCTAAATGATCGCAACAAGATTCATCGGCCATGATGGGAATTTTACTTGCTGATTTTATTTCAGGCAGATCTAAAAAGTTATGTTTTAAAACCGGTTCTTCACAATGCTGAATGTTCATAGAACTTAATTCATTCAGAATAAAAATTGCATCCTCTTTACTCCAGCCTTGATTTGCATCGATTCGAATCGGAATAACGTCACCAACTGCAGCACGTATTGATTTCATTCTGAAAATATCGTCTTCAGGCGATCCGCCCAACTTGACTTTGATAACCGGAAAACCGGCATCAAGAATTTTTCTTGCATCAGCAGCCATTTTTTCTGCTGAATCAATACTTACGGTATAATCTGTGTGAATTTGCTTATCATTTTTCCCTCCTAAAAATTTATACAGCGGGACTTTTGCATTTTGCGAAGCAATATCATATAAAGCAATGTCGAATGCACTTTTAATTGAAGAGTTTCCAAAAATTACTTTGTCCATTAAAGCAACTAGCTCTTCGATCTGTAACGCATTTTTTCCAATAAAAACTTCCGTTATGATCTTTCCGACAGCAATACAAGTCTCAGGAGTTTCACCATGAATTGTGCGGAATGGACTGCACTCTCCAAAACCGATGATCCCATTCGATGTGGTTATCTTTACAATAACATTATCGGCATAATCTAATCGTCCAAGAGAAATAATAAAAGGTTCACGCAATTTTACCTTCAGTGGTATAACTTCAATTGAACTTATTATTTCTTCGTGCATGATCAGTAAACAATAATTTTAGAATACTGAATAGTCTCTTTCGAAATTTGTTTAAGTATATATGTGCCTGCAGCAATTCCATTTAAATCAAATTCAATTGTTGTATTTGCAGAATTTGATCTCACATCTATTAATTTCCCTTCAAGACTGATCAACTGAAATTCTGAATTTGGTATTGATGAATGCACATACAACAGATCATGAACGGGATTCGGATATACTGTAAGTGATTCTTTCGAAACATCTGAAATATTACTAAAGATCAAATCATTCACAAAAACAGGAACAGAAACATTTTGCTGTCCGCTTCCTCCAACTTCTGCAAGATGGAATGACAAAAACGCACGAACGGAATCTGTGGTAGGTGACAAATAATGCATTCCGATATTATGTGCTTCTCCGGGTTGAATGGTACTGTTCGTACCACCTGTAGTAAACGATAATTCAGAAGGATGAGTCAACTGAATATTTGAAATATCAATTGGAGTATTTCCATTGTTTACCAGAACATAATTGAAATCTGCAGCTGTATTTGATGGAACAAATCCAAAGATCGCTGTGTCCTGAGTCAGATCATAAGAAAAATTTGTTTGTGCTACAGAAGTAAATACGATCGATCGGATTCGCTCAAGAAATTGCGGGTAATCAACGAAAGGATTTCTGTTATGTTGCACTGCTTGAATATCATCCACTCTTGTCCTGTCTCTGTCGGTTACAGGAAATGAATTGTACCAGTTTCTTAAAACTGACTCTTGTGTTGCATCAAGGAAATTAGAATAATTCTGATAGCGTAAAACAAAATAGAACATAGCACGGGCAACAATGCCTTTTTGTTCATCTCTTGGTTCGAAGAATGTATTTGTTCCTGATGAACCGCCATTTGACCAGGTTGGATTTGTTACCTCAGCAAAAGGATTATCACCACGCGCACCATTAGCTGCATCATCAGTTGGAAAAAGATGATGAAGATCTGACTTCATTGGTTCCGCACTTGCAAAAAGCGATTGCGGCCATGTATGTTCAGTATTAAAATTATCATTTGTCTGGCAATCTGTCCGGTCTACATATCCAACAGCAAGTCTTCCCGTGTAAACACATTCCAATGTATTCTGACTTGCACCCTGACCATTCACTCTCTTATTGTCGATGGACATAAACATTTCATCCCGTGCATCATTATAGCCGAGAGAAACATATCCTATTCCCGTGATGTTATGCAGCTGCGTTTTCAAAAGTTCTTCCGAATTATTTTCCGTTGCGGCATAATAACTTTTGGAATATCTACCCTGGCCAATCAAATCAACACTGACATAACCTCTCAATCCATCATTCTCAATTACCATTTCTGTATTGTGAAGGATATTATGACGAGGAGAAAATTTTATCCAGTTTGTCTGCGAACCTCCGCCGGGAATAGAAAAAGCTGATGTAAGCTGCGATGAAAATGCAGGTTGACCATAGGTTGTATAGAATTTTATTCCCGTTACAGTAATTGCATTCGCTGTAGGGTTTTGAATTGTCAACAACAAGCTATCAGGAGCGTTTTCATACGCTACACCGAAATTCAACTGTGTGAAATTTACTGTCAGACCTTGTCCTTTTAAGAGAGCCGGTAAACAAAATAAGGCTGCAACAAGCAGCCTTACTGATATTTTTTTTGAATGATTCATTGAATGATTTTAACAATACATGTTATTCTTCTGTCACTTCAATCTTATTGATCTCGTCGCCCTGACGAATTGCATCGATTACTTCAAGTCCTTCTACAACTTTTCCAAAGCATGTATGGTTTCTGTCAAGGTGCGCAGTATTTGTACGACTGTGACAAATAAAGAACTGGGATCCGCCCGTATCTCTTCCGGCATGGGCCATACTTAAAACGCCGCGATCATGATATTGATTTCCACCATCTAATTCGCATTTGATTTTATATCCGGGACCACCTGCTCCGGTACCGTCCGGACATCCACCTTGAACTACGAAATTTGGAATCACCCGATGAAATGTTAATCCATCATAATATCCTTTTTTCGCTAAGTCGATAAAATTCTTAACTGTTTTTGGGGCGTCTTTATCATAAAACTCCACCATCATATTGCCTTTGTCTGTGTAAATTGTTGCTTTTGTCATTTTTTTGATCAAATTGGATGCAAAGATAATGATTTGCTCTCTAAAGTCATGCAGACTGTCAGAAAAAAGCTGTTGTATTGCTATCTCTTGTTTCATGTTTAAGGTCGCTTTAAAAAAAAGCATGATCTCTTTCTGCTTTTTACATGTCATTAGGTCAATTTTACCAAAAAGTGAAAAGAAACCGATTCAAATTGACATAAAAATTATAGTTTTATAACCTGAATTCTCTCGTAAAGAAAACCCTCATGAAAAGAAACATACTACTGATTATTTTTTTGTTTTCAACTATATTTTCAAATGCACAGGTAGCTTCGATAAGTCCTTCAAGTGCTTTCAGAGGTCAAACTCTGAACACCACAATTACTCTGGCAAATGGTGTTATGCTTAACAGTTCGCCTTCACAAAGTCTGAATGATATTTATCTGCAACAAGGAGCAACAATTATTTACACTGATGCCTTTAATATTGCTAACTGGACTACTCTTCCATTTCAACCATACTTCGGTGATGATTTCACAACAGATTTTACGATTCCTGCCGGAGCTCCATTTGGATGGTATGATGTTCACGTAACGACCTATGATAATTCAATGCCGTGGCTGGGATCAATTCCTGTAGACAATGTTTTGGTAAATGGCTTTTTAGTTCCGCAGGTAAATTCATGTCCTGTACCTTCAGGTGTTTCTGTTTCATCAATTACAAACACGACAGCTGTAGTAAATTGGGTGAGTCCAACGGTTGCTGATACTTTCCGGATCAGATATAAGGCTGCCGGAGCAAATTATTTATACAAAGACGTAGCCGGAGCGGGTGGTTTAACCAGCACTACACTTGCAGCACTGGCACCGGGAACTTCATACGATGTAGATATAAGTACAATTTGTAATGGAGCTATCAGCAGTACATATAGTGTACCTGTTGTTACATTCATTACAGGAACAACAGTTGTTCCTTGCGTCAGACCCAATGCAATTTCAGCGAGTGCTGTAACAAATACTTCAGCGACCATTCAATGGACGAATTATGTTTCTGCCGACACTTTCCGAATTCGTTATGCTGAGTTCAACACTATCAATTATCATTATATTAATTCTACTTCACCAATACCGCATACTGTTTCATTAACGAATTTGAATCCTGCTACCACTTATACTGTTCAGATAAGTTCGATCTGTAGTGGAGTGAGCAGTGGATACAGTGCTCCATATAATTTTACTACAACGTCAACTGCTATTACTTGCGGTCGTCCTTATGGTGTTGCAGCAGGAGCAATAACAAATGTATCTGCAAATATCAGCTGGTCGAATTTTGTTGTAGCAGATACATTCCGCATTCGTTACACTGAATTAGGTTCAGGAAATAATATGTTTGTGAATGTCAACGGAGGGTTACCACATAATTTTACTCTTACAAATCTTGCTCCGGCTACAACATACAACGTTCAGATCAGTTCCATCTGTAATGGAATAAGTTCCGGTTATTGTCCGATATATTCTTTTGTTACATTATCAACACCGATAGCATGTGTAAGACCGTGGGGATTGAATTCATCTAATACTACAAATACAAGCATTACTCTTAGCTGGTCACCATATGTTACTGCTGATACCTTCCGCATTCGTTATGCTGAATTCGGTACAATTAATTATCACTATCTGAATGTCAATGGTTCGGGAGGAAGCAGTGTTGTGATCAACAATCTTGATGCAAATAATCTTTATGTGTTCCAGGTAAGTTCAATATGCAGTGGGATAAGTTCAGGATATAGTACATCAGGATTATTTGCAACTTTAAATATTCCGGTTTCATGTGCACGACCGCATCATCCATCAGTTTCAAATATTACAAATGTTTCAGCACTGATCAGTTGGACCAATCTTGTGAGTGCCGATACATTCCGGATCCGATATGCTGTTCAGGGAACAATAAATTACCAATATTTTAATCAGCCGGGTACATCAGGGAATTCTGCAACTATTTCCGGATTATACCCAAATACAACCTATACCTACTCTATTAGTTCTATCTGTACAGGTGTATCATCGGGTTATTGCAGCGCAAATACTTTTACAACTTCATCTGTTCCTATTGCATGTGCTATTCCATCCGGATTGGCAACATCAAATATCACTAACAATTCTGCAGATGTAAGCTGGACACAGTATGTTTCAGCAGATACATTCCTGATCCGGTATTCGGTGAATGGAACTACAAATTATCTCTGGAAAAAAATTCCGGGCACAGGTGGAAATGGAACAACATTAACCGGACTTGCAGCAAATACCACTTATCAGTGGCAAGTGAGATCCGTTTGTATAGCAAGTCCTTTATCCAGCTATTCTGCACCTGAAGTTTTCGGTACACCTTTGCGTATGCGTAAACCGGATGTTTCAGAAAACCTGATCAGTGTGTATCCTAATCCGGCAATTGATAAAGTTTCTGTAAGTATTGAAAGAGCAATTCAGGAAGAACAAAAGTCATTAGTTATGATCTATG
>ERZ795061.898-NODE-898-length-29582-cov-7.608494_pt1 | contig 29582 bp, 24 predicted proteins | sample MGYA00375145_ERZ795061 | MGnify/ENA primary metagenome ERZ795061 (study PRJEB30190, sample SAMN05720144) | anaerobic digester metagenome | isolation source: active sludge of municipal wastewater-treating anaerobic digesters | place: USA | collected 2014-12-22 ... | reverse complement strand
CATATACACAGGGTCTTGAATCAAATTTCTCATACCCGGTAGGGAGGTTTCTCAATCTTTCAGTAGGCTATCAATTATTGTATGCGAAAGACAAAGATGTAGTAGAAGCTGTGAAAGCCGGTGATGTGTATTGGCGCGATCCAAATACCCTCGTAACAAAGCGATTAAAGCCAAGTGAATATTTTGGTTTATACAATAGGTCGCGGAACATGGGCAACTTTAAAGTGTTCTATAGTCATAAACCGAGTGGTTGGGAAGGCAGCGTGCGTGTTATCTATCGGGGCAAGTATGGCATCGGAAATATCCGGGGTAATATACAAGGTGAAGTAATTCCACCTTCCGATACAAACAGTAACTCTATTCTCGATGTATACGATGATTTTGTTAAAGGCTATGCCCTTGTAAATATTTCAGTTGCAAAGACTGTTAAGAATGCAGTTCGGTTTCAGATGGGAATAGATAATTTATTTGATTACACAGAACCAGTACTGATTCCGAATCTTCCCGGGCGACTCTATTACGGAAGTGTGAGTTACTCATTTTCAAAAAAGAATGTTAAACTTTAATTAATTTATATAAACCATGAATTCAGTTAAATCAATTTTGTCTATAGTTCTAATCGCAGGTTTTGTAGCTGCCTTTACAGGATGTAGTGAAAATGAGGATCCTCTTCCGGTGGTTGCAACTACGTTTACTAATTTGGCTGCCGACCCAGGCACAGGGTTTAATCCCTCCAACGGCCAACCCACCGGTCTTACACGCCAATTCACCTTCTTTAGTTTTAAGACCGGAGATATTGTTGCGCATGCAGATAGCGCTACCAATAAATGGGATCTTGGATTTAATGGCACTACGATTATCGTAAACAGTGCTACCAGTGGTCTGGGCACTTCCCAGGCACAAATTGTGTCTGGCATATTTGATGAACTGGCGATAGCACCAACGGATGGATATAAATCAGACAATGATGTGGCACCTATCGCTGGGGCTCCTAATGCTAATCTTGCAATCCCTACGGGTTCAGGTCAGGGTTGGTATACCTATGATGGTGTTAACATGGTAAATAAGCCAACAGCAGGAAAGATTATCGTAGTGAAAACCTCTGAAGGTAGGTATGCAAAGATGGAAATCCTGAGCTATTATAAGGATGCTCCCGCTAATCCAACGTTCAATAACACGGCTAGGTACTATACATTCCGATATGTGTACCAGCCTAATGAGACTACTTCATTCAATTAGTCTTTCTATAATTAAATGTAATGAGAGGGAGGCAGTTGCTTTCCTCTCATTGTATTCACTACGCTTTAACATCATGAAAAACAGAATAAGGAATCTGCGATTGATCGGATTTATTGAAGGGGTTTCCTTTTTGATTTTGCTATTGATCGCTATGCCACTAAAGTATTATTTTGGTTTTCCTATGGCTGTGAAAATAACCGGATGGTTACATGGGGTATTATTCATTCTTTACATTGCAGCTGTGTTCTTAGCCATAAAAGCCATGCAGTGGAATTGGTTTTCAACGCTGGTGGCGCTAGCAGTCTCCCTCATTCCTATTGGCACATTTGTGCTCGACAAATCTTTGAAAAGAAGAGAACAGGAGCTCAGGGAGTTTGAATAATCTGCTTATATAGCTTTCACCAACTTGAACGGAAAGAGCAATACTGCTTTAATTAAGCTGAACACAACCTCTAAGGTAAATCCAACAATTCGGAAGGGGAGCAGTAACAACCAAACAAGAGGGAATAGGAATAACATAACCAATGCAATTGGCCAACAGATAACAAAAAGAATAAACCAAAGTGCTAAGGCAATAAATATTTTCATTGGGTTGGGAAGAGATTAGTTGATGATTCTTTTAACAAAGAACCGGCCAGAATTAAAACCAGCCTAAATCACTAAAAACTCAATTGATCACAGCGAAGATTATCCGTTTTTGTACAAACGGGTGATCAAAAATGTACACCGACTCCCAAATCATTTAGCGATTACCTCGTAAGTCTTAAAGGATGAACTCATAGGCGGTTTTACGCCTTGCTCTCTTGCTTTACGGATATCATCGAAACCACGCTTGTGACCTTCCAAAAATTCTGTTGAAGTTGTCCAGGTTTTAAAGGCTTCTTCTGAGGCCCAGTGACTGACTATCAAATATTCGCCCTCGCCATTAGGTCGCAATACCTGCATGTCAACAAAACCTGGCATCCTGTCTATAGCCCTTGCACGCGATGCAAACAATTCCTCAAAACGTTCGCGGTAATGAGGTTCACAGTTAATGTAATTAATCGCAACAAATTTCTTCTCCATTGTTATTTAGAATTATTCTTAATAATCTCAAATATGGGCGACCAATTCCTTAAAACCAAATTATTTGGAATAATTCTAAATAGTAAAAATGGTACTTGCGCTAAAAATCAGGATCTAGCCCTAGTTTTTCCTTTAATTGCTTAAGCAGGGGGTTCTTTTCAGCGAGATGCTCGAATTTCTCTTTATTCGTGTAGGCAACTTTTTTTCCCTGTTGTTGCTCTTGCATGTGGCCTTCGACCTGTAGACTATTATTGCTGAGCTTTTCCCTTAAGTACGTTATTAGATCTTGTTTAATAGAAGTCAGGATAGGCTCTTCAATAGGGTTGGTGAGCGAAAGAGTGATAAGATTGTTTTCAAATTTAAAAGGCTGCTTTAATAGGTGGTATTCAGCCATCTGATCTTTTTTCATTTCGGCATAGGCAGACCATATCTGGCGGAGTTGATTTTCATTGACCGGAGCGTCAGTTTTTGGGAGTGTTCCGTTTTTCTCTTCTTTCTTTGTTTCTTCTTTGGGCTGTCCTTTTAAGATACTGCCCAGGTTCATAGTGGTTTTTGGTCGGGTTTCTTTAACCGGGATATCTTTTGCTTTAGATTCAATCACGGGTTCAGGTTCCGTGATTTTTGGTTCGACCTCTTGAATAGAAATTGCAGGAGAAACGGGTGTTGTTGTTGATGCAGCTGCCAGAACCGGCTCTAGTTCAATTTTTTTTTTAATCCCTCCTGCGAAGGAGCGGCACCATTGCCTTTAAATACAGAGTGAACATGCGCCATTTTCATCAACGTTAACTCTACAAGCAGCCGTTGGTTTTTACTGCTTTTATAATTGATGTCGCACTGATTGGTAATGTTTAACCAGGAAAGCAGGAGTGAAGGCGATGCGGCTAACGATTGGTCAAGATATTTCTTCCTGGTGGTTTCAGGAACCTCCATTAAGGTAACAGTACGGGCATCTTGCGATACCAGCAAATTGCGTACGTGTTCGCTAAGACCTACAATGAAATTATGACCATCAAATCCTTTTCTTAAAATCTCGTCTAATAGCAACAACGGCTGCGTATGGTTTTCGGCCAGCAAACCATCCACTACTTTGAAGTAATAGTCATAATCTAAAATGTGCAGATTGTTGAGCACATCTTTAAAGGTCACTTCTTTGCCGGATGAAAACGTAACCATCAAATCGAAAATAGAAAGACCATCACGCAAAGCGCCATCGGCTTTCTGGGCAATTAAATGAAGGGCTTCTTCTTCTACTTTTATCTTTTCACGATCTGCTACTTTCTTTAACTGACGCGAGATATCGGAAACCTGAATGCGGTTGAAATCAAAAATCTGACACCGCGAAAGAATGGTAGGTATAACTTTATGCTTCTCCGTAGTAGCTAATATAAATATAGCGTAGGAAGGTGGCTCCTCCAGTGTCTTCAAAAAGGCATTGAAGGCTGAGTTTGAGAGCATATGAACCTCGTCTATAATATAGACTTTAAATTTTCCGAATTGAGGCGGGTAACGCACCTGATCAATCAGGTTGCGGATGTCTTCCACTGAATTATTAGAAGCAGCATCCAATTCGAAAATATTCAATGAATTGACTTCAGCTTTTTCTTCAAATCCATTGATCATGCGGGCAACAATACGTGCGCATGTGGTCTTACCAACACCCCGGGGGCCACAGAAAAGCAGGGCTTGTGCTAGCTTATTGTTGTCAATTGCGTTTTTTAGTGTTGTGGTGATGTGTTCCTGACCCACCACCTCCTCGAAGCCCAGGGGGCGGTATTTACGCGCGGATACAACAAAATTCTCCATTCGCTGCAAGATAAAATCAGTTGCCGGATTCTGGTTACCGGTAGCTGTATTTTTTTAGAGTTTATTTAGAAGTCTTCAGCAAATAAAATCAAAGCTTCTCGAGGAGAATTGACAAAAATGTTTTCACACCATCAATATAGTTACCCACCCGAATATTTTCATTCTCAGCGTGCTGGTTATTGTCAGCATTAACGGTGGGAACAGCAACCGCTGGAATTCCTAACGTTATCACAAAGGGTGAAATAGGAATGGAGCCACCGGTAATTCTTATTTTAATGGGCTCTTTTCCAAATGCCCGTACCATTGCTTTCGTTAGCCAGATTCCCGTTTCTGAATTAAACGGAGTTTGGAATGCGCCATAGGAGATACTTGATTGAAACGCTGCAATTTTTGGATACTTCAACCGCTCGGCTTCTGTCGGTTCTTTATCTACCAGATAATAGCCCTGATCTTGAATATGTTTTTTCACAAGGCCAATCAAGCGCTCAGGGTTACTGCTGGGTACCAACCGAATGTCAATTTCTGCCGTGGCAGTGGCCGGAATAAGAGTTCTTGCTTCTTTACCAATAAATAATGCATCCAATCCACGAATGTTCAGCGTTGGATATTGCAACGATTCCTGAAAGTTGTTACCGATTTTATCAGGTTCGGCAATCCCTAAAAATTTCCTGATTTCATTTTCATCGTCAGGCACTTGCTGTAATATTTTCTTCTCCTCGTCTGTCAACACTACCCCATCATAATAGCCCGGAATGGTTACCCGGCCATCATCATCTTTCATCGAGGCGAGTAATTTGGATAAACGCATAGCAGGATTAGGGGTATAGTTACCATAGTTTCCACTATGAACAGGAACTCTGGGTCCAAACGTAGTGAGTGTTATTTCGCAAATACCACGGGCACCAAAACTCAAGGTTGGCTGATTGCTTACGTGGCGCGGTCCATCATAGATAATTAGCATGTCTGCCGACAGTTCTTTTTTATATTTAATAACCGCAGCTGGCAGGTTGGGTGAACCTAATTCTTCCTCAAAATCCATAATCACTTTGATATTGTAATTCGGTTCGGCTTTTAATTCATTCAAAGCATCGAGTGACGCGATAAAGGCCATAGCAGGTCCCTTGGCATCCGAGGTTGAGCGTGCAAAAATCCGCCAGTCTGGATTTAGGCCTTCATAGAGTTTCTCATAGGCAAGCGGATTCCATTTTCCGTTACTGTCTTTTTCTTTTAAGGTTGGTTTCCAGGGACTTTCCTGATCCCACTGTGCAGGGTTTACCGGCTGGCCATCAAACTGTAAATAAATGAGTACGGTTTTCATTGCCTTACCGGAAGGCAGTTTTGCATTTTTTACTTTTCGTTCTGCCAGCAATAAAGGAACCGTTGGTGTTTCAAGACGTAATGTTGTAAATCCTCTTTTTGCAAAGGCACTTTCGCACCATTGAATATTTTTCTCAATATCACCGGGAAAGTGGGCATCATTTTGAAGGCTCAGTAGTTCATAAAATTCCTTAAAAGATTGAATGGCATATTTTTCTGAGACTTTATTTAAGTCAATTCCCTTTTGAGCTACCAGCGGAGAAACAAGAAAGAAGAGCACATAGACTAGACGTTTCATAGTAGATTTATTTACTTAGAGTGCAAAGGATTATTGATTTTTCAAAGACTGATCCTATCAGCAGGGTATTGTTATAGATTGCAGCGACAGACGAGCCGGAATAAGTAGTACCATCATTCAGGAAAATTTCCTCAACCACGTAGCCAGTTTTGTCTTGAGTAATCTTTATTACCTGGGAAGGTGAGAATTTTGCGGGGTCTGTGGCATGAGCTACAAACTTTAATAATTGTGGATGGCATCCTATCCAGAGTGCACCTTGATTATCCAATTCTATATTATCAACACCTGTCTCTACTTTTATCTCTTCTTCCAGACTTAGGGCGCCACTGGGTATGTCTCGTGTATAGACCATTACTTTTCGACCAGTAGTTGAGGCAACATAGATTTTTGAATGATCTGCTGACTGGTTAATACCATTTGCATAGGCAATTCCAGTCGCTACTTTTTTGAAAGAGACACCATCATAATAGTTAACATAGGAAATAGCCCGCTGCAGGTAATCTTCTAAAGTTCGGCCAACTCCGGGTTTGCTATATCCATGATCGTTTGTTACATAAAAGGATCGTCCTCCCACAGCAGTTACATCATTTGGGCTAGTCATCAGATCAACATCTTGTATACTTTCAATATGGATGAGGCTGTCATTTTTCCATTCAAATCGTTCAATCACATGTTCTGAGTAATTCTTACGATGGTTTACAACAAAAAGAAAAGCTCGTCCATCGGGTTCTCTCCAAAGCGAGATTCCGTGCGGATGAAAATCGGTAACTCCAACCGGGGTTATATTCTTAAGTTTAGGTATCGAATCAGAAAGGTTCATAATAAGTATGGCACCTTTTAAACTACCTGGACTCTGCCGGTTTGCTCTTCGGTCATCAACGGATACAAATGCAAGGCCGCTACTTTGATCAATCGTAATGTCTTCCGGTCCTGCTACTTCCACATTAAGAGTTGCACTTGTTCCTTCAAAATGGGGCAGGATCGTCTTAAACATGCCGGCCGGACCTAATATTTCAAGTACTACATACCCAACTATCCCAAGCAGGATTACTAAGAAGACAATAATTTTTTTGTTCATCACTTTAGGAAGACCTTATTTCAAGTATTTGTCAGGCAGCTCAAATCCCATACTCTCAGCACACCAGAAAATGTTAACTACATAGTACCGGTCTTTATCTTTAAAGAGTTGAATGCTATTAATACCACGGTTGGTCACAAGTCCGTCTTTTTTCTCTTTGGTTTCATACGTACTGAAAACGTGAATTACCGTTCCGTACTCTTCCACTTTTCGACTCAACTCACGTTCAAAAAAACCAGTTGAAATCCGGGAAGAGAATAATTGTACATACTCATCAGGGGTCATTGCCTTGATGGTAAGATTTCCCTGATCATCTTTTCGGGTGGGGATTAGTCTTGCCTCCGGCTTGAATAGATTTTTGAACCGATCCCAATCGCGTGGTGAACCCGGTTCTCCGGATATCACATCATACAGAGCCAGTACTGTAGATTCTACAGAGCGGGTGTCTTTTGAGTAATCTTTTGATTGACCAAACGCACTGCCTGAAATCAAGGCAAGTAGCACAATTGAAAATAGTCTCATATAAATTGTCTTTTAAGAAAGGTATAAAAAGTAAAAGTGATATAGCATAAGAATCTGAGCACTAATTGGAAATTTCAACAAAGAAAACGCCACGTATGGGTTCTCCAAAATCGGTAATACCTTCTACTACAATTTTATATTTTGTTATTGGGTCGGCAGCGTAGAATGAAACAGTTGCTATTCCAAATACATCGTCTGTTCTAACCTGTGGGCTCCAAAAGAGTGTTGAACGATTATCTGGAATAAAATCGCGTACTGATTTACTATGATCGGGTGATACAAATTCTGAGGGCCTTGAAAAGCCAGCCACTTTAAATGATTTGTAGAATTCAGGTTGTAACGAAGCAGGGGTTTGATTAATGGTTCCATATTCGCCTCCTTTTGTGGTTACTATTATTACACCATTACCTCCGCGCGTACCATAGATTGCAGCTCCACCATATTTTATAACATCAACCCGGTCAACTATTTCGGGATTAATTTGCATCAATCGTCTGTAATTAGAATCTGTTCCACCACCGGTAAATTGAAGACCATCAACGATTAGCATCGGTTCTGTTGTTGAAGGACCCATAAAATTGCTCGCAGTTCCTATTCTGAGATATCCGTTTACAACGACCAGGCCAGGCACTCTACTTTGGATTGCATTTACAAGATTGTTTCTGCTGGTGTTTAAAATATCCTCCCCTCTGATTGTTATATCAGCTTTTGCATAGATGTTCGGAACATTGTCTTTACTCAGCACCTCATTATTTTCTTCATTAATAATCACTTCCTTTAGGAGAGTTGTTTTTTCGGAAGGAATTGTTGGAAGTTTCATTCGTTGTGGCGATTCTGATTTGATAATGCGCAGGGCAACTGGTTTTTTTAGTTTCTCTGTTGAAGGTACATTTCGTTCAAATAACTTAATCGTTCCTTCAAATTTTTTCTTCTTCCCTAATTCCTGAAAAACAATTTCGGTGGAATCATAAAACTGAAAGCCACTTATCCAAAATGTGCCGCTACCATCAGTTTGTATCGGCTTCATAGTTTGAAACTTCCCCTCTACGACAGCCAAAGACTTTTTCTCTGGTTTCCCTTTTTTGTTTTTGTATTCACCTGCCAGGCTTATGCCTGATTCAATCGGATATTTTATTTCACTTGACTTTCTTTCACTTTGAGGGAATGGAAATGGAAATGAATTGAGAATATTTTTCTCTTCGGAAAGACCTACAACTTGTTGCATATCAGTTACGGAAACAGAAAAATCAGCTGGTATCAGCGTTCCATCGGGGTTCCTTAATTCAAATTCTAGTTTTATTCTTTCTCTTGGTTTATAGATCGGTTTATTTGGCTTGAATTTCAATTCAAGGGTGGTTGCTTCTGGAGTTGTGTTGGTTAATTCGGGTTCAGGACATTCGTATAATCCTATGAGCGGAATTGAGTTCACAAAAATGTTTTCCAAATCATAATTTAACATCCAATTCGTATAGGCTCTTATGTAGTAACCACCGGTTTCTAGTGTATCAGGCAAATCAAAAAATCCATCACAAGCTCCACCATCAATGAATAGCAATTTAGACTGAGTTATTTTTTTATTCGTATCGATTAGCTCCACATATAATACCTTACTTAAGGAATCCATCAACTCCGGAGCTTGATAATTCAAGTAGGCCTTAAACCAAATTTTTTCACCGGGATAATAGTATGGTTTGTCAGTGCGTAGATATACTTTTTCCTCCATCCGTTTTAGCTTTTGTTGAATGGAAGATTCTGTAATGATTGGTAAATTTTGAGATACTTCTGGCAAATAATTATAGGGAAGTAAATCTGCAACGCGAGCGTCATTCATAGCGCCTGATATAACCAGGCTGGCAGGATTTAATACGATCCCTTGTGCATTCACTTTTAAAACGCCTCCATTCACGTGTAACCAGGAGACCGGATATTGGATATCAGAGTAAACCTTCGCTGTCGAACGAATCCGGGTATAATGAACTTCCAGTCTCTTTTTTATTTGAATTGAAAATTCCCCTTCATTTTTTTCTGGTAGCACTAGGTTACTTGTATTTAAAGCCACTATGGATTTATCCAGTTGGGCCTCAAAGTTTGCAGTCCGGTAGGGATTATTTTCATTTCCACTTTTATCTATATACAGATTAAAGCCTTCTTCTTTCACTTTACCGCTAACGATAGATTTGAACAGATGCCGAAGTGATCCATAGTATGTATCTAATCGGTTTTGATTGCGGGTCTTCAGGAGTTTTGGATCTGTATTTTTTAATTCTTCGAAACGGACTTCACCATTAATACTATAGCCATCGGAGGTGGAGGCGAGGCTTTTCAGATAATAATTAACCTTATACCCAAGGGCGGAGTTTTCTATTTCAAGAGGGCGCGAGGCTGTTGCCGTGAATAAACTTTTACCATTGACTTCAGACTCCTTAAACTCCAACACCCAGGAATTAAGTATTTTACAAGAGTTGGCGAACTTCGTATTACCAAAAAATACTTTTTCAAATTTCTTGAGTTGTTTATCCCATTCTTTGTCACGGGTGCCGCTAACCACAACAGTCTCTAGCACTGTTTCATCCGGCACCAGGCGAATATCAAGTTGAATGGACTCTCCGGCTTTTACCTGGATTTTTTTCTGATAGGATTGATAGCCAACAAATGAAAAAACGATTTCATTTATACCAACAGGTATATTCGTTAATGCATAGTTACCATTTTGATCAGCTGCAACACCTAAGGTTGTGTTATTGATGAAAATGTTAGAAAACGGAAGAGCACCGGATGTTTTCGCATCAAGAACTTTGCCTTTTACTTCGCCCGTTTGAGCCAGGGACCCAATGGCAGCGAGCAAGAGAAGGACAGACGTTAAATAGATCCGCAAGATTTTCATAGATGATACCCAGATCGGGTATTGAATAAGGAAGGAAAGGTAGTGAAAGAAAGGCTGTCTCTTAAGCAATTTTAGACAAGAGGTAATCACCCCGAATGACTATTTTTGCAGCACATGAGTTTACCCAAATATTCGGTAATTATCCCCGTTTACAATCGACCACTCGAGGTTAATGAATTATTGGAAAGCTTAAGCTTACAAACCAATAAGAATTTTGAAGTAATTCTGATAGAGGATGGGTCTTCCATAACTAGTGAAACGGTTTATGAGCAATATGCTGATAAGTTAAGCATTCACTATTTTTTTAAACCTAATAGCGGCCCTGGGCCCAGCCGTAACTTTGGTTTTGAAAGGGCTAAAGGTGAGTACTTTGTTGTATTCGATAGTGATTGTGTTGTGCCTGATCACTACTTTGAAACGGTAGATAATTTTTTGCTATCAGAGTCTTTGGATGCCTGGGGTGGACCCGATAAGGGTCGGCAGGATTTTACAAACCTTCAACAAGCGATGGGCTTTACCATGTCTTCAATATTAACAACTGGTGGAATCAGGGGTGGTAAACAGAAGGGATTTCAGCCCCGTAGTTTTAATATGGGCATAAGCCGAAAGGTTTTTGAACAAACCGGAGGGTTTATGTTTGATCGTTTTGCGGAAGACATAGAACTGAGCGTTCGAATGAAAAGACTAGGGTTTCGTACCGGGCTCATTCCTGGTGCCTATGTCTATCATAAACGAAGAACATCTTTTTCACAATTTTTCAAACAGGTTTCAAACTTTGGTAAGGGCCGTGTTTTGGTGGGTAAGGCTCATCCAGGCGAAATAAAAGTGACGCACTGGTTCCCTGCCTTTTTTTTGATTGGGTTAATTTTGTTACCGGCAGGGTTTATTTTCTTTCCAGGTTTGACTTTGGTGGGTCTCACGTGTTATTTTCTTTACCTCTTTCTGATATCTCTTGATTGTTTTCTTACAACTCGCTCCATCACGGTTTCCATACTCAGCATTCCTTCTGCAATAATACAATTAACGGGTTATGGCTATGGGTTTTTAAAAGAGCTATTCGGTTCTAAGTAATGCCTCGGTTAATTCATTGGAAAAATCACATTTTTCTCCAATCTTTATTTAACCAAACCCAAACCCTGTTTTATGAGAGGCTATGCATTTGCTCTGGCGATTGTGCTGGGGCTTTCTTCCCTTTCGTTTACTGATCCTACCCCCAAAGGCGAATACCTTCAAAAAGGCTACTACATTGTGGTAGCGGCTTATCGCATTGGTCAGGAGAAATATATGGAAGCGTATGTAGCCAAGCTGAATAAGTCAGGCTTACATACAAAGTATGGATATGATCTCGGTCGTAAGTTCTATTATATCTATTTGGATTATTATACTGATTTCAATGAGTCGATAGACCAGATGTTAAAAACCCGTAAGGAAGGTGGGTTTACAGATGCCTGGGTCCGCATCATGAAAGAAGGCTATAATCCTCAACCAATTGCCGACTTGAATAAGAACCAGGCAGAAGCACAGCCGGATGTCATTGCGGTAACGGAAGTGAAGCCGGAAACTAAAAGTGAAGAATTGGTTTCTGAACGCATGGAGGTAAAAGCAGAGGAGCCAAAAATTGAAAAACCCGTTTCAAAAGATCCGCCCCCGCTCAAAGAAGCCAGTGTTCTATTTTATACCTATAACCCCACCAACAGCGAGCCAATTGATGGCGAAGTGGAAATTGTAGATGGTGATATTGCACGACTTATTCAAAAAGTGAAAGCTCATGAAGTGGCTACCTTGCCTGATCCAAAGAATAAATCGGGTAAAATCTCCTTAATAGGGTCGTCCTTCGGATTTCGCAAAGTGCAACATGATTTTGTGCCTGCAGAAATTACCCCAGAGAAGCTACCTGAGTATATGGAATGGCGAGACAATCACTACGTTATCAAATTTGATTTAGCGCGGCTTCATAAGGGTGATATCGAAACACTTTATAATGTTTACTTCTTTAACGATGCCGCTATCATGATCCCGGAATCCCGCTATGAGTTGGATCGACTTCTTGACTTTATGAACTCAAATGAAAAGTATAAGATTATGCTTCATGGCCACACCAATGGAAATGCGCGAGGTAAAGTTATAACGGTAGGGCCCAGTAAAAATTTCTTCGAGCTCACTTCCGATGTTGTGAACGGATCTGGCTCGGCTAAAGAACTTTCCTATCAGCGAGCTCTGGTAATTAAAGAATGGTTAATCTCTCAAAAGATAAGTGGAGACAGGATCGATATTAGGGCCTGGGGCGGTACCCGCATGATTCATGATAAACATAGCAACAATGCACGAAGAAATGTTCGCGTTGAGGTGGAAGTGTTGGAAGATTAGCAAACATGACAATTATCATCTTATCGGACTTTACTTAATAATTGCATAACAATTTGGTAATCTCATTCCTTTTTGGAAATTTTCAGTTCTATTCCTAAAGGTATGAAACGAATTATCCGGAGTTTTTCTCTTATCATCAACTATAAGACTTTTATCATCACTGCCCTGGCGGTTATCTCCACCTATACATGCTACCGCTTTGGGTTCATTGCTAAGTTTCCGGATATGCTTGTTGGTGTAGCAATCGTTTTTCCGGTGGTGTTTTCTATTGGATCGGCCTATACACGGAGGGAGACAGCATTACAACGTTTTGCCGATTTCAAAGGTCATGCTGTAGCTATCTATTATGCAACACGTGACTGGCCAAGTAGTAAAGATAATGACCTTACCCCAAGAACGAAGCAAATAATCTTTGACATGATGAAACTTATGCGGGATATGTTTAAAACGGAACGAGACCCGGTGTGGAAGGAAAACGAAACAAGAATGTATCAATTGTTCTCCAGACTTTCGCAAATGACGATGGAGATGAGAAATCAAGGAGTCCAGAGTGGGGAAGTCTCAAGGATTAGCCAATACGTGAGTAAGATCATAATTGCCTTCGATAACATGAAGATCATTCACAATTACCGTACGCCTATCACCCTGCGTACGTATTCAAAGGTTTTTATTTATATTTTTCCAATCATCTATGGTCCATATTTCGCCAGCACGGTAGGAGATTATTCAGCCTCCCTTGAGTATGTAATGCCTGTTCTTTATAGCTTCATACTTGTTAGCCTGGATAATATTCAGGATCACCTCGAAAATCCTTTTGATGACGTGGGCGAGGATGATATCTCGATTGACGCAGAAGAGACGACTCAATTATTAGATTGATTTCGGATTTAGTGTAATTGATCATCCGTACCAGTACGGATGATCAATTATTTAGTTGATTACCCCTTAGCTTCCATCATATTTGTTGCTAAATTTTGGGTGCATTTGTCTAAGCACCCTATGAAACTTAGAATCTTACTGTTTGCATTAGTTTGCTGTACGGGATATAGTTCTCTTGCTCAATCTGAGGAGTTCTGGTTTGGTCTTAAAATATCATCTGTTACAAAAAAAACCGGCAATCAGGTATTAGTTACTATTGATCGAGGATCTGAGATCGGATTAAAAAAGGGCGACCAGGGTGAAGTATGGACCATTCTTCAGCGGGAACGGAAAGAGGAAGGTCATTACCTTAATACTATTGTATTGCAGGAAGTAGCCCTTAAGCGTGCCAGTGGATTAATTGAAGTTGAAGAACCCCTCTATGAAGGTGATATTCTATTCGTGAAAATACCCATCAAGTCTGGATTCCATAGTTCATTTTTTTATCTCATGTCTTATAACATCCTGCTTGTAGATGACTCTGGCAGGCCCTATTACACCTTTGAGGAGATTTTGCAGTCGGATGGACATCCGTTGCGCACTGAGAAATTTGTAGCCATGCAAATGGCTATCAACGAATCGGGAAGGAAATTAAAAGCTTCCGGAAATCTCGAGAAAGTAAAGGAAGGACCCAACAAGGGCAAGTTCCTTCATGAAGTGCTTGCGGCAACGGATACAACTGATGTCTGGAATTACCTCTATCATATAACTCTTTCGTACACACAGACCTTAGGGCAAACAATACCTCTTATAAAAGGATTTTCTGAATATACCCTCGAGGGGGATCAGGCCACATCCACTGAACTAAGGAATCTATTTGTTAATGTTGACTCAGGGTTGAGGGATTCGCGATACGAATACTATAAACGTAGAATTGATAAATCATTCCTGAATGAGTGGGCAAAAGAAGCCAAGGAGTTAAGAGAGAAAGGGAGCTATGAGGAATCAAAGGCAATCTTTGATGCTTGCATTTATTTGACCTCTAAACTGAAAGATCCTTATGACGAGGGATTATATTCTTATGAAATGGCCTTGGTTTTTGATTATCAGAATCAATACGATTCAGGCATTTATTGGTATAAGATCTCCTCTCAAAAGTTTAAGGATGCTGATAATATTTATGGAGACGGTTATGCACAACATTATTTAGGACGGGCTTATGAAAAATTGGACAGAAGTACGGAGGCTATTGAGCATTACAAAAAGGCGATCTTTATTCGCAAGCAACTTCTGAAAGACGAACCATCCAATGCGGGTTATCAATCTGATTTGTATACTTCGCTGGATGCAATGGCGAACCTTACTAAAGAGTTGTTAGATTATAAAACATCGAAGGAATATTATAATCAGGCCCTGGAAATTGCAATCATAAGTAAAAACAAAAGCCAGGAGGCCGATACCTATTGGAATCTGGGCTATGTAAATGCCGAAGGATTTCAGTTGTATCAGACTGGTATTGAAAATTATGAGCAGGCCTACCAAATCTATCTGGCATTGCCTGATTCGGCAAGTTGTATTGAAATGAAGCGCAACCAGGCAATCAATTATGAAAAATTGAAAATGTTACCCAAAGCCTGGCAAGCAATTGCTGACGGAATTGCGCTCGCCCGTACTTTGGGCAATCAGGAAAAACTTGCTTATGCGCTCGATTATCAGGGTCTTCTTGGTTATGAAAGTAAAGAGTATTCGCAAGCTATTGCGAGTTATTCCGAGTCAGAAAAAATTTATAGCCAACTTCAAAATAGTGAAAAGCTCTTACAAACTAAAAAGAACCTGGCGTTGGCATATCGCGATAGCAAAAAGTATTCGTTGGCTTTATCCAAATTACAGGAGCGAATAAAGCTAGTGAATACAGATGATCTTTCAATAAAGGCCGATGTGCTCTGGGATATTGCCCTATTGTACAGTATTGATTATTTAAATGCACCTAAAAAGGGGATTGAGCTTTATCAGCAGGCCGAGAAAATATATATTGATTTAAAAGATACCGTAAACCAGATAACCGTATTAAATAATATTGCCTATCAGTATCGTGATCTCGAAGATTCTGTGAATGCATACAAGTTTCATCAAAAAGCTCTCGGCCTAAGCACACGTCCTAATTTGTTGTCAAAAAGAGCTGATACCTATGAGCGTATAGGCTTAACCTACCAGCATTTTGAGAACAGGCTAAAGCAGTTAGCGGCATTCTATGAATCCCTTAAGATCTATAATCAACTAAATGATTTTAATAAATCGGGATATCTGTTGGAAAGTATTGCCATTGCTTACAAAGAAATGGAGGAATATGAGGAAGCGAGTCAGGCGTATAAACAGTCTATAGCATTTTACAAGAAGGCTGAAAGTAAAAAAGATATTGCAGAAACTATCTGGGATTATGCCTACAACAAAGGACAAAATCAAAGGAATTATAGGGAGGCCATAGAGAACTACCAGATTGCTTACGGGCTTTACATGGAGATGGGGGATTCCGTTAACGCATCCACTATGCTTTCTAATATTGGCCAAACCTATTGGAGCGATCTTAATTATGATAAAGCCATTGAATCGCATCGTGCCGCTATTGAACTGGCAATGAAATGTAAAAATTTTGAACAGGTGGCTAAATCGTGGTCCAAGCTTGCAACATTATATGTAGAATCCGGTAATCCTATTGCGAGTACTGAAGCCTTGAAAAATCAGGTACTGGCACTACATCGGATCAATGACTCAACAGCACTTTCTTCAGCGTATAATGATCTTGCTGCAAGTTACCTGAAGGCAAAGGATTACAACAACTCGTTTAATTCTTATAGTCAGGCAATCGCGATTCGAAGGGCTCAAAAGGATTCTGTCAATTGGGTGCTATCAATGTATGATCTGGCCGGTGCCTACCAGAATAAGAATGAATATGGAAAAGCTGAAAAGCTGTATTCTGAAACGTTGGTTTTACAGCGCAAGATGAAGGATAAGTATAATCAGGCATACACGCTTGCCAATCTCGGCTTATTATCACAGGCTGCTGATAATGATTATAAGAAAGCAAATAGCTATTATCAGGAGGCCATTCGATTGGGCACCGAATTAAAAGATGATAACATTCTTGCATTTTGTTACATGCGCATGAAGGGCTTGAACAGAGCACAGGGTAATTTTAAAGCTGCTGAAGAATACATTAACAAGGCGCTTGGACTATATACAAAAATCAACGAGCCAAAGAATATAGCTTATACCCTCGTTGAAATGGGTAATGATGCTACTTATGTATACGGAGACAATACTAAGGCGATCCAATTACTGGATCGGGCTCAGGTAATTTCAGATACTTTAAATGATGTGACTCTGAAAGCTTATTTACTTGGAGTAAGGGGTAACATTATGGCCGAGATGGGCGAATTTCAAAAAGCGTTGGACCTTGATGAACAAAGCCTCGAACTTTATAAGAATATAGAGAATGAGTGGGGCCTTGCTGGAGTGTATATAGACATTGGAAACATTTATAAGCAATTAAGCGAGAATGAACAATCTCTGCATTATCAAAAGATGTCAGATAGTTTGTATGTTAAATTGAAGGCTGAGTATAATCGGCTTGCGCCTCTCGCTAATATTGGTGCCGTTTACACAGTGCAGGGAGATTATAAAAAGGGTTTGGAGTATTATGAGAAGTCATTAGCGATCATGAAGAAAGCGGGTGACTATAATGAAAATGTAGGAATTCTACAGGCCTCTATCGGTGAATCTTATTTCTATTTAAATGATTTCATTCAATCTGAAAAATGGCTTAATGAATCATTAAACACGTTTGACAAAGTCGGGGCTATCCGACCCAGGATGGAAGCACTTAGTATTGTAGGGAGATTAAAAATTGAAGAGAAGAAGTTTGATGAAGCAGCCAAATATCTTAATGAAGGAATTAAGGTTTCGAAGGAAAAATCATTAAAGCTATCCTATCTCTCTAGCCTGGGTCTGTTGGGGCAATTAGAGGTTCAGCGTAAAGACTATACAAAAGCAAAACCTTTGCTTGAAGAATGTATGAAATCTTCACGCGACATGGGTAAGTATAATACGTTGTGGGAAAGCTTGTATTGGCTGGGAATTTTGTATAAAGAAAATAAGCAGCTACCTCAAAGCAAACAGTATTTGACGGAATCAGTAGAGGTTATTGAGAAAATACGGAACAAAGTTTCTGGTGGGGAGGAGGCTCAAAAACTTTTCTCATCTGATAAAAATATTCTGAAAGTGTATGAGGCGTTGGTCGATGTTTTGCTCCAGTTAGGTGAAACGGATGTGGCCTTAGGGTATATACAAAAAAACAATGAAGATAACCTGAAAGCCAAGTTTAAAGGGTTGGATATGAAGTTTGAGAATGCTGACAAAAACAAAGTCATCGTTCAGGAACGAAACATGAAAGCAAAACTTGATGGTATTGAGCAACAGATCTCAAATGAAAAGGCTTTGCCCACGGACAAACAAAATCTGGAGAAGTTAAAAAATCTCGAAGGAACTAAAACAATTGCTGAAGGCGACTATTTGAAATTTGTAAATCAACAAGTCAATGTGCGGCCGGAACTTTCCAAATATTTTAATAATAGCATTCAGCCGGCTCAGTTAAAGGGAAAGAAAAAGCAGATTCCTTCAGACATGGCGTTGCTTTCTTATCTGCCGGGAGAAACACAGCTTTATATTTTTATCGCTACCTCTGATACAGTCATTGCAAAAGTGGTAAACATACCCCGCGTACAAATCATTCGCAATGTAAATGCAGTCTTGAATCTTGTCAGATCCAGTCAAGGTACTTTTGATAGAATCGATTTAAAAACGGAGGAGGCTGAGCGTCAGGAGTTAGTATCTGAGTTAAATCAACCTGATCCTACACTAAAGCCTTTCGAGGAGTTGTACCATTATTTAATTTCTTCTGCCAGTTCTGAGATTGTTGGTAAGAAACGGCTTTGCATTATACCTAACGGAGTTCTGAGTTACATTCCGTTTCAGTTACTTGGAAAGACGTTGAAAAGTGGAAAGTTTAGTTTACTGATTAATCAATATTCGGTTTTTTATGCGAATTCAACGGACATGCTACTTCGTTCTATTGAAACAGAAAAACGCGAGTTTAACATTCTCGCATTCGGAAATCCTGATAAATCTCTTCCTTCAACAGAAAGAGAGGTAGTAGAACTAAAACGACTTTTCCCAAGTGCCTCCATTTTTTTACAAGATGATGCCACCGAGGACAAAGCGAAGTATGCCGGAGAGGAATATAACGTAATGCACTTTGCCACACATGGTAATTTAGACTATGAAGATTTTGGTAAATCATTTCTTACCATGGCCAGCAACCCTTCCAAGCATGAGGATGGCTTGCTCACCTTGGAGGAATTGTGGGGAATGGATGTGATGAGTCATTTGAATATTGTGGTGCTATCGGCCTGTCAAACAGCAGTCTCCAAAGGCTCAGATGAAAGTTCACCAGTGAGTCCGGCCAGTGGTTTTTTGCAAAATGGTGTTAAGTCAGTAGTGGCAACACTTTGGAAAGTAGATGATGAAGCCACCTCGTTATTAATGGGTTATTTCTACAAGAACTTAAAAACCATGGATGCAGTGGATGCGTTGCGGCAAGCTCAAGTCAGTTTATCTAACAATCCAAAATATTCTCATCCCTTTTATTGGGGGGCTGCCGTTTTGCTGGGAGACTGGAGATAGATTGCTAGTTAAGAGAATCAATCACTTACATTCTTTTACGTAAGACTCTGCTTCTTCGTAGCCCAGCTCCAGTGCTTTTTTAAAGTCTTCGCACGCACCTTTTTTATCATTAAGACTTTTTCGGGCAGCTCCACGACCAAAATAGGCAAGGTCATAGTTGGGATTCAGTTCTAACGCTTTATTATAATCTTCAATGGCTTCTTGTGATCGGTCCAGATAGTCTTTGGCATCCCCTCTGAAGACATACGCTTTTGCATAGGAAGAATCAAGTTCAATGGCCTTCGTAAAGTCATCAATTGCTTTGGGATAGTCTTCCGTCATATAATAGGAATCACCCCGATCCATATAGAATTTGATAACGGTAGGGTCAAGATTGATTGCCTGGTTATAGTGTGGGATGGCCGCTGCAAAATCTTTCAGATCATACTTTACATTGCCTAAACCATAATGTGCGTTCGCGAGGGACGCATCAATTGAAATAGCCTTTTCAAAATCGGGTTGAGCCAATGTTGGTTTATCTTTTATAATGTAAGCATCACCCCTTCCGGAATAGGCTATTGCCAGATTGTTATTTTTGGTAATTGCTACTGTATAATTTTCAATGGCGGCATCATAAAGCTTAAGATTAAAATAGCAGTCAGCCAGATCTGAATAGATAGCTGCCAGTTCAACCTCATTATCTGAATTTTTTGGCCAATATTCAATAGACTTGGTATAATCTGCCATCGCACCTTCATAATTGTCAAGATTATAGCGGGCGCTGCCACGGGTAGCTAATGCAGATGCGTCATTGGGATTTTCTACTAATGCCGAGTCGAAATAGGCAATTGCATTTTTATAATCCTTTTTATCAAAGGCAGCTTTACCTTGATTGAAATAATCTTTTCCATTGCATGCCATTAATAATATGGTTGCCAGTAAAATTACGATCAGGTTTTTCATTTGATAATCTTTTAAACTGGCTTGCCTGCTATTTTTTAATGTCATTAACGGAAATATTCAATTCTTTAAGTTGCTCTTGTGAAATTATTGAGGGAGTGTCAATCATCATATCCCGGCCTGAGTTGTTTTTCGGGAACGCAATAAAGTCGCGGATAGAATCAGCACCGCCAAAGAGAGAACACAAACGATCAAAACCGAAAGCGATTCCACCGTGGGGTGGAGCGCCAAATTCAAAAGCATCCATCAGGAAGCCAAACTGCTTTTTCGCTTCTTCTTCGCTAAAGCCAAGCTTCGTAAACATTAGCTGTTGAGTAGGTCGGTCATGAATCCGAATTGAACCACCGCCCACTTCGGTTCCATTGATTACCATATCGTAAGCATTGGCGCGCACATTTCCCGGATTGCTGTCGAGTAAATGCAGATCTTCTCTTTTAGGTGATGTAAACGGATGGTGCATGGCATGCCAGCGGTTGGTCTCTTCATTCCATTCCAGCAAGGGAAAATCAATTACCCATAAAGCTGCAAATTTATTTTTGTCGCGAAGCCCTAATAAATCACCCATGCGCAAACGAAGTTCATTCAGCGCCTTTTGTGTTTTAGTTTTTTCTCCGGATAGAACAAGCAACAAGTCTCCCGGTTGGGCGTGGAGTAATTCAGCCCATTTCTTCAGATCATCACCTGTATAGAATTTATCAACAGATGATTTGAATGTTCCATCAGACTTACATTGCACATAAACAAGTCCTTTGGCCCCAATCTGCGGTTTCTTAACGTACTCGGTAAGTTCATCCAATTGTTTGCGGGTATATTCCGCGCAGCCTTTTGCACAAATGCCTACTACAAGTTCGGCACTGTCAAATACTTGAAAGCCTTTACCCTGGGCTATTGGATTTAACTCCACAAACTTCATGTCGAAACGGGTGTCGGGCTTATCGGAGCCATAATATTTCATGGCATCAGCATAACTCATATGCGGTACGGAAGGCATATCAATACCTTTTACATTTTTAAACAAATGTCTGACCAACCCTTCAAACGTGTTTAAAATATCTTCTTGTGTGATGAAAGCCATTTCGCAATCGATTTGAGTAAACTCAGGCTGGCGATCGGCACGCAAGTCTTCATCGCGGAAACATTTCACAATCTGGTAATAACGATCAAAGCCAGAAACCATCAACAGCTGTTTAAAGGTTTGTGGTGATTGTGGCAATGCGTAAAACTCACCCGGATTCATACGAGAGGGAACAACAAAATCACGCGCTCCTTCGGGAGTTGATTTAATCAGCACCGGAGTTTCCACTTCAATAAAGTTCAAACTATCCAGGTATATACGGGTTTGTTGCGCCATCTTATGACGTAATTGTAAATTCTCACGTACCGGGTTTCTGCGCAAATCCAGGTAGCGATATTTCATCCGGAGATCATCGCCACCATCTGTATTATCTTCGATAGTAAAGGGTGGCACCTTGGAAGGATTCAGGACCTCAATGGAAGAAACTTTGATCTCAATATCACCGGTAGGCATTTTGTCATTTTTAGACATCCGTTCTACCACAGTGCCTTGAACTTTCAAAACATATTCACGCCCGGTTTGGCGGGCGGTTTGTAGCAGGCTGGCATCGGTTTTACCTTCTTCCAAAAATAATTGAGTTATTCCGTAACGATCGCGAAGGTCAATCCAAAGCAAACTTCCCTTATCACGGGTTCGTTGTACCCAGCCAGTCAGGGTTACCTGTTTATTAACATCACTTAATCGTAGTTCACCGCAGGTATGAGTTCTTAGCATAGTAAAATCCTTAAATTTGCAGGCCGCAAATTAATAAAGGTTGCACGTTATACCTGCGTATCAGGTCATTTTCGTTCTGGAACAACTATGAAGAAAGTTATTTTATTCTTGTCGATTGTTAGTCTGTTTGGGTTTACCCCATCGAAATTGATAAAAACGAAAGTTGCCGAGGGCATCACGATATCCCTGCCACCTGAACTTTCGCCTATGAGCACGGATGACATTATCCAACGATATCCCTCTGTTAGGGCACCGCTGGCGGCCTATACCGACCTTAACCGTACTCTGGACTTTAGTGTAAATATTTCAGCTACTCAATGGCCGGATGCCAATCTGGAGATGGCTCAGAAATTCTTTAAGGCTAGCATTCATAGTTTCTACGATCGGGTTGACATGATTGACGAAGGAATCCACGAAGTGCATAAAAAGAAGTTGATTTTTTTTGAGTTTGAATCCCGTGTAAACGGTAACAAGATGACGTTAGGGGAACAACAACCGGTTTTCCGCTATACGTATATCCAGTATTTGGTAGAACCCGAGCGGACACTTGTTTTTACATTCAACAGCCCCAAAGCTTCCAGGGAAGACTGGCAAACCAATGTGCGGTCTATGATGAAGACTATCCGGATAAAATAAATTTCTACATACGCTGACAGAAGGTAATTCATGGATTTGTACACTGACGACTATTTTATGAAGGAAGCGCTCAAGGAGGCAAAAAAAGCTTTCGAGTTGGGAGAAGTACCCGTAGGCGCAGTTGTGGTTTGTCAGAATAAAATTATTGGCCGGGCTCACAATCAAACCGAACAATTAACCGATTCAACGGCTCATGCTGAAATGCTTGCAATTACATCTGCTTCCAATTTTCTGGGATCTAAATATTTGAATGAATGCACACTTTATGTAAGCCTGGAGCCATGTGTCATGTGTGCCGGAGCTTTGCACTGGGTTCAACTACAACAGTTAGTTTATGGTGCCAGTGATGTGCAGCGGGGGTATTCGTTGGTGCGGACTCCATTATTACACCCCAGAACGGTGGTTAAAAAAGGAGTGGGAGAGATGGAAAGCAAAGAGTTACTCAATAAGTTCTTTACGAAACTGAGAGAGTAACTCTTTGATGAAAATTGAGGACTAGGCTTCTTTAGCTTTTTTGGCTTTTGCTTTGTCGTCTACTTTTTTACCGTTTTTATGTTCGCCCAGAATGATGACATCTTTGGTCATTTCATACTGTTTGGCAGCCTGCATCATAGCCTGCTGGCTGTCGCGAATTAGAATAGTACCTGACCTGGCGCCTTTATTGCGAACTTCAAGCCAGAATCCGTCTTTTTTCTTTTTTGGTAGTACAGGAGGTCTTCCCATGATTTTATTGTGTTTTAGCGTTTCTTAGGCCTTTTGGCCACCTAATTAAACTAATGAACGAATGATTTAGTTCAGAAGCCGCGAAGATACCAATTTTCGACCAAATTTCCACGTAAAGAACCAACCTAGGATAGGTAGGATGGCAGTGCCACCCCAGTCTTAAGCGCTGGATCTGGAATAACCGGTTTGCGGACCAATTGAATAGGTTGTACTCCGGCCCAAACGTTCAGGTCATAATCTTCTTCATCGTCTTTAGGGGGGCCAACTCTTATTTTGGCTGAAGCCTCCTTGATTTCAAACGAAAGTACCATGGTAGCTTTCCATTCGCCATCATTCGGTTTGCGCACATCAACCCACCGGCCCGGGCACATTTTTTCGGTAAAAACTTCCAGCACTTTGTAGAGTTCGTTCTTATCGGTTACTGATTCGGGCTCACCAAAGATGATAACCGACCGATAATTTACTGAGTGATGAAAAGCCGACCTGGCCAGAACCATTCCGTCAATAAGAGTTGCGCTGATACATACGGGAAGTTTCTTTGTTTGAAGTTCGCGCATATAAAAACTGCCAACTGACCCATGGATGTAGAGTTTATCTCCGATCCGGCAGAAGCCAGTAGGTATCTGAAATGGTTCATTGTCTTTTGAATAGGCAACTGTACAAACCAGGGCTTCATCCAGAATAGAGTAGATAGTTTCTTTGTCATACACACCGCGCTTGGCTAGACGTGTAATTTCTGTTTTCTCTGTAATCGGGAATGAACTCATAGTTGATTATTTGATTTGTATGACAATTTTTCCAAAATGGTCACCACTTTCCATCCGTTGCATGGCTTGATTGATTTGCTCAAGAGGATATACTTTATCAATGATTGGTTTTATGTTTCTGCTTTCCAGCAGATCAAGCATAGACATAAATTCATCGCGTGTGCCCATGGTAGTGCCATGAATGGAAATCTGTTTCCAATAAAGTGTACGGGTCGATAAGTCCGGAATATTTCCTGCGGTACGTCCAAAAATAGCAATCCTTCCACCGGGAGACATAATTTCTGGTAGCTGTGAAAACTGCGGACCTCCTGCACTGTCAATCACAATATCAAATCCTCCTGATTCCTTAAACGCTTTCTGTGTCCATTCAGGATCTTTGTAATTGAAACCATTAATAGCTCCCATCTCTCTAGCCCTCTTTATTTTTTCTTCGGAACCTGAGGTAACATATACCCGCGCCTGGTAGGCAACGGCAAATTGAAACGCCCATAGAGCTGCGCCACCACCAATGCCCGTAATCAAAACTTTTTCTTTTGCCCGCAATCGCGCTTTTGAAAATAAAGCGCGATAGGCTGTGAGTCCCGAAAGGGGAACAGCTGCTGATTCAAGCATTGTAAGATGCTCTGGCTTTTCGAAGATCTGCTTTTTTGAGATCAGGATATAGTCACTAAATGTACCAGCATCCGGCAGTCCTAGAATTTTGAATGAATCGCTCTGCACTATGGGATTGTCGCCCCAATTTAAACTTGGGTTGATCACAACTTCCATTCCGATCAAAAGTGGATCGGCATCTTCGCCAACCTCTTCTATAACACCGCTCCCATCGGAACCAAGGATAACTCCTTCTTGTACCGGAGCATTTTGTTCTTTATGAATCCAAAGGTCACGATGATTGAGTGCCGCATTGTGTAAACGCACAAGCACCTGGTCTTTTACAGGTCTCGGTTTTTTGATTTCCCTTAGTTGAAGGAGTTGTTCGCGATTGGTAAAAAAAGCTGCCCGCATGGATAGTATGATTTTACAATCACTTCAACGGAACTCTGTAATTCCAGTTGTGTGTATCGGGTTCAAGTCCCATTCGGAGATCACTCAATTTTTTCTTTACACGTTGCTGAAAGCTGTAACTGCTGTCAGGAGGTAGTGAATAATCTTTACCACCAATGTTGATGATGGCAATGGTTGAAACAACAGCTGCGGTACCCACACCAAATGCTTCGGTCAGTGTACCTTTCTCAAATCCTTCTTTGATTTCGGCCACGCTTACTTTTCTTTCTTCCTTTGGCATACCCATATCATCGGCCAATGTTAAAATAGAGTTTCTCGTAACACCATCTAAAATAGAGGTCGAAAGTTTGGGGGTTACCAGTTTGCCATTGAGAACAAACATAACATTCATTGCACCTGACTCATCGATATACTTATGATCATGAGCATCCGTCCACAGTACCTGATCGAAACCTTCCAACTTGGCTTGTTGAGTGGGGTAGAAAGCGCCACCATAATTTCCTGCACACTTGGCAAAACCAGTTCCGCCTTCGGCTGCGCGCACATAAGTTTCTTCTACTTTTACCCGCACTGGTTTGGCGAAGTATGGCCCAACAGGACTAGTGAGAACAACAAACTTGTATTCGTCCGAGATCTTAACTCCCAACCGGGACTCAGTTGCAAACACTACGGGTCTCAGGTATAGGGCAGATCCTTCTGAATCAGGAATCCAATTAGCATCGGTAGCAACAAGGGCACTTAAACTTTCAATAAACATTTCCTCGCTTATCGCAGGCATACACATACGATCAAGTGAACGAAGCATTCGCTGATGATGACGATGGATCCGAAAAATTACAATCTCCCCTTTCTTGTTTTTGAACGCTTTCATGCCCTCAAAAATTGATTGACCATAATGAAGCGCCAGGATGGCGGGCGTCATAGCCAATTCCCCGAACGGCATAATTTTAGGTTGATTCCATTGTCCGTTTGCATAATCAGCAACCAGCATGTGGTCAGAAATATGATTTCCAAAGCCAAGGTTATTAAAATCAACGGAAGAAATACGGGATTTAGGAATGCGCTCGACTGGTATAGTAGGTGCGGTGGTCATTGGTTTTGATTTTGGCGGAAGGTAGAAATATTTCTTTTTAATAGACAGTCAATGAAAGGTTTTTCGTGTAAGTAGATTAGTCAAGTAATCTCCGATGATAATTAACCTGCCCCAGGTGATAGCCGAGGTGCGTTGTCAGGTGGATCAGAAAATATTCAGTCGATGTTTTTTCCTTGAGCACCAATAGGGGATATTCTTTCTGAATAGTATCATCATCCAGGGTTGGTAAGACTTTACTGACAACGGAAATTGTGTCTTCAATTTTTTGAATCAACTCTTTTCTGGGGATATTCTTCAATAAAAATTCCGCATCACGATCTCTGACATAGCCGGTTTGCCCCAACGTAGCACCAATGTATGTGTTAAGGTTGCCCACCAGGTGAAGGCAAAGATTGCCAGCCGAATTGCTGATGTTTTTTTCAATTTGCCAGAGATTGGATTCATCCTTGTAGGATTCAATTTCTGATTTTAGCTTTTGAAGATCACGTTGGATGATTTTATTCAGGACTTCTGTAATCATTGAGAATTTGATTTAATAGTTTATTTAATTACGTAAAGGTCAATTCCATTTTGATATTACTTCGTTTGTAAGTTCCGTCAACAGGTATTTCTTTAAAACCTAGTTTTCGATAAAGCGCAATAGCCGATGTTAGTTTAGTGTTTGAATAAAGTATGATCTTGGTTGCTTTCATTTCTTTTGCTTTTTCAATGGCTACTTCAGCCAACTTCTTTCCAATTTTTAAACCTTGGAATTTCTCATCAACAGCCATCTTGGTTAACTCATAAACACCTGTATCGACAAACTTCAAGGCCACAGTTCCGGCAATTTCATCATTATATTGAGCCATGAAAATGTAGCCCCCTTTACCAAGAATATGTTCCTCAGGTTTGCTCAGTACATCAAAATCAATCGGCTCCATCCAAAAGTATTTCAATCCAATCTCTATTAAATCGTTCGAAATAGGGTTGGTACAATGGTGAATAGCCAATAATTGTAAGTTTGTTCATAAGCGCGAAAACTTGAAGTTACGAAGGAGTGATAATAGAGTGACCTTAGTTCGGGTGGAGTTTTTCAGCCGATAGCCACGGTTTACGATGTAGATTCCTGCAATCGTAATTAGTATGGCCAATACAATACTACCATTCAATTTTTCATTCAATACCAACCACCCCAACACTACCGCAACAATGGGATTGATGTAAGCATATAATGAAACCAGGGTCATCGGAAGTTTTTTGATTGCGTACGAATAGCAAGCATAAGCCCCTACGGAACCTATTAGAATCATATAAATTAATGAGTAAATAACCTCTGTCGACCACTGTATGGATGAATAGTCATCCAGTACAAGGCTCAATGGAATAAGGGCGATGGCGCCAAATGTCATTTGAAGGCCGGCTCCCAGAAATGGATTTGTATTCTGATTTTTCTTTTTAATCCAGATACTACCTATAGCCCAGCAGAGATTGGCAATAAACGTGATTGCAATACCGACCTGGTAGTTTCTATTTGAAAATTCCGAAAGGTGCTCACCAAAAATAAGCAAGACTCCGCTTAGCCCTGTGGCTAACCCGAGGATGATAAGCCAGTTTGGTTTTTCATCTTTGGTTACCGTTACATTGATCAGAATTGTCCAGATTGGCATCATTGAACAGATGATGGCGGCTACTCCGCTTGAGATATACACTTCTGCCCAACCTACCATACTGATGCCGAGCGTGATCATAAAAACTCCACTCACCGCCTGGTTGAACAATGTTTTTCGGTCTGGCCACTTCTGTTTTCCTATCGTTAGCACGAGTATTAATAAAATAGGACCCGCACACATAAAACGTAGCAATGAGAAGAGAAACGGAGGAAATTGGGTTACGCCAATGCGTAAAACAAGGTAGGTAGTACCCCAGATTACGCAAACCGCGGCCAAAGCCAGGTAAGCTATCAATGGAGTTTTTGTAGAGCTTGAATTCATGATACAAATTTTCCTGATTTAACGGATAAAAAACAGTTTCAGTTTTATTAATTTTGACCATATCAGTTTAAGTTATGGAAACACTTGCCGGAGTCGATCACAAATACATTGAAGTGGCCGATCGAATCGAGTCACTTATTGAAAAGAGGGCTCTGAAGGTGGGTGATAAATTACTTTCGGTGCGAGCGCTAAGTAAGGAGCAAGGGATCAGTGTGAGCACTGCATTTCAGGCATATTATTTTTTAGAGAGTAAGGGATTGATAGAAGCGCGTCCGCAATCAGGGTATTATGTAAAATTTTCGCCACAGCATACCTTTGAGATGCCCACATGCTGCGAACCCGCAGATGAAGCACTCCCCGTGAGTATAGACGAAATGATTTCCAGCGTATATCATGATTTACGTTCACCAAAGCTTACATCCTTTTCATTAAGTGCACCGCATCCATCCCTGCTGCCCTCTGCGAAATTGAATAAGTCGGTAATGCATTCTCTCAGAAATTCTCCTGATCATTGTCTTAACTATGAACATATTCAGGGAAATGAATTATTGCGCAAACAGATCGCCAGACTTTCTTTTAACTGGGGAGGATCTTTGAGCGAAGACGATGTGGTTGTTACGGCAGGATGTATGGAGGCGCTTTCGTTTTGCTTGCGTGCAGTAACTAAACCGGGGGATGCTGTGGCAACAGAAAGCCCAACGTTTTATGGAATCTTTCGAGTGATGCAAAGTCTTGGTTTAAAAGTAGTGGAAGTGCCTACGGATCCGGTTACCGGTGTGGATATAAATTATTTGAATCAGGCAATCCCTCGCTTTAACATCAAAGCCTGTTTGTTTGTTTGCAACTTTAATAATCCTATTGGAAGTTGTGTGCCTGATGATAAGAAGAAGGAATTGGTTGATATGTTGGCACGAAAAGAAATTCCATTGATTGAAGATGATATCTATGGTGAAATGTATTTTGGAAAGAGTCGCCCTAAAACCTGTAAGACTTATGATAAGAAAGGACTGGTGTTGCATTGCGGATCATTTTCAAAATCACTGGCACCCGGCTATCGTATTGGCTGGACGTCACCCGGTCGATTTAAAAATGAAGTCATTCGATTGAAGCGAATGAATAATATCTCCACCAATACATTGGCACAGGCAGCCATTGCCCATTTTTTACAGAACGGCCGCTACGAACTTCATCTCAGGCATTTGCGCAAGGCTTTGCACACTCAATGTTTGCGTTACCTTCAGGCCATTACAGAATTTTTTCCACAAGAGACACGAATTACCCGACCCGAAGGTGGATTTGTTCTATGGGTTGAGATGCAGCATGGCGATGGATACAAACTGCATAAACGTGCACTTAAACATCAGATCGGCATTGCCCCCGGTCAGATATTTTCTTCCCAAGGACAGTTTCATAATTATTTTCGATTGAGTTATGGCCTACCCTGGAGTGATACGGTTGAGAGTGGCCTCAAAACATTAGGACAGTTAATG
>ERZ795061.891-NODE-891-length-29621-cov-6.014544_pt1 | contig 29621 bp, 18 predicted proteins | sample MGYA00375145_ERZ795061 | MGnify/ENA primary metagenome ERZ795061 (study PRJEB30190, sample SAMN05720144) | anaerobic digester metagenome | isolation source: active sludge of municipal wastewater-treating anaerobic digesters | place: USA | collected 2014-12-22 ... | reverse complement strand
GGTTGATCCGCCCGGCCTGCTCCACGGCACGCGTCGCCTGCTCGCGGACCGCGCGTATGGTCTCCAGCGCCGCGTTCACCACGTTGAGCGAGTCGCGGACCGCGATGGATGCCCGGAACTGCGCCTCGTAGTCGGCGGCCGTCACGTCGGGGAGGCGCGGGTCGGCGAGGAGGCGGAAGGCGCGGCTCTGCGACTGGCCGCCAGCCGCAAGGCGCACGGTGTAGGTTCCCGGAGGGGCCTTCACCCCGCCGGTGTATCCCCAGATCGTCTGCCCCTTGAGCAGGCGCGGACCGGGATAGGTGGCGTCCCAGGCGAGGCGCTGCGCGCCGGCCGTAGCCTTGAGCGCCGGTTGGCCCAACGTGCGGGCGCGGGCGGTGTCGGTCGTGAAGCGACGTACCACCTCTCCGCGGGCGTCGACGACCTCGAGGCGCGTCGACGAATCCGGCGCCGTGGCGAACCAGGCGTGGAGCAGCGCCCCCTGCGGCAGCGGGTCGGGGGCGTTCTCCACCCCGCCGGCGCCGCCCCCGCCGACCTGCACGCGGTAGGCGTCGCGCGGGGCATACAGGTGCACCGTCGCGCCCGCGGCGATGTCGGCCTGCTGGTGCAGCGGCGTCAGGTCATCGAGCACGTACAACGACCGCCCCTGCGTGGCGACGACGAGGTCCTGCCGATGCACGCGCAGGTCGGCCACCGGCGTCACGGGGAGGTTCAGCTGCAACGATTGCCAGCGCTTCCCGCCATCGAACGAGACGTACAGGCCGTGCTCGGTCCCGGCATACAGCAGTCCGTCCTTGACCGGGTCCTCGCGCACGGCCCGCACCGGCGATCCGGCGGGGATGCCGTTGGTCCCGTCGGCGATACGCGTCCACGACGCGCCGTAGTCGTCGGTGCGGAAGATGTACGGCGCGAAGTCGTCCAGGCGGAAGCGCTGCACCGCGACGTAGGCGCGCCCATCGCGATGCGCCGAGAGGTCGATGTTCTCCACCGTCCCGAACTTCGGCATCCCCGGCGGCGTCACCTCCCGCCACGATGCGCCGCCGTCGCGCGTCACGTGCACGCGCCCGTCGTCGCTCCCGGTCCACAGGGTGCGCGAATCCTTGGCGTCCTCGCTAATGGCGAACAGCGTGTTGAAGATCTCCACCCCGGTCACGTCGTGGTTGATCGGGCCCCCGGCCGCCTCCTGGTGCGCCGGCGTGTTGGTCGTGAGGTCGGGGGAGATCGTCTCCCACGTCATCCCGCCATCGCGCGTGCGGTGGAGGTACTGCGAGCCGTGATACACGACGTTGGGGTCGTGGCGCGACACCAGGATCGGCGCGACCCACTGGAAGCGGTACTTGAGATCCTTCGCCGCCTGCCCGAGTTGCAGCTGAGGGTACAGGACGACGTTGCGCCGCTCGTCGGTCGCCACGTCGAGCCGGTTGATCGCCCCGCCGTAGCACCCGCCCCAGACCACGCCGGGGCGATCCGGGTGCAACGACACCGGCCCGGTCTCGCAGCCGGAGGCGTAGCGCCACTCGTTCATCGGATGCAGCACGTTCGGTCCCGACCACACCGGGACCGAGATGCTCGTGTTGTCCTGCTGCGACGAGTAGACGCGATACGGAAACTGGTTGTCCACCACCACGTCGTAGAACTCGGACGTCGCCTGATTGTTCATCGAGGACCAGCTGCGCCCGCGGTTGAGCGTTACCTGCGCCCCGCCGTCGTCGCCGATGACCATGAGGCGGTTGTTGCGTGGATTGATCCAGAGGTCGTGCGTGTCGCCGTGCGGGACCTCGATCGGGGTGAACGTCTTGCCGCCGTCGATGGAGCGATAGATCGAGGTGTTGAGCGCGTAGACGGTGTTCTCGTCCTGCGGGTCGGCCTCGATGCGCGTGTAGTACCAGGCGCGCTGCCGCAGCTTGTTCTCGGCGTTGGTGCGCGTCCACGTCTTCCCGGCATCATCCGAGCGAAAGACGCCACCCTCCGGCTCGGCCTCGACGATGGCCCAGACCCGGTCGGGGTTCGCCGGCGAGACCGTCACGCCGACCTTTCCCACCATTCCGGTGGGGAGGCCGCCGGCGAGCTTGCTCCAGGTATCGCCGCCGTCGGTGCTCTTGTAGATCCCGCCCTCCGGCCCACCGGAGATGTTCGTCCACGGCTTGCGCTCGGTGCGCCACATGCCGGCGTAGAGCACGCGCGGGTTGCGCGGATTCATCGCCAGGTCGGCGGCCCCGGTGGAGTCGTTGAGGAAGAGGACCTGCTCCCAGCTCTTGCCGCCGTCCTTCGAGCGGTAGACGCCGCGCTCCCGGTTCTTGCCGAACATGTGGCCTAACGCGGTGACGTAGACGAGGTCGGGGTTGCCCGGGTGCACGACGACGCGGCGCACGGCGCCCGACTCGGGGAGCCCGAGGAACTGCCACGTCTTCCCCGCGTCGAGCGATTTCCAGAGCCCGCGCCCCTGCGAGGAGTTGCCACGCACGTCGGCCGAGCCGGTCCCCACGTAGATGACGTTCGGATCGCTGTCGGCCACGTCGATGGCGCCGATGCTGCCGCCGAAGAAGCCGTCGGTGATGTTCTTCCACGTGGTGCCGGCGTCGTCGGTCTTCCAGACGCCGCCCCCCGTGCTCCCCATCAGGAAGGTGTGCGGCTCATCGGCGAGGCCGGTCACCGCGGTCGAACGACCGCCGCGGAACGGCCCGAGCAGGCGGTACGAGAGCGACGCGAGGCGCGTGCTGTCGACGCTCGGGGAAGTGGCCGCCGACGGGGCGGTGGCGGCGCGTGTGCGCTGCGCCAGGGCGTTGCTGCTGACGACACCCGGCACCACGAGGGCGATCGCGGCCAGGGTCGCTCGGGACGGGGCATGCATGTCGTGCTACTCCGGAAGCGTGTAGGCGGTCACTCGGGCCGATGGACGGGCGCGCTCAGCGCGCCGCCGCGAACCGGCCGAGCCGATGCAGGGCGATGTCGTGCCGGGTGTCGCCGTCGAGGGCGAGGTCGGCGGCGATCTCGCCGATCACCGAGGAGAACTTGAAGCCGTGTCCCGAACAAGCGTGGGCGATGACCACCTGTGGCGTGTTGGGGAGCCGGTCGAGGATGAAGTGCTCGTCCGGCGTGTTGGTGAACAGGCAGGTCTTCGTGAGGAGCACCTCGCCTCCCACGGCGGGAAAGCAGTCGCGGACCAGCGAGTGCAGGAGCTCCACGTCGCGTGGTGTGACGGCCGCACGGTCGACCGTGTCGGGATCGACCGCCTCGCGCAGGTGATGGTAGCAGCCGATCTTGAAGCCCGGGACCCCAAACTCGGGGAAGCCGTACCAGTGCTCGCCGCCGAAGTCGAGGTTGAAGACGGGGAAGTGCGACGGGGCGAACAGGTCGCGATCGGCCAGGTCGAACCAGGCGAGCACCTGCCGCTCGGGGACGAGCCACCGCTGGAGCGCCGGGACGAGTGCCCCGGTCCAGCTGCCGGCGGCGACGACGAGTCGCCCGGCCTCGTAGCGCCCGCGGTCGGTGGTGACGACGACACCGGATCCTGTCGCTTCCCAGTCCAGCACCTGCTCGTGGGCGCGCACCTCGGCGCCGTGGTGCGCGGCCCGCGTCACATGCGCCGTGATGCAGGCCTCGGGGACGAGGAAGCCGCCGCGCGGCTGCCAGACCGCGACCAACTCGTCAGGCAGGCCATAGCCCGGAAAGCGGCGCGACAGCTCGGCCGACGTCAGGACTTCGTGCGGGAGGTCGTGGACCTGGCACGAGTGCAGCGACCCGGTGACGGTGCGGGAATCCGCGGCGCCCGCGTCGATGGAGCCGGTGATGTGCAGCAGCGACTCGTGGCTCTCGCGTTCGAGCTCCTCCCACAAGTCGTAGGCGCGCCGCAGGAGCGGGACGTACGACGGGTGTTCGAAGTACGCCAGGCGGATGATGCGCGTGAAGCCGTGTGACGACCCCTGCTCGTGCGGGATGCCGTAGCGTTCGAGGAGGAGGACGCGCGCCCCGCGGCGGGCCAGCTGGTAGGCGGTCGCGCTCCCCATCCCCCCCGCGCCCAGCACGATCACGTCGTACGACATGCGGTCTCCGTGGTGTCCCGTTCGGTCGCTCAGTCGCGCGACAACGCCATGATCACGCGGGCGACCTTGTAGATCGTCAGCGGGTCGGGCGAGGTGTAGCTGACGGTGCGCCCGTTGCGCTTCATGCCGGGGACGAGCGCCACCACGTCGGCGTGCGAGAGCTCGTCGAGCTCGATCTCCAGCGTGATAGGTCCGGCGAGCGTGACCGGGCGGCGCGCGATGCGCTTCACCAACGCGGCCCGCACGCCGGCCGAGATCTTCTCGCGCGCCTCGAGCGGGTTCATCGTCTTGGCGGCGAAGTAGCCGATCCCTTCCTTCACCACCAGGCCGTCGACGCCGGGGATGAAGTCGCTGGCCATCTGCACCGCCGCCTTGTCGCCCGAAATGAAGGCGACGGGGACGCCCCAGTAGCCGGCGACCATCGCGTTGAGCCCGTACTCGCCGACCTCCTTTCCGTTCAGGCGCACGACCTTCAGCGCCCCGGAGAAGGTGTGGCCGTGCACGGCGTCGGCGGTCGACCCGGGGGCGTGATAGCCGATGTACACCGCGGCGTCGAAGGTCGAGTCGAGCCCCTGCGTCATGCCTAACGGCTTGGGTTGCCCGGTGATGAGCATGGCGCGACGGTCGATCTCGTCGGGACGCAGGTTGGTCTGCGGCCCGTGCGAGTCGTTCACCAGGACCTCCGTCGCGCCGCCCGCGAACGCTCCCTCGATGGCGGCATTGGTCTCGGCGATCATCTGCCGGCGCGCCCACTCGTAGTTCTGCCCCCCCGGCGAGGTCTGCGTGTTGGCCACCACCCCGGCGATCCCCTCGAGGTCGACCGAGATGTAGACCTTCTTCTTCGGTGCGGCCTGCGCGGCGAGCGACGCGGCCGTCAGGTGGGCGGCCAGGAGCAAGGCGGTGCGGAGGGCCAGCGCGAGCGAGGCAGAGCGGGGGGGGAGGCGCATGGGGTAGGATCCTCGGGAGGTCGGGGGGACGCGTTGCAGTGATACGGCGGAGCGCCGCGACTCGCTAGGGGACGGGATCGCGGCAATCCCGGTGCACCAGATCACCATTCCGGCCGACACTCATTGAGTGACTCTCATACCCAACGAGCGTCCTCGTATCGTGGCGGCGTCACTTGTCCCGACCGACCCCCCGTTCTCGTCCCCCGCGACGACTGCTGAGCGCGCCCTGCTCAGCGGGACCTTGGCCGCGTCCATGGAGCGGGTCGCGCGGCTCGCCGTCACCGTCCTCGGCGCCCCTGCGGCGACGCTCGCCCTGCTCGGCACCGATCGCCGGACCTTCCGTGCTGGCGGCTTTGCCCGCCCGTGGATCTCGCACGATTCCGGGGTCCTGGTGCGCACGGGGCTCATCTCCCGCGCTCTCGACAACGGCGGCGTCCTCTCGCTGAACGACGTCCTGGATGAGCGGAGCGACCCGGCGATGCGCAGCGCAGCGACCGAACTCCAGGTTCGCAGCCTCGCCCTGGCCGCGCTCACGCGACACGATGGGACCGTCCTCGGCACGCTGCTCGCCCTGAGCGACGAACCGCGGTTCTGGGGTGAGGAGGACCTCCAGCTGCTGGGCGACCTGGCCGAGGGGGCTTCGACCGAGTTGCAGCTGCGGCACGCCCTCGCCGAGCGCGAGATGCGCGAGCGGCAGCTGCGGCACGACTCGTTGCACGACGCGCTCACCGGGCTCCCCAACCGCGCGCTCTTCATGAAGCGCCTGTCCGATGCCTCGCTCCGCGCGCGGCGCGATGGGGATGGCCTGTTCGCCGTGCTCTTCCTCGACCTCGACGACTTCAAGCTGGTCAACGACAGCATGGGGCATCATGTGGGCGACGAGGTGCTCGTGACCGTCGCCCGCCGGCTGGAGGAGTGCGTGCGCGGGGGGGACATCGTCGCGCGCCTGGGCGGCGACGAGTTCGCGATCCTGCTCGAGCGGGTGATCGATGCGCGCGACACCGCGCTGGTGGCCGACCGGGTCCAGCACGCGCTCAAGGCGCCCATGACGATCGGCGGCTACGAGTGGGTGACGTCGGCGAGCATCGGGGTGGTGCTGTCGAGCTCCGCGAGCGAGCGCCCCGAGTACCTGCTGCGCAGCGCCGACATGGCGATGTACCGCGCCAAGCACCAGGGGCGCTCGCGCTTCGAGATGTTCGACCGCGCCATGCACGCCGAGGCGCTCACGCGCTTGCAGCTGGAGACCGACCTGCGCCGCGCGGTGGAGCGACAGGAGTTCCTCCTGCACTACCAGCCGATCGTGTCGCTCGCCGACGGGCGGGTGCAAGGCGTCGAGGCGCTGGTGCGCTGGCAGCATGCCGATCGCGGGCTCATCTCGCCCAACGACTTCATCCCGGTGGCCGAGGACACGGGATTGATCGTCCCGATGGGGCGTTGGGCGCTACGCGAGGCGTGCCAGACCGTGCGGGGACTGGAGGCGCGCGTCCCGTCGGCGCGCGGGTTGCGGCTGTCGGTCAACCTGTCGGTGCGCGAGTTCGCGCAGCTCGACCTGGTGCGCGCCGTGGCTGGCATCCTCGACGAGACGGGGCTCCCGGCCGGCCAGCTGCAACTCGAGATCACCGAGAGCGCGATCATCGGCCAGCAGCACCCGGCGCTGCAGACCATCGCCGAGCTGCGCGAGCTCGGCGTGCGGATCCACCTGGACGACTTCGGCACCGGCTACTCGTCGCTCAGCTACCTGCACCGCCTCCCGCTCGACGCGATCAAGATCGACCGCGCCTTCACCACGTCGATGGAGACGGAGGAGCGTCCGCGGCATGTGGTGCAGGCGATCCTGTCATTGGTAGGGGCGATGGGGCTCGAGGTGATCGCCGAAGGGGTGGCGACCGCCGACCAGCTCGCCCTGCTACGCCGCATGGGATGCCCCTATGGGCAGGGCTTCCTCTTCTCGCGCCCCATGCCGCCCGCCGCGCTCGAAGAGCTGCTGCAGCGCGATCCGCGCTGGTAACGCGGCACCGGTCGCGTCGGCCGGTCGCGATGCGCGGCACGCATCGCGACCAGCACCAACCCGCCGGCGGCTCACCCCACCGCGTGTCCCGCAGGTGCCAGCGTGGCGCCGTGACGGACGTCGATCTCGTCGTCCGCGGTCACTCTGCCTAACGCGGGGGGGAGGAGCATGTACATCACCGGAGTCACCAGGCGGCTCAGGATCGTCGAGCTGATCAACCCGCCGATGATCACCAGTGCCAGCGGCGAGTAGAGCGACGATCCCTGGATGGCCAGCGGCAAGAGGCCGCCGATGGCCGTGAGCGTGGTGAGGACGATCGGGAGGAAGCGGATCTTCCCCGCCGTCTCGATGGCCTGGTGCAGCTCCATCCCGTCGTCGCGCAGCTGGTTGGTGAAGTCGACCAGGAGGATCGAGTTCTTGATCTCGATCCCGATGAGCGCGACGAATCCGATGACCGCTGTGAAGGAGAGGGTGTAGCCGCTGACGAGGAGGGCGGCGAGCCCGCCGATGATCCCCAGCGGGATGACGGACGCCACGATGACCATCCCCTTGAAGGTGCGAAACTCGAGGATGAGGATGGCGAGGATCCCGAAGGTGGCGAGGAGAATGGCCGTCCCGAGCCCCCCAAAGCTCTCCTGCCGGGACTCCAGTTCGCCCGCCGGGATGATGCGATAGCCTGCCGGGAGTTTGAGTTCCCCGAGGCGTGCGAGCACCGCCTTGGTCACGCGATCGGTGTTGAAGCCGGTCTGGACGTAGCTCGTCACCGTCACCGCGCGCTCGGCATCCTGGTGCTGGATGAGCGGCGGCGACGATTCGAAGCGCACCGAGGCCACCTGCGACAGCGGCACCTGCGCCCCGGTGACCGAGCCGACGTACACCTGATCGAGTGCCGAGAGCACCTGCCGTTCGCCGCGCGGGAGCCGGACGGTGATGTCGTACTCCTCGCCGTCGAGGTCGCGGAACGAGCCGGCCCGCAGCCCGGCGATGCCGAGCCGCACGGTGCGGTCGATCTCGACCGTCGGGATCCCGAGCAGCCCGGCCTTGGCGCGGTCGATGTCGAGCGTGAGGTCGGTGCGGTTGACCCGGAGCGGATTCACGACGTCGCGCGTGCCTGGCGTGGTCGCGATGAGGCGCTCCATGCGCCCCGCCACGGCGCGGAGCGTGTCCAGGTGCTCTCCCGTCAGGCGCAACGCGAGCGGTGCCTCGATGGGCGGGCCGTTCTCGAACTCCTTGACGAGGATGCGGGCGTTGGGGATGGCGTCGAGGCGTCGCCGCAGCGAATCGAGCATCAGCGGCGTGTGGCGTCCGTCGTAGTGATCGAGCAGGACGAAGAGCGCGCCTACGTTGTTGCGTTCGCCGCCCGGCACGACGTTGTAGTAGACCTGCGGATTGCCGCGGCCCACGTTGGCGAAGACCGACGTCACGTCGCGTCGCGACAGGAGTGCCTGCTCCACCTGCTGCACCACGCCGTTGGTCTCGGTCAGCGACCAGCCGTCCGGCGTCTCGACGGTGATCATGAACTGCGGTGTCCCCGCCTTGGGAAAGAGGGAGAAGCCGACGATCGGGATGAGGGCGAGCGAACCGACGAAGAGCCCCGCTGCGACGGCCAGCGTCGTGCGCGGGCGCCCAAGCGCCCGGTGCAGGAGGCGCGAGTAGGTGGCGTCGATCGCCCGGTTGAGCGCGCGCAGGAAGATGTTCCCGTGTCCCGCTGTCTCCTCGAGGAAGACCGAGGCGAGGAAGGGGATGATCGTGAGCGAGACCAGGAGCGAGGCGAGAATCGTGAAGATCACCGCCAGCGGCATCCCGCGGATGAACTTCCCCGAGGCGCCGGGGAGCATGAGCAAGGGGAGGAAGGCGAACATCAGCGTCGCCGTAGTCCCCAGCACCGCGACGGTGATCTGCTGCGTGGCGAGGATGGCGGCACGCGTGCGCGAATGCCCCTCCCGCAGGAAGCGGGCGATGTTCTCGACGACCACAATGGAGTCGTCGACGAGCAGGCCGAGCGCGATCACGAAACCGACGATCGTTAGCTGGTTGATCGTGTAGCCGGTCGCCTTGAGCAGCGAAACGCCAATCGCCAGCGACAACGGGATGGAGACCATCGTCACCCCGGCGGCACGCAGCCCCAGCGGGAGAAGGGTGACCAGCACCAAGAGGATCGCCAGCGCGAAGTCGACGCCGAGCTTCCGGAGGCGCGCCTCGACGTTGCGCGACTGGTCGAAGCCGCGGGCGAGCGTCATCGACGCCGGGAGGTCGCGCTCGAACTCGTCGAGGACATCCCAGATGTCGTCGCGGACCTGGGAAATGTTACGCGCGTTCTTCATGCTGGCCGTGACGAACGCGGCGCGCTGGCCGTTGTAGCGTCCCAGGTGCTTGGCCTCCGCGTAGCTCCACTCCACCGTGGCCACGTCCTGCAACCGGACCGTCGCCCCGCCACCGCCGCCCACGACGGTCTGCCGCACCTCGTCGAGCGTCTGGTAGCTCCCGCTCGTCTTGACGTTGAACTTGCGGCCGCCGGCATCGACGCTCCCGCCGGGGATGTTCGCGTCTTCGCTCTGGATCGACTGCAGGACCTGTGTCACCGGGATCCGGAGCTGCGCCAGTCGGCCGAGGTCGATCGCCACCCGCACCTCGCGCTCGGGGATCGCCCACGCTTGCACCTGGCGAACGCCGTCCCGTCGCGACAGCAGGTCCTTGAGGCGGCGCGCCTCGCGGTCGATGTCGGCGTAGGGCGCCGTGGGAGAGACCAGCGCCAGCTGCACGATGTTGACGCGGCCGGCGTCGAACTGCCGCGTCTCCAGTCGCAGCAGGTCGTCGGGGAGGTCGGGGCGCAGGGCGTTCAACTCGCGCAGGACCTCCTCGTACTTCGCGTCGGCATCGACGTTGGCCTCGAACTCCACCTCGACCGTCGCCAGCCCGTCCTCCACGGTCGTGCGGATGGCCTTGAGTTTGTCCAGCTCCTTGATGCGCTTCTCGATCGGGTCGGCGACGAGCTGCTCCAGGTCGATCGGGCTCGCCCCGGGGTAGACGGCGACAATGACGTAGGCGGGGATGGGGAAGGTCGGATCCTCGGCGCGCGGGATGGTGCGCAGCGAGAAGACGCCGAGGGCGACGAGCGCGACGAGGATCACCAGCATGAACTGGCGATTCCTGACGGAGAAGCGGGCGATGTTCACCGGGCCTCCTTGCGCGCCGTCGCCGCGCCGTCGCCGCCGTTGCGCTGGCGGACGGTGAGGCGCGTCCCTTCATCGATGAAGGCGGCGCCCCGGACCACGACCCATTCGCCGGGCTTGGCGCCCGAGGCGAGCGCCACCATGTCGCCGACGATGCGCGCGATGTGCACCTGACGGCGAGTCCCGCGGTCGCCCCCGGCCTCGACCACGAAGACCGTCGCCGAATCCCCGTCGGCCTCGACCAGCGCCTCCAGCGGCAGCGCGGCCACCTGGCCCTGCGCGCGCGTGCGGATCTCGGCGCGCCCGATGAGGCCCGACGCCAGCGACTCGGCCCTCGGCTCGAGGGCGAGTTCAACGGCGTACGTCCCGTTCATCGGCGACGCGGCCGAGGCGCGTTGCGTGACGCGGGCGCGGAAGCGTTCGCCGGGGAGGGCGTCGAAGGAGACCGATGCCGAATCGCCCAGGCGCACGCGCACGGCGTCGCGGTCGGGGAGGCCGGCGCGCAGGACCACGCCGCGCTGCGCCGTGCGCACCGTGAGGACGGGGGTCCCGCCGGCGATCACCTGGTTGGGCTCGGCCATGCGGCGCAGGACCACGCCGGTCGACGGCGCGCGGACGACGGCGTGCGCGAGGCTGAAGCGCGCACCGCGCAGGTTCTGCTCGGCGACGGCCAGCGCCGTCGTGGCGTCTTGCAGCTGCTCGGTCGTGGCAATCGAGTCGGCGTGCAGGGCGCGCACGCGCGCCAGGTCGCGCGCCGCCTTGAGCGTCCCCTGCTCGGCCTTGGCCACCTCCGACGAGACCGGGTCGGACGAGAGCTCGGCCAGGAGCTGCCCGGCCCGGACCGTGGCCCCTTCCTCGACGAGGATGCGGGCAATCACCCCTCCCGTGGTGAAGGCGAGGTCGACCTCTTCCTTGCCGCCTAACGCCCCGGTGGCGACGACCGGTGGGGCGAGCTCGCGGAGCTGCACCTGTGCGAGCTCTACCGGGATGGCGCGCGGCGTGGTGTCGGCCGCCGAGGCATCGCTCCGGCCGCAGGCGGCCGCCCCGACGAGTGCGAGCAGGGCGACGACGGCCTGCAGGGGGCGACGCCCCGCGTGCGCGGGTGACATGGGCGGGTGGAGCAGGTGGGGGGCGGTCGGCATGTCGGACTCCGGAGCGTGCTGGAGAGGGCGTCGAGGGGGCGAGCGGCGCGAGGTGGGCGGGGTGATGCGCGAGCGAGGGACCGGCGCGTGAACGGACGCGCCATCGCCCGGCATCACCGCCGTCCCACCCCTCCCGCGCCGCGCGTGAGGTTGTAGCTGGCGGCGGCACGCTCGAGCGCGACGCGGCGCAGGTAGTAGTCGTAGCGGGTGATGACGCGGTTGAGGGCGGCGCTCGTGAACGCGGTGCGGGCGTCGAGGAACTCGAGCTGCGAGGCGGCCCCTTCCTCCTGCTTGCGCCTGACGAGCTCGAAGGTGCGCTTCGCGCTCTGCAAGCGGTCATCGGCGGTGCGGATGGCGCTGCGCGCCACCGCCGCCCCCTGCCACGCGGTGGTGACGTCGAGCGCGATGCGCTGTTCCAGCTCCTGGCGTTGCAGCTCGAGCCGACGCCCGTCGAGCGACGCCTGCTGGATGCGCGCCGCGTCCTGCCCGCCGTTGAAGAGGTTCCAGCTGACAGCCACGGTGAGCGCGGCAAAGTCGCGCGAGCGGTCCAGCCGGTAGTCCTTCCCCTGCACACCGTAGTCGACCGCCACGGAGAGGCTGGGGAGGAAGCTCCCCTGGGCCAGCCGCTCCTGCGCCGAGACGGCGCGTCGCGCATGCGCCACCTGCCGCAGCTCTTCCCGCCCGCTCGCGGCCTCACGCCGCAGCACGTCGAGCGCCGGGAGCGAGTCGAAGCCGAGGGCCGAGCCGGGAATGATTGCGACCTCGGTGTCGAGCGGGCGGTTGAGGAGGAGGTTCAGCACCTCGCGCGACGCCTCCGCCAGCTGCACGCTTTCGTCGCGCCGCTGCTGCACGTCGCTGCGCTCGGCGCGCGCGCGCAGGATCATGTCGGGGGTCGCCTTGCCGGCCTGCACGAGGCGCTCGCTCACGCGCACCTGCTCATCGAGCAGTGGGAGGGTGCTGTCGTACAGCGCGACCACCTGCTGCACCTTGGCGAACGTGAGGTAGCCCGACTTGATGTCGGCGGTGAGCTGGCGCGCCTGCACATCGCGCTGTGCCCCCTGGGCATCGGCCAGCGCCGACTGCACGCGGTTGGCCGCGATGATCGACGGCTGGAAGATCGGTTGCGCCAGGCGCACCGTCGTCTCCTGCCGCAGCGGGAGCCGCATGTCGATGTTGGTGGGGAAGGCCGGACGCTGCAGGAGCTGGTTGAGCGCACCGAACGCCGGATTGATGAGCGTCCCGAGGTCCACGGTGTTGCCGGCCAGCTCGGTATAGCGGGCGTTGAGCGTGGCCGATGGGAGATAGAGTCCGCGCGCCTCGCGCACCGCGGCATCGGCCTGCTCGACCGCGAGCAGCTGTTGGCGGCGCGAAAGGTTCTGACGCAGCCCCGTCTCGACCAGTGCGTCGAGTGGGGTGCTTTTTGGAGCGCCGTCCTGCGCGAGGAGCGCCGGGGCGACCGCGAGGCCCGCGACGAACGCGACAGCGCGCGCCATGCGGGCACCGGTGCGGCCGGCGGCACGCGGCCGCGCGAGTGCTGCGACGCGGCCGCGCGCAGGCCGGTGCGCGCCGGGCTGCGCGGGAAGGGTCGGACGGGGACGACGAGACGAACCGGGCATTTTAGAGCAACTCCTCTACTTTGACGATCAAAGTAGAGGGTTTGCTCCACTTGTCAATACTAGTCGAACATCTCTAGTTTGTAACGAGGACGAGAATACGGGAGCCATGCGGGCGAGGTCGCCGGACGGTATCATCCCCCGCTGCACCGGAGGACACATGGCCAAGACCAACGCACGACCGCGCGCCCGAGACGCGGCACAAGCCAAGGGGGCTCCGCGCAAGGCCACGGCTGCGGCCGGCGCGAAGAAGCGGTTGAGGTCGCCGGCGGTCTCGCCGGCGGAGCCCGCGCACGTCGACGGCGTCGACCCGGTGCGCGCGCCGCAGCAGGATCGCGGGCACCGTCGTGTGGAGCAGATCCTCGATGCCGCCGAAGCGGTCTTTGCCGACGTGGGTGTCGATGCCGCGACGACGAACGCGATCGCGGAGCGCGCCAGTGCCTCGATGGGGTCGCTCTACCACTTCTTCCGCGACAAGGACGCGATCGTCCTCGCCGTCGGGCATCGCTTCGCCGAGCGCATTCGCGAGCGCAACGCCCATGCGATGTCGCTCGAGTCGCTGGATGCGCCGCTTCCCGAACTCTTCGATCGCATCATCGGGACCCATGCGAGCTTCGTGAACGACACGCCATCGTTCGCCCTGGTGGAGGCCGTGATCCATCGCCGCTTCGGCGGCTGCTCGGTGCAAGAGGAGCTCGACGAGGCGATCATCGACCAGGTGCGCCACTTCCTGGAGTTGCGCCTGCCGCGCATGAGCGCCGAGCGGCGCATGGCCGCGACGCGCCTGTCGGTGGTGGCGGTCGGGGTCACGTGTGAGCGGTCGGGGGCGCTCCCGCCAGCGGCGCGCGCGCAGCTGCTGCGCGAGTTGCGTGACATGCTGGTGCGCTACTTCGAGCCACTCGACCGCGAGTTTGGCCGCGGCGCCTAACGCGGCGCCTGCCACGGAACGGAGCGCCGCCTCATGGCGCCGTCCCGACGCCTGAAACACACGCGCCCGGCCAGCTGGCCGGGCGCGTGTGCATCTGTCGGGTGCGCCGGGGCGCCGCTGGCCGATCAGGGGATGCTGGGCGGCATCTTGTTGGCCGCGAGGTCGGGCGCGCTGACGTCCTTGAGCACGCCCAACTTCTTGTTGAACAGGAAGAGGATGAAGAGCGCGATGGCCCACTGGAAGAGGATCGTCCCGATGTTCTCGATCCCGAACGGGTTCATCGATCCGGGGCCGCGCACCTGCCAGCTCCACCAGAGCATGAGCGCGATGGCCTGGAAGGGGACGAGGTACTTCACCAGGATGTCCCACCACGCCCCGATGCGGATGTCGGAGTGCTCGTGGTTGAGTTGCTCCTCACGGAACTTGGTCACCCCGATCCGGATCACGGCGAGCGCAAAGAGCAGCCCGGACATCATGAGCCCGATCCCCCACACCCAGTCCTGGTTGTGCAGGAAGTCGAGCGAGTAGGCCGACGGAAGGCCGAGGACGAGTCCCGCCACGCCGACGACCCAGACCGCCTTCTCCCGCGGCCAACCCATGTCGAGGAAGACGCGCGTCCCGAGCTCCACCATCGAGATGAGCGAGGTGAAGGCGGCGAAGAAGAGCGCCAGGAAGAAGAACGACATCAGGAGCCGCCCCGCCGGGAGGGTGGCGAAGAGCTTGGGGATCCAGATGAACGTCACCCCCTCGTTGCCGGCACCGAAGATGGTGCGCTGCACGAGGTCGGCGTTGAGCACTTGCCCCTGCTGCACCGCCTCCTGCAGGGCAGGGAAGTCGGCCAGCGCCTGCGGGTTGCTGGCCAGCTGCGAGGCCAACTGCGGGACGACCGTGAAGACCGTCGAGAAGACCATCATCCCCGCGCATAACGAGACGATGTTGTTCGCCGCCGGGAGGATGAAGCCGTTGAGTGCGGTGTCCTCGTTGTGCCGCATGTAGGCAGCGTAACAGATCACCAACCCCCAGCCGGCACCGGTATCCCAGGCGTTCTGCGTGAGCGCCTGCAGCCAGATGTTGGCGTCGCTCAAGCGGTGCCAGTCGACCGAGTACAGGTACGCCAGTCCGTCCTTCGCGCCTGGGAGCATCAGCGCGCGTCCGGTGAGCAGCAGGATGATGGCGATGAGGATCGGCATCATGATCGTGGTCGCGCGCTCGATCCCCTTGACCCCGCGTGCCACGATCCATGTGGCCCCCAGGATCGCGATGATGTGCGGGAGCACCGGGGCCAGCGAGGTCGAGAAGTCACGCCAGTAACTCACCGAATTGTCGCCGGTGAGCGCCCCGCCTGCGGAGGCAATGAAGTACCGCAGCGTCCAACCACACACCACCGAGTAGTAGCACATGATGGCGGCGGCGACGAGCGCGATGAAGCCCCCCTTCCACGCCGACGACTTCCCCTGCGTCATCACGAAGGCGCCCACCGACCCGCGCCGGGTCATGCGCCCCATCCCCAACTCGATCAGGATGAGGGGAATCGACCAGCTGAACAGGCAGACGAGCCAGGCGACGAGGAACTCGCCTCCGCCGTTGCTGGCGGCGATGCGGGGAAAGCGCCAGATGTTGCCGGTGCCGACGGCCATGCTCAGCATGGCCAGCATCATGGTTAGGCGCGAGGAGAATCCTTGCGGTTGGGACACGAACCCTCCGGAGGGACGGTGAGGGGGAAAGGCCGGGGGAGCAAGGCCACAGCGCACGGCGGTACCCGTGTCGGCGCTGGGCACTCGCGGGCCGCACCTTCGTCCGGCGCACCACATCCGTGTGGCGGTGGAGCGCCGGTGCGAAGCCGCGCGATGTTACTCCGGTGCACGCTCGGCCGCGAGGGGGCGCGCGCGATCGCCGAGGCCTCCGAGCGCCGACCCGCCGACGGCGGCGCGGCACCCCGCATCGCCACCGTCGGCGGACCGTCCCGCGCACATGCTCCGCCGGCCCATCGACGCCTACCCCTTCGCCGCTCGGCAAGGTACCATCCCGCCGTTCGCTCGCCCCGATGGGCCGCTCCGCTCCCCACCGACGTCCGCGCCCCGCGCGTGAGAGGCTTCCATGGTCCGCCCCGGTCTGTCCGATTCCGCACCGTCGTCCGTCACCCCTGCCGCCTCCACGCCCGACCGCCGTGAGTTCGTTAGGCGGGGGTTGACGCTCGGCGTGGCTGGCGCCGTGGGCCTGGCATCGGTCGCCCGTCCACGCGTCGCGAACGCTGCGCCGGGCGCCCACGCGACGCCGGCGCAGTTCCGCTTCGACGAGATCACGGTCGCCGAACTGCAGTCCGGCATGGCGAGCGGGCGCTTCACCGCCGTGGCGATCACGCAGGCCTATCTCGATCGCATTCAGGCCATCGATCGAACCGGTCCCTCGGTCAACTCCGTCATCGAGGTGAACCCCGAGGCGCTGGCGATTGCCGAGCGCCTCGACGCCGAGCGTGCGGCCGGCACGGTGCGCGGTCCGATGCACGGCATCCCGATCCTGATCAAGGACAACATCGATACCGCCGACCGCATGCACACGACCGCGGGCGCGCTGGCGCTGGCCAACTCGCGCGCCGCCCGCGACGCCGGGGTTGCCGAACGACTGCGTGCGGCGGGGATGGTGCTCCTCGGGAAGACCAACCTGTCGGAGTGGGCCAACTGGCGGTCGACGCGCTCTATCAGCGGATGGAGCGGGCGTGGGCGCCTGACGCGCAATCCCTATGCGCTGGATCGCAACGCCTGCGGCTCCTCGGCCGGGACAGGGGCGGCGATCGCCGCCAATCTGGCGGCCGTGGGGATCGGGACCGAGACCGACGGATCGATCGTCTGTCCGGCGAACGCGAACGGCCTGGTGGGGATCAAGCCCACGGTGGGGCTGGTGTCGCGGGCGGGGATCATCCCCATCTCGCACACGCAGGACACGGCGGGGCCGATGTGCCGCACGGTGCGCGATGCGGCGGCGCTGCTGACGGTCATGGCCGGCGTCGACGCGCGCGACCGGGCGACGGCGGCGGCCGCGGGACATATCGCCCCGGACTACACGGCGTTCTGCGACGCGGCGGGGCTCAAGGGCGCGCGCCTTGGCGTGGTGCGCCAACTGTTCAATGCCGGGCCGGCGGTCGACGCGGTGATGGAGGAAGCGCTCGCGGCCCTCCGGGAGGCGGGGGCGATCCTCGTCGATCCGCTCAAGATCCCCTCGTTAGGGTCGTACGGCGACGCGGAGTACGAGGTCCTGCTCACCGAGTCCAAGGCGGGGATCAATGCGTATCTCGCCGGGCTATCGGGCGAGGGACTGCCCCGGTCGATCGCCGACGTCATCCGCTTCAACGACGCCCATCGCGCCGAGAGCATGCCCTACTTCGGCCAGGAGATCCTGCTGCAGGCGCAGGCGAAGGGAGGGCTCGACGCGCCGGCCTATCGCAAGGCGCTCGCGACCTGCCGACAGCAGTCACGCGTCCGCGGCATCGACCTGGCGCTGCGCACCCATCGCCTCGACGCGCTCATCGCCCCCACAGGGGGGCCGGCCTGGCTGATCGACCTGGTGAACGGCGATCATTTCGGTGGTGGGAGTTCGCAGCTGGCGGCGGTCGCCGGCTACCCCACGATCACGGTGCCGGCCGGGCGGATCTTCGGCCTCCCGGTGGGCCTGTCGTTCATCGGCGGTGCGTGGGAGGAGGGGAAGCTCGTTAGGCTCGCGTACGCCTACGAGCAGGCGACGCGCGCCCGGCGCGCCCCGCGTTTCCTGGCCACGGCTGAGCTGGCCCCGTAGGAAAGGCGTCCGTCCGGCTGGTGCCGCTGTGGCGAGCGGGGTAGTTTCGCCCCGGGGACGCAGGCGGCGCCGGGCCGTGTCGTGCGACGCGCGCCCCGCGCTCGTTCCCTCACCTTTACCCGCAATACGTCATGGCTGCCGAGTCGGTCTCCTGGGGCGGCGTCGCCGCGCGTGTCGTCGCCGCGGCCGTCCTGGTCTTCGCGACCTACAACCCCGAAGGCTACTCCTTCTATCACTGGGCGGTCGCCCCGCTGCTGCAGGACATCAAGTCGTTCGGCGCGGTGAAATTCCTCGCGGGGACCGTCCTGCTCGCCGGGTGGGTCGTCTACATCCAGGCGACGCGCCGCTCCATCGGCTGGATGGGGGCACTGCTCGTCACGGCGATCGCGGGCGGCGTGATCTGGCTCCTCATCGATCGCCACCTGGTGAGCGCCACCAGCTCACGCGGGATCACCAACGTCGTCCTCATCGCCGTCTCGATCGTGCTCGGCGTCGGGATGTCGTGGTCGCACTTCTCGCGGCGCATCACGGGGCAGGCTGACACCGACGTGGTGTAGTTCGCACGCCAGCGCGTGCGCGCTTCAGCGCGTGCGCGGCTCCGCGCGTGCGCGGCCAACGCGCTCACGCGTCCGGCCTGCGTCGCGTCGTCAGGCGAGTTCCGCGTGCAGGGCCTGGCGTAGTTCGCTGGTATCGAGCTGGAAGTCCCAGTGCGGATAGACCGACGGCGATTGCTGCTCGGTCCCGAGGACGTAGCGCACCGAGTGCCCCATCGCATCGGCAAGGGCGTTGTAGCAGGGGACGATGTAGCCCCGCTGCCCGAACAGCACCGTGCGTGCGCCTGACGGGGTGAAGAGGAGGTTGGTGAGCGACGCCCCGACCGGGGAGACCACCAGTGCCGCCTCCGAGAAGAGGTCGCGTTGCTGCGAGACGGTCAGGGCGCTGGGCTCCACGCCTTCAAAGCCGAACTCCCGGCAGACGGCCTCGACCTCCGGCTCGTTGAGGAGGCGTCGCATGGTGGCACCCGATCGGCGCCGCAGGTAGAGCCGTCGCGTGGGGGCCGGCGTGGGGGCCAGGGTGGGGATCGTCAGCTGGCCACACAACCACTGCCACGTGCCGGCGTCGGTGCAGCCGCCGTCCTTGCGGTGGTGCACCGCCGTGACCTCATCGAACTCCGCCACCTCGTCAGGCGCCACCTGCACCACACGATCGAGCGTGATCCCCAGCCACGCCATCGTCTCCACCTGGAACGGCTGCAACGGCGCCGGGACGATGAAGCGGATGTCCGGGTCGGTCAGGACCTCCGGGACCGCGGCGATGCGCCCCAGGCAATCGGCAATCCAGTGGTAGTAGTTGGCGGAGAAGTTCGACGCGAGCAGGAAGGCGCGTCCGCCGCGCACCCGCTCGGCGGTCGGAGAGTGCAGGAGGAGGCGCCGGTCGTCGGTCGCCCACAGGACGCTGTTTCGTCCCTGCGACAGGACGGTGGGGAGGTCGTGGCAGCGGGGGACACCGAACTGCACGTCGGGCTCGTCGACCACGCCGTGCACGTACGCGCGGTCGCGTCGATCGACGGGGAAGAAGAGGTCGCCCACGACCCGGGCCCCCGTGATGATGCGCACCTCTGAGGGGCCGGTGCGCACCGTGACGCGACGCGCGTGCGCGGTGCCGGCGTGGTGCACGTGATACGCGATCGACCACTCGCGCCGCGCTGGGTCGGCGGCAGACGTGGCCGGGGCGAAGCCGGGGTCGACGGTGAGGATGCCCTGCCGACCCGTCCCGAGCGCGGGGACGAGTTCGGTGAGTTGCGGCTGGCGGAGGAGGTCGAGGGCGGCCGCTTCGTCCTGGTCGGCGAAGGTGGCGAGCGCCCGTGTGATGAGCGTGCCGGCGGTTGCCTCGCACGCCACCGCGCGCTCGGCGAACTTGCGGGCGGCGCTGGCGTGGCCGGCGCGCAGGTCGCATTCGGCGAGCGTGGCCTCGGCCACGGCGTCGTGCGGGGCGAGGGCGACGGCGGTCTGTGCCAGGGCACGCGCCCGTCCCAGCAGCTCGGGGGCGAGCATCATCGGCGCGACGTCGGGGACGCCGATCGCGCGGAAGTCGAGGCGCACCGGCTCGTCCTGCCGGCTCACGAGCGCGGCGTGCCGAATGTGCAGGAAGAGGAGGAGCTCCGCCGCCAGCCGCAACGTCTCGGCGTCGCCGTGCCCGGCGCGGGCGAGCATGGTGGCGCAGGCGGCGAAGGCCTCGAGGTCGCGATACTCGTTGGCGAGCAGCAGGGCGAGCGCCCGGTGCGCGCCAAGGTTCTCGGGGGCGATCGTGATCGCATCGCGGAGCGCCGCTTCGGCCTCGGGTACGCGACCGGCGAAGCGCAACGCCTCGGCGTGGGCCACGAGCGCATCGGCAGGGGCGATCGGGGCGCTGGGCGGTGTGGGGAAGCGAGGAGCGGCGGTCATGCGGAACGCGCGGCGGAAAGGGTGGTGAGGGGGCCGCGAGCGGACACGCGGGTGGCGCGAGGCGGTACGATGAGGCGGACGGTGAGCATGGCGTGTCAGGCCGCGACCGCACCGGCGCCGTCGGCGCCGTCGGCCTGAGAGACCGTCCGTCCGGTCGCCGCGAAGACGAGACGCGCCGCCTTCATCCCCTGAACGATCTGGTCATTGAGTGAGGCCACCCCGAAGCCCGCGGCAGGTGCAACCGGGACGATCGGGAGACCGCACGCGTCGATGCGCTGCCGCATGTCATGGATGGTGTCGCGATTGTCGGCGCTCGGCAAGACGAGCGCGCGGCGAATCCTGATGATCCGGTGCGCCACGAAGCCGGCATCGCCGGTGGTTATCCCGACCCGCGCGAGCGCGGCCTGCGTGAGCGCCAGGAGCGCGTCGTCGTCGGCCGGGGCGTCGGCGCCACCCCATTCGACGCTGAGGCGCACCAGCGCCTCGTCCGGCACGCCGGCGTTGGCGCTCTGGTTGGTGATCCGGAATGGCATGGCCTGGTCGTCCGGGACGATCACCGTCCCCACGTCGGGCGCAGCCATCTCGGCACGCGACACCAGGGCGAGGACGATGACGACGGGGATTCGCACCACCGGGGCGACAGGGGCGTTCCCCGTGATCGTCGCGAGGTCTTCGAGGTCGTGCCCCCAGATGAGCCGCGTCCCGCGCACGGCGCCATCGTCGAGTTCTACACGGATCCCCGCCGAGTCCGCGTGCACACCACAGGCCCGTCGAACGATATGCGTCAGGAGCGGTGATCCCTCGAGGCGTCGGACAATGGCTGGCACCAGGTCGGCGACGGCGCCGCCGCGCACGACATGGAACGGGATCTCGGGGAGCAGCTCGTCGCCTCCCGCGAAGGCGGCGGCGAGCGTTTCGGTCCCGAACAGCGGGAGCCACGCCGACCGCGCGTGCCGTGCGAGGAGTTCGGAACTCGGGCTGCCGGTGACCTTTCGCGCAAACGGCTCGAAGCAGCTGTGGTGCAGCACCGCGCCGTGGTTGGCGATGGAGGCCACTTCGTACGAGGCGCTGTCGTCGCGCGGCGCGAGGTGCTGACGCTGGACGTGCTGCGCGTGCTGGTCGGTGGCGAGCATCGCCTCCAGCTCGGCGCGCGCGTGCGCGCGCAACCACGAGGGGAGGGCGCGAACGCCTTCGAGGCGCGCATCGCACACGAAGTCGGGAATCAAGCGACCGTCCGACCACATGACGAAACCCGGGGCGCGCCCGATCGAGATACCGAGCGACACCGTGTAGCTGGCGAGCAGGTTTCCGAAGCGCCCGCCGTCGTTCCTCGCGTCGGGATCGTACGTGACGGGATCGGGGAAGCCGGTGGCGTTCGGCTCGCCGAAGTCGAAGACCACCAGCCCACGGTCGAATCGCGCGTCGCCGAGTCGTTCGCCGGCGAAATGCCCGCCGAGCCGCGACGTGGGCGTGACGAGCGTGACGGGGTGACCTGCCCCCGTCAGCTGGTCGCACGCGACGAGCGCCGCCAGTGAGCCGCCGTAGACGATGGTGGTCACGCGTCGAGTCCCTTGGCCAAGGTGTACTTGGGTGAGACGTCGAAGCCGAGGCTGCGCTTGAAGGACATCTTTCGCTCGTTGGGCACACCGCTCTGGCTCGCGATCCCGAAGTCGAGCAGCGCGATGCCGTGATCGCGGCACCAGTCGTGGATGTGCGCGACGAGCAGCGTGACCGGGCTCAGTCGCTCCACGCCGTCGACCTCGCCCAGATAGAAGATGTAGAGTGCCTCCGCCGAGAGCCGGATGCAGACGCTGGCGGCGATCATCTCCTCTCCGCGGAAGACGCCGAACCAATGCACCGACCCCGGGATCACGGTACTCAACTCGAGGAGTGCCTCGAGCGTCATCGTCATCGGGCGGCCGAGTCGCGTGCGATTCTGCACGTTGACGCTATAGGCATCGGCGCGCTCGTTGGGGCGGAGCGCACGGGCAAACATCCCCAGCCGATCGGCGCCTTTCACGATCGAACGGTTGGCGCCGGTCATGCGGCTGGCGAGCGGTTCGTCGCTGACCCACACATGGTAGTTGAGGTCAGGGGCTGACGGTCGGTAGCCGAGGCGCAGGTAGGCATTCATCCACTCGGCGTGGGCCGCTTCCTCGTGTGCAGCTGGCGGAAGCGTGACCTGGAGGTGGCGGATGTCGCGCGCCCGCAGTTCTGCCTCGGTCGCCGCGATCAGGCGCGTGGCGAGCGAGAGCGGAAGCGGTGAGAACGGCGTGTAGTAGGCGCCGTATGGGCCGTGCGCCCCGGAGCGGGCCTCACCCGGCGCCGTCTCGGCAAACCAGGCCGTGGCGAGGACGGCGCCGTTCGACGCATCCAACGCGGTGGCGTACCACGCCCGGTTGAACGACGCCGCGTGCAAGCGAAAGAAGGCCGGCGAGCGGCAGATGTCGGCCGCCGGGGCCAGGCGATCGCCCGGGTCCTGCAACAGTGCGACGTCGAGTGACGCGTCCGCCGAGGGACGACGAATCGCGGGGGCCAGCGGCGAGGAGGCAATGGTATCGTGCTCAGGCATGCGCGGGGCGTCTGGCGTCGGACAGCACGTCGTCGATCACCCGGTCGACGTCGTGGGATGTCATGATGGGCGAGTGTGAAAGGTCCCGCGTCGTCGCGAAGTGCCGCGCGGTCCGGGGAGGGGGCGGCGCGGGCGTGCGCTCACGGGACGGCGCGTTAGGCAGCATGAATCACCCCGCGCGCCTCGAGCCACGACGCATGCTCACGGATGTAGGCGTGCCGTGCATCGCGACTGTCGGTGTCGGCCAGCACGAGCACCACGGTGCCGAGCGCGAAGTCGCGCAGTTCCACCCAGAGCGTCGCCGGCACGAGGACGGCGCCGGTGATGGACGAAATCGGGATGCTCCGCGACGACCGTCCGTCCTCTACACGAATCGTCAGCGCCCCGGCGACGCAGACGATGAGTTCGGAGGTCAGCATGTTGGCATGGTGCCCGCGCGAGCCACCCGTCGGGACGTTGGTGATCACGAGGGCACGACGCACGTCGAAGGGGAGTTCCGAGACGCGCTCGAGCACCGTGAGGCTTCCGCATGCATCGCTGTGCTGCGGGAGCCCGATCAGGCGGCAGTCTCCGACGCTGGCCCCCGCCGTCATGCCGCCGCTCCCAGGCCGAGGCGTGATTCGTCGTATCGATCGCCCATCACCTCCGTGACCCACGCGCGGTTGGCCGCGTACCAGGCTACCGTTTCGGGGAGTGCCTGCGCGAAGGCGCGCTGGGGCGTCCAGTCGAGGGCGGCGGTCGTGCGCGAGGCGTCGACGGCGTAGCGGAAATCGTGGCCGGGGCGGTCGGCGACGTGCGTCACCAGGCGGCGCCGGGTACCGCCGTCAGATGCAATCGCGTCCACGGCGTCGCAGATGGCGTGCACCACGTCGAGATTCGTGCGCTCGGTCGCGCCACCGAACAGGTAGGTCGCCCCGGGCGTCCCACGCTCGAGCGCCGCCACGAGGCCGCGCACGTGGTCCTCCACGTGCACCCAATCACGCACCTGCCGCCCGGTCCCGTACACCGGGATGGCGTCGCCAGCCAACGCCTTCCGGATCACGAGGGGGATCAGCTTGTCCGGGTACTGATACGGCCCGTAGTTGTTGGAGCAGTTGGTGACGATGACCGGGAGCCCGTACGTCTGCCGCCAGGCGCGCGCGAAGTGATCGCTGGCGGCCTTCGACGCGGCGTAGGGTGAGGTGGGGCGGTAGGGTGAGGCCGTGGTGAAGGTCCCCGCGGCGTCGAGTGCGCCGAAGACCTCATCGGTGGAGACGTGCACGAAGCGGAAGTCGCGGCGCCCGTCCGACGGGCGAGCGTTCCAGTAGCGCGTCGCCTGTTCGAGGAGGGTGAACGTCCCCACGACGTTGCTGTGCACGAAGGCGGCCGGTCCGTCGATCGACCGGTCCACGTGCGACTCGGCCGCGAGGTGAATCACCGCGCGTGGACGGTGCCGAACGAAAAGGCCCTCGACCGACGCCGCATTGGCGATGTCGCCGTGCTCGAACGTGTGCAGCGGCGACCGGGCGGCGTGACCGAGCGAGGTCAGGTGACCCGCATAGGTCAGGGCGTCCACGGTCACGACCGGGATGCCGCGCTCCAGGACGAGGTGCCTGACGAGCGCGGAGCCGATGAAGCCTGCCCCGCCAGTGACGAGAATCGGTGCCTCGTGCACGAACGTTCCCCTGGGTGATGGCGGCATGCCGAGCTCGCGAACCCGGGCCGCATCGACGAGGGAAAGGCAAGCCGGGGGCCACCCGGCAACGGCGGGCTGCCGGCGTCGTGTCGTCCCGTGCTAAGTCGTGCGTCGCTGGCGGGTTAGAGCAGCTGACGGGGGCACGCACCCGTCGCGTCCATCGCCCCTGCTCCCCGCCGTCGCGATCGGATCGAGGCACTTCTTGCCGATCGCACGGGGACGTTTCGGTGCACGGCGGCCGATTGTGCCGCTCGTCACCTTCGCAGCGTGCGGCATCAGGGAGGCGCAAGGCGCGGGCGCTGCGCATCGCGGCGAGCGACCACGCGGGTCGTGACCCCCCTCCGGCTCGTGACGTCCTTGGACAGAGTTCGACATGACATCCCTGACCCGCCCGACTCCTCCCGTTCCGATGCCCGCCCTGGGCGCCGGCGTCTCGCGCGCATCGGCAACCCGAGGCGCGGTCTTTCCGCACGTCAGCGCGGGGATCACGACGTCGATCGGGATCCTGATCCTGGTGGGCTGGACGATGCGCGTCCCGGAGATGCGCGCGCTCGGGCCGGCGACGAACGCGTCCACCAATCCCACCGCGGCGCTGTGCTTCGTTGGACTCGGCGCGGCGCTGTGGCTCATGGCAACCTCGATCGAACGAAGTCGTGGCTGGCTCGTGGCGCGCGCGCTCGCCGCGGCGGTCATCGTGGCGGGGGGCGTGCGACTCTTCGGCGCCGTGGTGGGACAGGCGGGCGGTATCGACACGGTCCTCTTCCACGATGCGATGGCCGCAACCGGCGACGGGCGGTCGAATCGCATGGCCGTCGCCGCGGCCGTCAACTTCACGCTGCTTGGGACGTCGATTCTCCTGCTCGCGCATCGAGTGCAGGCGCGCGAAGCGCTGGCGCAGGTGCTCGCCATCGTCGTGCTCGCGCTGTCGCAGGTGGCCCTGCTCGCGCACGCCTATCGCAGTGGATGGTTCGAGACCATCGGGCACTTCAATCGCATGGCCGTGCCGACGAGCGTGGCGTTCTCGCTGATGGCGCTCGGGGTGCTCTCGCTGCGCCGCGAGTCGGGAGTCCTCGCGGTGGTGCTGAGCGATGGCCCTGGCGGGACCATGGCGCGCGGCCTGCTCCCCGCCGGCTTCCTCGCGCCGGCCGTATTCGGCTGGATCGCGATCTGGGGGCTGCGCAGCTCGTCGCGCGCGGAGCAGCCCGATCTCGTCATCATGCTCTTCGTCGTGGCGATGATCCTGGTGTTCGTGGGGCTCATCGCGTGGAACGCGACCCAGGTGCATCACACGCACGTGGACCGCACCCGGGCCGAGGCCGCGCTGCGCGACAGCGAAGTGCGATTCCGGCTGCTCGCCGAGAACGGGAGCGACGTCGTCTCGCTGCACGATCCGTCGGGACGGGTGGCCTACATCTCCCCCTCGTGTGAACGCGTCCTCGGCTTCACACCGGACGAGGTGATGCGCATGAGCCCGTTCGCCATGGTGCATCCGGACGACGGCGACCGGCTGCGCCGGCACTTCGACGACCTCCTGCGCGGGGCACCCGTGACGGCGATCTCCTGTCGCATGCTGCACAAGACGGGGAAGCACCTCTGGCTGGAGATGATGTGGCGCTCGGTGGCCGACGGCGAAGGGCGCGTCGTTAGGCTGCAGGCGTCGTCGCGCGACGTGACCGAACGCAAGGACTACGAGCGCCAGCTCGAGGACGCGCGGCGCAAGCTGCAGACGCACCAGGAGAGCCTGCTCGAGGCGAATGCCCGCTTGGCGGCGCTCGCCTCGCACGATGGCCTCACGGGGCTCAAGAACCGGCGCGCCTTCGAGGAGCGCCTGGTCGAGGAACTCGCACGCATCCGGCGCAGCGGGCAGCCGGTCTCGTTGCTCCTGCTCGACATCGACCACTTCAAGGCGTTCAACGACTCCTTCGGCCATCCGCGCGGCGACGAGGTCCTGCGGTCAGTCGCCCGACTCCTGAGCCGGGCCATCCGCGACACCGACATCGCCGTCCGCTACGGCGGCGAGGAGTTCGCGATCGTGCTCCCGAACACCGACCCCGAGGGCGCGGCGATGATGGGAGAGCGGTTGCGCCTCGCGATCGAGGAGGCGCCGTGGGCCGAGCGTGCGATCACGATCAGCGTCGGCGCGGCCACGGCCACGTCGCACACCACCGTCGTGACCGAACTGCTGGAGCACGCCGATCGCGCGCTCTACCGGTCCAAGCAGGGCGGGCGCAATCGCGTGACGCTCGCCGAGGCGGCCTAGCCGCCACCGCGCCACTGGCCGGTGGATGGGATTCCGGCTGGCGCGTTGCGCTCGCCCCCCGGGGGCGGGAGCGCCGAGGGCGGTCCCTGGTGCTTGGCATGGTGCACTCCGGCGGGCTAATGTGAGCGGACCTTCGCTCGACTGTTCCCGTCATCCCTTCGCTCCTGCCCGCATGCGCCTCCGTCTCGTTCTCGCGAGTGCCGTCACGCTCACGTCGTGCTTCGCCGCCGCCGCTGCGGCGCAGGGGACCCGCCCGCTCAAGGCGAGCGACTTCTACCACCTGCGCGATGTCGGCGCCCCACGCATCTCCCCGGACGGGGCCTGGGTCGCCTACACCGTCACCACCACCGACTCGGCCAAGGACAAGTCCGATAGCGACGTCTGGATGGTGAGCTGGGACGGGACGCGGACACTGCGCCTGACGAGCTCTCCCGAGGGCGAGTCGAACCCGCGCTGGTCGCCCGACAATCGCTATCTCTCATTTGTCTCGGGACGATTCGAGAGCAAGGGGGGGCAGCTCTGGTTGCTCGATCGTGCCGGTGGCGAGGCGGTGCGGCTGACGGACCTCAAGGGTGGGGTCGCCGACTACGAGTGGTCCCCCGACGGGACACGCATCGTCGTCACCTCGCACGACCCCGACCCCGAGGAGGCCAAGCCCGACTCGCTGAAGGACAAGAACCCCAAGCCGATCGTCGTCGACCGGTACGCGTTCAAGCGCGACTATGCCGGCTACCTCAACCGGCAGCGCGATCACCTCTGGATCGTCGACGTCGCGACGAAGAAGGGCGTGCAGCTGACGACCGGAGACTTCGACGACCGCATGCCGCGCTGGTCGCCGGACGGACGGCGCATCGCCTTCGTCTCCCGGCGTGAGGGCAAGGACCCGGACCGCGAGAACAACAGCGACGTGTACGTCGTCGATGCCGTCGCCGGGTCGACGCCGCAGCGCCTGACGAGTTGGCGGGGCGACGACTCGGAGCCCGTGTGGAGCCCCGACGGGGCGTGGATCGCCTACCTGCAGTCCGGCGAGCCGCAGCTCTCGGCGTATGCGCAGGAAACCATCGCGGTGATCCCCAGCACCGGCGGGACGCCGCGCCTCCTCGCCGCCACGCTCGACCGCGATGTCGGCGACCTCTCCTGGACCCCCGACGGCCGCACGATTCGTTTCATTCTGGGGGATGACCGTGCCGTGCACCTGGCGACCGTCCCCGCCGAGGGTGGGGCGGTGACGCGCCTGATCGACGGACGGCGCGTCATCTGGACGTACGATGCCGCGCCCGACGGGCGCCTCGTCGCGCGCGCCGCCACCGCGACGACGACACCGGAGCTCTTCGCCGTCGAGAAGGGGGCGCTGCGCGCGCTCACCCACGTCAACGACTCCCTCCTCGCGCAACTCGCCCTCGGCACCACCGAAGACGTCGACTTCAAGAACAAGGACGGGCTGACCGTTGGCGCGCTCCTCGTCAAGCCAGCCGGCTTCCAGGCCGGGAAGAAGTACCCGCTCCTCCTCTGGATCCACGGCGGCCCCAACGGGCAGGACCAGCATGCCTTCGCCTTCCAGCGGGAGCTCTACGCGGCCAACGGCTACCTGGTGCTCGCGGTGAACTACCGCGGGAGCAGCGGGCGTGGGCAGGCGTGGAAGAAGGCGATCTTCGCCGACTGGGGCAACAAGGAGGTGCAGGACCTCCTGGCCGGCGTCGACCATGTCATCTCGTTAGGGATCGCCGATCCGGAGCGCCTGGGCATCGGCGGCTGGAGCTACGGCGGGATCCTGACCGACTACATCATCGCCACCACCACGCGCTTCAAGGCGGCGAGCAGTGGGGCGGGGAGCGCACTGCAGACGACGATGTACGGTACCGACCAGTACATCTATCAGTACGAGAACGAACTCGGCGCTCCGTGGAAGAACCCGAAGCTGTGGGAGAAGCTCTCGTATCCCTTCTACAAGGCCGACCGGATCAAGACGCCGACGCTGTTCATGGGGGGCGAGAAGGACGCCAACGTGCCCATCACCGGCAGCGAGCAGATGTACATGGCGCTCAAGTCGTTAGGCGTGGATGCCCAGCTGGTCGTCTATCCCGGGCAGTTCCACGGCATCTCGCGCCCGTCGTTCGTGCTCGACCGATACCAGCGCTATCTCGGCTGGTACGACAAGTACCTGCGCCCGGTCACCCCGTAGCGCGAAGCGGCGAGGCGCGCGAAGCGGCGAGTCGCGCGACGGCGCGCGTGGCGCGGCGTCCGGGCGAATGCTGCGATCCCTCCCCGGATCGCGCGCCCGAACGCCGCGCCGCCTGACGACGTCCGCTAGAACTTGCCGCTGGCGACCAGGACGCCGGCCGCCGTCTTCACCTCCACCACCTGCCCCGTCACGCTCATCGGGACCGACTGGCCCAGCGTGGAGTTGAGGTTGATGCTCGCCTGGCGCAGCGTATTGGTCACCTGCGTCGACCCCACCTTCGCCCCGCCCACGAAGAAGTTCACCGACGTCCCGGCCGCGACGTTCTCGATCTCGATCTGCAGCTCACGCTCGCTCGGCTTCGACGACCACTTCGCCTTCCCCTTGGCGTTGGCGTACGGCGACACTCCCTTGAGGGCGATCTCGAGGCGCACGCGATTGGCGCTGGACGAGCTGCTCGACGAACTGCTCGACGAACTGCTCGACGAGCCCGAAGCACTGGACGCCGCGCTGTCCGATGACGAGGACGCGATCGCCTGCGGCGAGGCAGGGCCGGTGCTGTCGGTGCTGCAGGCGGTGAGGGCGCTGGTGGCGATGAGCAGGAGGGCGGCGTGGCGGAACGTCATGGGGGCATCCTCGGGTGATGGCGGCGCGACGATGCGCCTGAAGGGTTCGCATCCGGAGTGGTGCGGCGCCGGCGTCTGCAGCATCGCCGGGCGTGCCCCGAGGAATGGCAAGTGCGGCGCCCGCGTGCGCAGCAACCCAAGTGGCGGTCCCGCAAGGAGTTGCGAAAACGGCACCGCATCGAGCGGTGCCGTGACGCGATGCAGTGCTGTATCGCGGCGTGCCAG
>ERZ795061.886-NODE-886-length-29694-cov-9.191909_pt1 | contig 29694 bp, 22 predicted proteins | sample MGYA00375145_ERZ795061 | MGnify/ENA primary metagenome ERZ795061 (study PRJEB30190, sample SAMN05720144) | anaerobic digester metagenome | isolation source: active sludge of municipal wastewater-treating anaerobic digesters | place: USA | collected 2014-12-22 ... | reverse complement strand
GGCGATGAGGTCTTTCTTGCGGGACAATTTTTCGTCCCTGGCCTGCCGCCATTCACGGCGGAGAGAAGCGATTGATTCGAGTGGTTCTTTTTTGTTCATTTATATATTTTTGTATAGATTTTATGGCAACTATTAACAGTGATAGTTATCGTTGATTGTTTACTCTGACACCCATTTTATAACCCCTGGATTTTCCAGGAATTACCATTCACCGATTACTATCGGTATTGCATCTATCGTATTATTCATCGGCCGGAACAGATGCTATCGCCCCCGCCAGTGCCCGGCAATTCTCTTCAATTTTATCGTCAATATACAGATAAGATGCCGCCGCAATCGAATCCGCGCCGGCTGCGATCGCCATGCCCGCGCCCTCCGGCGTTATGCCGCCGATGGCCACAATGGGTATGGATACCGTCTTCCGGGCGCGGGAGATAACCTCCGCTCCGGCCCCCTTGAGGGTTACCGGTCCGGCGGCCGACTTGTACACGGTATCATAGACAGGCCCCACCGCGACATAGTCGGCCCCGTCCGATTCAATACGCGCCGGGTCTTCTGCCGTATAGGCCGTTATGCCAATGATCATGTCCGGGGGGATAAGCTTCCGCGCCTCATGCGCCCTGAGGTCATTGAGGCCCAGGTGCACGCCGTCTGCCCCGGCGAGGACGGCAATGTCGACATGGTCGTTCACGATGAAAAGAGTTTTGCCCTCCCTGCAAAGGGTGGCGATGTCCCTGGCCGCGGTAAGGATTTCCTCCTTGCCGCTCGCCTTCATGCGTAGCTGGATGACGGAGGCGCCGCCCCGTATCATCTTCGCGACCGCGTCGTCGAAATTATCACGGCGAACATAGGATGAGTCAATGATGGCGTAAAGGGAACGGTTGAGCCGGTCCATTTTCTCCCGGCGCTTTATAAGGGGGGCGCCGTCCCGCTCGATTTCGTAGAGTGAAAAGCGGATTTTCTGGAATGGATTGTCTTCCCATCCGGGAACGGCAAGCTTGGCAAACTCCTCCAGAGACCTGACCGCTTCCATGGCGCGGTGGATGTTTGCCGAGAAGAGGTCTTCCAGGGAGCCCCTGGTCCCTTCCCCGCCCAGGTCGACGAACTTCTGGCCATCGCCCTCCACGTCGCGGCCGTGAAGGAGCATGCCGGCGGGGAAACGTTTCGCGGCGCCCGCTATCCAGTGCCGCGCCTCCTTGAGGCGCGTCGACAGGTCAGTTCGATGAAAGCAGAAGCGCATAACGTCCTCGCACACCCGGACGCCCTCCAGGGCCCGGTTCAGGTTCGCGTCGATTGCCGCATAGATCCGCTGTTCCATGGATTCAGTCCCCCCGCTCGTACACGATGATCCCGCACAGGACCGCGGCGGCAGTCTCGGCCCGGAGCTGCGAAAATCCGAAGCCGGCGACGGTCCATCCCGCCGCTGCCGCCGCTTCCACCTCGCCGGGGCTGAAGCCGCCTTCGGGCCCCACCAGGATGCTGACCGCGACGGTCCCGGCGCCGGCGCGCAGGCATTGCTTCAGGGATACCGGCGCCCCCGGGTGGGCCATGATGCGCGCCTGGCCGCTGTTGATGCCGATGACCTCGCTGAAGGCACGGATGCCCTCCACGACGGGAACGCGCTCACGCAGGGACTGCTTGGCCGCCTCTTCGGCCTTGCGGTTCCACCGCCGCACCTTCGCTTCCGCATCTGCCGGACGGGGCACCGTTCGCTCCGACACCACCGGGATGATGCGGGACACGCCCACCTCGACCGCTTTTTCTATCGCCAGGTCGAAATTGCCTCCCTTTATCAGGCAGAGACAGAGGGTTATGTCGACCGGGACCTCCGGCGCAACGCTTTCGCCGGTGATGACCGCCTCCAGGCGGTCGGCACCGATGCGTTCTATCCGCGCTGCGAGGGAGGAGCCCTTCTCGTCGCGGAGCCTGATGGTGTCCCCGGGCTTCACCCGGCGGACATCGACGAGATGATGGTAGTCATCCCCCCGGATCGCGCAGCGGCCGTCAATGATGTCCGATGATTTCACAAAGAATTGGGGCATGGGCGGCATCCACCTATTCGCCCAGTTTTTCAGACCTGAAAATCTGTTTATCGAAGGTCGCGCCCTCGTCTATTTCGCTGAAATAAACGATGCTGACCGTTCCCTGCCGGATATTCATCATGTCGTAGCGGAGCGGTATTATCCTGCTTTCACTTTCCTTCACCCTGACCAGGGTCATGAACTTGAATATGGCCTTATCGCGGTCATGGTAGTCGATCCTTATGGGGATAAACTTGTCCTTGGTGACGTAGAGGGTCAGCATGCCGTACTCCCCTCCCTTGGTAATCGGCTTCAGCACCAGCTTCCAGGCGTCAATCCCCTTGATGAAGGCGTCGCCGACTATGGTGGCGGTATAGTTGCTCTGGAAATCCGCGTTGGAAAGGTCGATGTAAGTGAAATTCGTCGACAGGATCTCGTCGTACTTGTCGATGGCCAGCTTGTGGAAAAGCTTCAGGGCATGGACATTGTATACCCAGATGTCCTCCCCGCCGAGGTTGTACAGGACCTTCAGCTGATCGCCCCGTTCCTTGCTGCTGAAGGTGAAGAGGTAATCATCCTGGGTGATGCGGCCGGTGAAATTCACGGTCGACGCGGTTCCATCCGGCTTGATATGCTTCAGCATACCCTTGATCAGGCCCTTCGGATATTCAAAAATCTTGTCCACCCGCGCCAGGATACCCTGGGCGTTCAGCTCGATTTTCCTGTCTTCCTGGGAGACCGTGGTGCCGGTGAATGCAAAAAAAAGAGAGATGATTACAATGCCGGTTACTGTTTTTTTCATATGGCGCATTTTGATGATATGAAAGGCGCAATGGTGGCCTGTCATGACTGTCAGAACACTATTGCTTTATTGCAACATGTCTATGTATTTTAAAGTGTCTTCTTTATAAGATACTCTCTTGTAAAAGAAAAACAATAGAGATACAGGCATATATTTTTAGCATTAAAAAAAATTCAATTTATTTTTCTTTCATTCATCCCTCATTGATTCTTCACCGGCGTTCCCGGAGGATAACAGTCAGCGTATGTTATTAATCCAATATACAATATGACAATGATGTTTTGATTCTCTTCCTCATCGGGTATAAGATATAACAGAAGCTCAACTTGTTTCCCACCATTCCTTTTTATGGAAGCTTATCCCGTTCTGTTAATCTTACATATGTAAAATTAACCGACAAAGAGATGCATTAATTCACAAAAAACTGACCGTCCAGTCGGATTTTTATATTGACAAAAACGTCATTGCCCGTATCATATTTGGAGAAAATGCGCGGCCCTTTCATTTCCCGCCGCAATCGAGGAAATCATCAGCGATCATTTTAACTGTAACGGGAGAGGGATCATGATTACGTCAAAGAAGATTGCGCTCATTCTCACAGTTTTCACACTATTCTCGAGCCTTTATTGCCAGGAAGAAAAGGGGAATTCGCTCTTTCCATTCCTTTCATCTGGCACAACATCCGATGATGGAAACACCACGGACAATTCCGGAACCGGTACCGATGACAGCTCAAAATATTACATCGAACCGGCCGGCGATGATTCCTGTTCCGGGTGCCCCGGCCAGCTGACTGATACGGCCGCGGCGCAGCTCCGAAGCGAACTCGCAAAAAACAATATTACCGGCGCGAAAATAGACCTGAATGTCCGCGTCACCATACCAAAATCGGTCAATCCCTACAGCGACAGGGATATTGACCTGTGGGCGACGGTGATCCGCCCCAGCGGCAGCGAAAAACTCCCCACCATACTGGTGGCGACCCCCTACCGGCGGGAAATGATGATGATGCTCTATGTGCCCCTTGTTTTGAGCCGCTACAACCTGATGGCCATCGACATCCGGGGCACCGGCTCCGCGGAAGGGACCTGGCAGTCCTTTGACCTCGTTGAACAGTACGACATCAAGTACGTGGTGGACAAATTCATTCCCGGCAGGGTCTGGTCCGACGGCAAGGTCGGCATGATCGGCCCGTCTTACATGGGCATCATCCAGCTCCTCACCGCCGGCCTGGTGGAAACCGACCCGAAGACAAAGGAACCGGTCCACCTGAAGGCGATCTTCCCCATCGTGCCGATGTCGGACGCGTACCGGGACATCGTCATGCACGGCGGCAACTGCGACCTCCTCTTCATACCGATGTGGCTCGGCATGGTGGACATCCTGGGGATCCTGCCGTCGCTGCAGAACCTCGGCGTGGACGGCAAAATCACCAAGGAAGACGCGGCGGAAGCCCAGGCAACGTGGCTTCAGCACTGGAACCATATTACCACCACCATCGGGTGGATCATGGACGCGGACAACATGACCAAGACCCCCTTCTACGAGAAAAAATCGACCATGATATACTGGCCGCAGAAGCCAAAAGGCGGATGGGGGTTCCCCGAGGGCAGCCTCACGCTCTCCAACAAGCTCCCCGCCTTCTGCGTCGGGGGCTGGTTCGATATCTTCACCCGCGGCACCACCAATGTATACGCCCACGGGCTGAAAAACCACGCCACAACCGACAAGCGGATGATCATCGGCGAATGGTACCACCTCTCCGGGGCGATGGGAATGGGGATCAACTCCATACTGACCAACCAGCTGCCGGCGCGGTGGTTCGACTGGAAGATAAAGAAAAAGCAGGACCCCTTCATGGAAGAATACCCGGTCATGCTCTATGTCATGGGTGAGCGGAAGTGGCGGGCGGAGAAATCATGGCCCCTGCCGGAAAGCAGGGTTGACCATAAAACAATGTACCTGACCAAGCACGCACCCTCCCCCATCGACGGGGACTGGTACACCGACGACCATACGCTCCTGCGGATATACAGGAACAACAACTTCGGCCTGAGCGACGTCCAGGACACCAGCGGCGACAACCCGGTGCTCAAGCATGACGTCGTATCCCCGATCCAGGGCCTGAACCTGCACGGCGGCAATTCCCGCGCCAGCGTGCGATGGCTCATGGGCATGGAGGCCATATTCTCCGACCTGTCCAAGTTCTTCCTCGGCCAGAACATTGACGCCGCCCAGTGGTACGAGGACGAGCGCCATGACGAGAAGGAGTGCCTGACCTTCACCTCGGAACCACTTGACGAAGACATGGAGATCGTGGGGCCTCTGACCCTCACCTTCTGGTCAAAGACTAAATTCGCGGATCCGATATCCCAGGCCTTTATCACCGGCGCCATGGACCTCATCAAGGACACCTTCAATGTTGACACCAACCTGGTCACCGACAGCATGGGCAAGAAGGACGTGCAGTGGGTGGCGGAGCTGAACGACGTGTTCCCCGACGGCAGGGCCCGCAATATAACCTCAGGCTGGCTTTCGGCATGGCACCGGCCCTACGATCCCTCCGGGAAAACGAGCACCTGCACCCTCGACGGCAAGCAGGTGGTCGAGCACGCCCTCGATCCGGCCTACGTCCCCTTCGATCCCTTCTACAGCGGACCGGACAAGAACCCACTGCCGATCAACGAGGGAGAGCTGTACCAGTACACGGTGGAACTGTGGCCCACCTGCAACGTCTTCAAGGCCGGCCACCGGATCCGCGTAAGCATTTCCGGGTCAGATTTCCCGCACCTGCTGCCGATCCTCCAGCCGTCATACAATACCATCGTGATCGATTCGAGGCACTCGGCCCAGATAGACTTCACCGTCTCCAACACCGACAACGAGGGCACTACCTGGGAATGGATCGGATCCAACGCCGACGCGGACAAGTATCTCCTATCCGGAGGGGCACTCGGATGCGGCACTGCGGCATCTGCGGCTTCCCGCCGGGGCACTGCCGCCGGTATGGCTGCTGAACTCATGGGACTCCTGGCCATCATGATTCTTCCGATGTCGCTCATCATGATGCAGCGGTATTTAAGGAAGAAAAAGAAGGCATAAGTAGTCTGTTTTTGAAACATTAGACCGATAGTTATCGGTTACCCTATTGAAAAACGACGATAACAATCGTCGTTTTTTATTCCGGTCAGAGTAAAAGAGATTGCGGTCTTATTTTCATACCGGTGTCAGAGCAAAGTATAAAAACAGAGGATTAGATGCTCCACCTTTACAATACATTGTATTCCCCGGGTGTCAGAGCAAATTTTTTTGTTGGTCAATAATCAAAAACACCTTATACATTTGACAACCGGACGGACGGAAATTAATATAACTGAAAAAAAATCCAGGTGAAATTCATGAGATACCTCAATATAGTCATATTATTCGCTTTCTTTGTCGGGTGCTCTTCGATCCAGTATACCACCGAAGATGTAAAGAAAAAGCTCCAGCAGGAAAACATCGGCACATCCCACTTTATAAAAGTTGGCGACAACACGATCCATTACCTTGAAGACGGCCGAGGAGAAGCGATGATTCTGCTCCACGGGTGGCTCTGCTGGGGGGCCTACTGGAAAAAAATCATTCCGCAGGTCCGCAACAGGTACCACTTATATGTCCCCGATCTCCTGGGGCACGGGATATCCGACAAACCACTGGACAAGAATTGCAGCTACGGGACCGACGCGCAGGCAGACCGGATCCTCGCCTTCATGGACGCCCTGTCGATCAGGAAGGCCTATCTCGTGGGGCACAGCATGGGGGGCGAGATTGCCGCAAAGATCACCCTAAAGGCGCCGGAACGGGTCAAGGGGCTGGTCCTCATCTGCGCCGCAGGAATGGAGGAGACTCCGAAGCTCCTTCCCGGCTACATAAAGTTCGGGAGGGCCCTGCACATCGAGGGACTTGCAGCTGACATAATGGACGAGGGCATGATACGGCGTCATGTGCCGGGCCTCATGTTCTACAAGGAAAATCCTATGCCGGACGAATTCGTCAGGGATGTAATGATGAGCAACCTGAAAAGCAAGGAAGACCGGAAAGCCATGGCCAAAGTGACCCGGGAAGGCCTTTTCCAGAATTTCCTCGACAAGCGGTGCGGAGAGATCAAAACGCCGACGCTCATCATATCGGCAAAGTATGACCGTGTGGTGCATCCATCGATGGGAGAGCGGTATCATTCCTTGATAGCCAATTCCAAGTTCGTCCTCATTGACAAGGCAGCCCACATGCTTCCCTGGGAACAGGCTGACCAGGTAGCGGCAAATATTAATCAATTTTGCCGGTAGTTTGAATTATCATAAAGGGATGACAGGGGAGTATTAAATATAAAATTATCCGTCCAGACGGAAAAATTCAGATTTATGAATTTGAATATAGGATTATGAAGAACTTATAATTCAGGAAGATTTATTTGGATATAAATGCTATATTTTCAATGTCAGCGATAAAAATACCTTAAAAATGTGATGATTTTTGAGGTATTTTTTTTCAATCATAAAAACTGACCGGCCAGTCGGTATTTTGTTGAAATTAACCTTACATCATGTTTGTATGGATAAATCACAGAATCAGTGCCGTGATGTTTCATTTTCTGGAGGGTGATTGATGAAGAGTTCTAAATGTCTATTGCTCATATTCATAGCCTTAACAGTCACATTAAGCCTTAATTGCGAGGATAAAAAAGGAGACTCGCTCCTGCCATTCCTCAATTCTTCCGACAATACGGATAATACCGATCCCGGTGACACCTCAGACTCGAACGGCGGAACCACACCCTGCGTTAATGCTGCCACCGATGATTCTTGCGAAGGATGCAAGGGGCAATTGACCGCCGCCGACAAGGAAAACATCTCCGGCAAATTAGCCGCGAACGATATACTCAACACCCAGATCGACCTGAATGTCCGGGTTACCATACCAAAATCGGCGAACCCCTACAGCAGCGGCGACACCGAGCTATGGGCGACGGTTATACGGCCCGCCGGCTGCGAAAAGCAGCCCACTATCCTTATAGCAACGCCGTATCGCCGCGAGATAATGATGATGTTCAGCCTTCCCCTTGCCGCAAGCGGGTATAACCTCATGGGTATTGACATCCGCGGAACCGGATCATCTTCCGGCGACTGGGATTCTTTCGACCTGGTCGAGCAGTATGACATCAAGTACGTTGTGGACACGTTTATTCCCTCAAAGTCCTGGTCCGACGGCAAGGTCGGCATGGTAGGGGGCTCCTATGAAGCGATCATCCAGTTCCTCGCCGCGGGACTGGTAGACAAGGACCCGAAGACCGGCGAACCGGTTCACCTGAAAGCGATATTCCCGCAGGTCCCCATGGCAGACGCCTACCGCGACATAGTCATGCACGGGGGAAACTGCGACCTTCTCTTCATCCCCATGTGGCTCGGCATCGTGGACCTCCTGGGGATACTCCCATCGATGGTGAACCTGGGAGTTGAAGGAAAACTGACGAAGGAAGACCTCGCAAATGCGCAGACAACCTGGCAACAGCACCTGGATCACATCATGACCACCGTCGGCTGGGTCATGGATGCATCCAACATGAACAAGGGCCCCTTCTACGAAAAGAAATCATCGATGATCTACTGGCCGGTTAAGCCGAAAAACGGCTGGTCATTCCCCGAGGGAAGCAAGACCATTTCGAGCAAACTCCCTGTTTTTGAAGTGGGCGGCTGGTATGACATCTTCACCCGGGGAACCTGCAACTGGTACCAGTACGGCCTGAGCAAGCATGCCACGACCGATAAAAAAATGGTCATTGGCCCCTACTACCACCTGGAAGGCGCCATCGGTATCGGCCTCAACTCCATACTGAGCAGCAAGGTGCCGGTGCGGTGGTTTGACTGGAAGATCAAGAAGAAGAACGACGCTTTCATGGAGGAATTCCCGGTCATGCTCTACATAATGGGCGAGGACAAGTGGCGGGCAGAGAAAGCATGGCCCCTGCCCGAGAACAGGGTCGATCACCGGACGCTCTACCTGACCAAGCACGCACCGACCCCGATAGACGGCGACTGGTACACCGACGACGAGACACTGCTGCGGATATACAGGAACAATAACTACGGCCTGAGCGAGGCCAAGGACAACACCGGCGACAACCCGGTGCTCAAGCACGACGTCTTCAGCCTTATCCAGGGCCTGAACCTGCACGGCGGCAATTCCCGGTCCAGCGTGCGCTGGCTGATGGGCATTCCCGCCATGATAGCCGACATGTCAAAGTATTACCTGGGCGAGAACATCGACGCGTCGCAGTGGTACGAGGACGAGCGGCACGACGAGAAGGAATGCCTCACCTTCACCACCGAGGAACTGACCGAGGACGTGGAAATCACCGGCCCCCTCACCGTCACCTTCTGGGCAAAGACAAAATTCTCCAGCGCCCTCACTCAGTCAACGCTTGACATGATCTTCGATCTGATAAAGGACCGGTTCGGCATCGACGCGAACCTGATGCTCGACAGCATGAACAAGCGTGACGTCCAGTGGATCGCGGAACTCAATGATGTATTCCCCGATGGAAGAGCGCGCAACATCACGTCCGGCTGGCTTTCAGCGTGGCACCGCCCCTATGATCCGGCGGGGAATACCACCACCTGCATGCTGAATGACATGAAAACGGTACAGCACGCCCTTGATCCGGCCTATGTCCCCTTTGATCCCTTCTATGACAATCCCGACAAGAACCCCAAGGCGATCAACGAGGGAGAACTCTACCAGTACTGCATCGAACTGTGGCCCACCAGCAACATATTCAAGAAGGGCCACCGGATACGGATCAGCCTGTCCGCGTCCGATTTCCCGCACCTGCTGCCGATCCTCCAGCCGTCGTACAACACCATCGTAATCGACGAGGCCCATGAGGCCCGGGTCGACTTCACATCACCCAATACCGACGGCGAAGGAGACACCTGGAAATGGATCGGCGATAACAAGGCTGCCGACAATTACCTTCTTTCCGGCGGATCCACCGGATGCGGCTCCACTGCGACAGCCGCTACCTACCGGGGCACCCCGGCCGGTATGGCCGCCGAAGTCATGGGGCTCCTCGGCATGATGATGCTGCCGATGTCGATCATCATGCTGCAGCGTTATCTGAGGAGGAGAAAGAAGTCATAAACCTGGCCAGAACAAGAAGATAATCAGATAGTTATCGGCACAAAACAGAAAAACGGCGGTTTACATCGCCGTTTTTCTGTTTTGGGGGTCAGAGCAACCAGCAACAAGGCCCCGTCGCCCTGCCTCAGCCGTTAATACGTTAACCGACAACTATCGTCGCGCCATTTACCGGTGTCAGAGCAAATCTCGCCGGCAACTTCTGCAATTTTCCGGCTATCCGGTTTTTTAATTGACACTATGTTCAGTTTTAATAAAAAGACATAATTACATCGTTGCTGCATCTCAATGCAGACAAATAAAACCTGTTTCATCATTTCACCCTTTATGACGGATTTGATAGTAGTATTTTTAATCTTTTTCGGCGGAGCTATGTCCTGGACAATGGCCCTTGGCCAGCTGATGGACAGGCAGAAAAGCACGCTCACTTATATGCTCGCGGCATTTCTCCTCAGCGCCGGGTACTGCATGATGTACAATGGTCTCAGGGTTTCGGGTCTCATCTATACCTATCCTCATTTCGCCTTTACGTACATACCCTTTCTCTACTGCACCGGGCCGACCTTCTTCTTCTTCTTCTGCTGCTGCTTCAAATCCCTCACCGGGGAACATTACCGGCTCCAGTGGAAGGACGCCCTGCACATGGTTCCCCTGCTGGTAATCATGATAATGCTGATACCCTACTATGCCCTTGACGCCCAGGCCAAGCGTGAAATTCTTATGACCCCCGCCAGATTCATGGAATCCAACCTGCTGCAATCCGTTTATGCGGCGATTGTCTTCACGGTGGTCATCGCCAATCTGTCATACCTTGCCGTTTTCATCCGCAACAGCTCTTTCCTGTGGAACATCAAGTACCTGAGGATGAAGAAGATATCGTCGTTGTACGCGGTCATCATGACCCTGTCATATCTCGTTGCATTGATTTTTTCAGTCGGTCTTGTCATATACAATCTCTGGCTGACCGACCACTGGTTTTATCTCCTGATCACGAAGACAATGTCGGTCATGTCCTTTTTCGTTATCCTGCTGATATACCTGGCAAGCAAGCGGGATCCCCATTTTTTCCAGTTCATGCAGCAGCAGGTGGAAAAGATACGCTATGAACGGTCAAAGATAAACAAGCTGAACCTGGAAGAGGTCCTGACAAGGATGGACCACCTCATGAAGGAGGATAAGCTGTTTTTTGATGAGGAACTCAACCTCAACAAGCTTGCCGGGGAACTGTCCATTGAGCCGTATCAGCTCTCGCAGATACTCAACGAAAAATTAAATAAAAACTTCAACATGTATATCAATGAATTCCGCATCGAAGAAGCCAAAAAGCTTCTCCTGGAAGAACCGGACAGATCAATAATATCCGTTTCTTATGCGGTCGGTTTCAATTCGCCTACCTCGTTTTATGATTGGTTTTTTAAAATGACCGGCCTCTCCCCTTCCAAATTCCGGAAAAAGCACAATGTAAAAACACCAGGATAAAGAATTGCATAACAGCCCGGCGTAGCCCCTGGTCATGATCCTGAAAACAAGGCTGTGGTGATACAATTTTATCATTGACATGCATACCTTGAAAGCATATAACCATATCATTCCAAGAATACCAACAGGTTCCTGAACAGTAACCGCCACAGTTGGCGGCGGGGCTGATATAATATCACGGCTGTCCTTGCCGTGCATCAAACATACCTGGAGAAAAAAATGATGAAAAAAACCGTCCAGCTGTTGTCGGCAATCATCTTTGTCGTCGTATCGGCCTCCAACGCCATGGCTGTCGGACTGGGAGGCTACGGTTCCTTTGACTACAGCGGGGGAGACACGAGGATAAAGCACAAGACCTACTTCGGAACCGATACGAGCGGCTCTATCAACAACATCATAGCAGGCGGTGGTCTTGTCTTTGATACAAATATTTTGGGGCCGTCGGTCTTCAACTACCGCCTTAAAATCGGCGGGGACAAGTTCTACAATGACGGCGAAAGCGACTTCGAAGGCGCCGGCGCCCACTTCTTCAATACGTTCGGCTTCAAGGTGTTCGGATCCAGCAAGGTGAGGCTCTGGATCGGCCCGGGGTTCGGCTTCCAGTATATCAAGGGGATTTCAACGACCGATCCCTTTTTCGGCGAGGAAGACACCGGTATTCTGGAGGAATACTGGTCAACGGTCAGTCCTTATCCGGGCGATCCATCGCTATGGATCGGGAACTTTGGCCTTCATTCCGCAAAGGCGACCTACACCCTGTACAGTTTTGAGGCAGGCCTTGTATTCGGCATGAATTTCGCCGTCTCAAATATTGTAGTCATTTCGGCTGAAGTTGCAGCGAAATATTCCCTGTTCTGGGGTGAACGGAGCAGGTCGGTGACGACATGGTTTTCCTTAACCGAATGGTCGAATGCGACATCCATAATGGATTACCGGTCAGGCAAGGATACAATCACGTCCCACTGCGGGGCTGTCGATGTTACCCTTGGCATCCTGTTCCGTTTCGACGAAGGAAACATCTACCGCGGACGCGGCTAGAGAATTTCTTCATAAAACAGCACCGCCATCATTAGGGGCGGCATCAGCAACGGAGGCCGGGCAACAGCCGGTCTCCGGCATCCATGGAAACAGGTCTGTCACTTGACCCTGATCACTATCACCAGCAACAATACGCCCATGACGGCCGCAGACAGGTAAACAATCCAGTCCCCGAATCTCGTATAGAACGTGCGATGATCCAGCAAAACTGCATCTCCCGGGAGGCATTCTCGCGTAAAGAGGCCGCCTTTAGAAACATATTCACCGGTCGGAGAAATTATTGCCGAGTATCCATTGTTCGATGTCCGAACCATGAAGCGCCGGTTTTCAATGGCGCGTATTGCTGCCTGCCTGAGGTGAAGCGCCGGCTCTGATGTTCTGCCGAACCAGCCGTCGTTGGAAATATTAACCAGGATGCGCGCTCCTTCCTCCACTGCCCGCCGCGCGTACCAGGGATACAGGGCCTCGAAGCAGATCGACAGACCGATGACGCCCAATCCGGTCCTTGCCGCCGGGGGGGTCCCGCCCTCGAGAAACTCAGCCGGAGCAGTATAATAATCGCCAAAGAGCCTGCCGAAGGGCGCAGTTTCCGCATACGGAAGGAGAATGTTCTTATCATAAAATAACGTGTCACTGGCGTTCCTGATTATGTATGCGGTATTGAATACTCCCTTTGAACCGATCGTCCGGCGAACGCCGCCGGCAACGAGAAGGTTGGACCCGCCTATCTGCGACTGGATGTATGAGAAGAGACGGGTGTCTACCATGCCGCTGGAATTGAGGACCGTTTCCGGCCATACTACTATGCTGTCCGGCGATGAAACCTCCATGCCGACCGGTGAAAGCGGCGCGGCGCACCGCCTGGCAAGGCCCAGGCAGACGTTGACGCGCTCTATGAAACCGGTACTCCGCCACCGCTCCTCCTGGGTGAAATTCGCCTGGACCGCCGACGCCCTGACCAGCGAACCGGAGGCCTTCCCCTTCAGGACGAGGTCATTCATCGCTTCGCGCCGCATCGCCCCGTACATTACCGGGACTGCAATGGCGAGGAGCAGCACGGCAAGGGCCGCGCGTTTTTGTTTTCCAATGAGTATCATCCGGACGGCAAGGTTTCGCAAAGGGTGCGCATCCGCATCGCTCACCAGGCCTATATCTTTGAGCAGATACGTTATGACTCCGTTCACCATCACGACGAGGAAGGATATGCCGTATATGCCGGTTATATCAGCCGCCTGCATGAAGAGATTGAAAGGCTGCAGGCCGTACCCGGCAAGACCCCAGGGGACCAGAAGTGGAATGATCTCCCGCGTGAACTCCAGGACAACCCAGAGGGACGGCACCGCAATGCAGAAAAAAAGAAGGCCATCTGCGGCGCCGGGGATAGTATCCTTAAGATAGCGGTACATGACGGCGAACAGCCCGTATATGACGGCGTGGGGCATCACCAGGCCCATGACCATGATGAGTATCGTCACGGCGACTGATATGCCGTACTGCCAGATCATGGCATACACGAGCCAGTAGGCCATGCCGAGGGACATGAGGGAACCCCACAGGCTGCCGGCCAAAAACGTCTTTATGGATAAATCCTCACGCTCCAGGAAAAGAAAAAAAGGCGTCAGCGCAAAGAAGATGAAGGGCCATGGGGAGATGTCATGACTGGTGACGGGAAATGCGAGGATGTATACTATTGCGGATACAATTACGAGCAGCATGGCGCACCGGTTCCCGGTGAGCATATCAGCATCATCGCTTAATTGTAAAGCAATTCTTCCGGGGCGCCGGCGTTAAAACGCAGGCGAGGATGACTACCAGATGAACAGGAGCGGGTCAATGTCCCAGCCATGCTTCATGACCGTAAAATGAAGATGCGGTCCCGTCGACCACCCGGTGGACCCGACGCGGCCTATCATGTCCTTCTTGGTCACCCAATCGCCGACCTTCGTGTTGATGGATTCGAGATGGCCGTAGAGGGTGGTGTATCCCTCGTGGTGCTGGACCATGACCGTGTTGCCGAAACCGCCGCGCCAGCCGGTGAATATGACCATGCCGTCCCGCGTCGGATAGACCGGGGTGCCCATTCCGGCAACGATGTCAACGCCGTTGTGATAGCGCATTTCCCCGTCCTGCATGAAGGGGTGGACCCTGTCGCCGAAGAGTGAGGTAAAGAAACCTCTCTGGATCGGGGACTGAAATATATTCTTGATCCGGTACAGCTTTTCCAGGGAATTGTTCACGACCACGGGCTTTACGCCCTTGAAAAAGACCAGCCTGATGTCGTCGGTTGATATTATCTTAAAAGGCGTGGGAAGATAATCGCCACGAACCTCGCCCGTGTATTCCAGGAGGTTCCTCATGCGGCGCACATCGAGGATATCGTCAAATGCAAGCAGGAGACCGTCCGCTGCAGGCACAACGACCTCGATGCCGTCCTTCGGCACCAGGGAGGTAATGAAGGGATTTGCCCCGATGAGGGTATCGATATTGATATGGTATTGATAGGCAACGTCCCAGTATGACTCGCCGCCGGCAAGGCGGTGGGTGAAGAGCCTGACGCCGGGGTTGTGGGGATACGTCTTGACCATTCGGATATATTCCTTCGCATCGGTGAAGAGTGGGAATCCCTGCTTGGTAATATAGCTTCCCTTTTTGACCGTAACATGGTCGCAGACAATGGCGGCTATGATGTTGCCCAGGACCAGGACCGCGGCAAGCACTATCGAGCCTATAATGGAATAGAACTTTATCTGACGTACCTGATACCTGCTGAAGGGCGGCCAGTGTAACATCACTTTTCTCCTAGCTTCTCTGATTTTTGCGCTGCTTTCTCAACGGCGTCCATGACGATTCCCGAAAACCCGCTCCGCTCAAGCACGTGAATGCCTTCAATGGTGGTGCCGCCGGGCGACGTGACCTTTCCGCGCAGCGCCATGGGGTCCTCCCCGCTTTCCAGAAGATATTTCGCCGATCCCATGACCGTCTGCGCCGCGAGGACCAGCGCCTTGTCGCGGGGTATGCCGAGCTTTACGCCCCCGTCGGCCAGCGCCTGGATGAAGGTGAACACATAGGCCGGGCCGCTTCCTGACAGCCCGGTAACGGCATCCATGAGCTTCTCCGGCAGGACAATCACCCTGCCTATCCTTGAAAATATCCGCTCAACATCGAGCAGTGCATTGTCGTCAACGGCGCCGTTCGGGGACAGGACGGACATCCCCTCCCCCACCATGGCCGGCGTATTGGGCATTACCCGCACGATCTTCATGGACCGGCCCAGGACCTTCTCCATGGCGGCGATGGTAATGCCGGCGGCTATAGACACGATGACGGCACCGTCCGCGACGGAACCTTTGATAGAATTCAAGGCCGCGGCGACCGCGTCCGGCTTCACCGCGATGATCATGATCTCGGATGAGCGGGCGCAATCTTCCGGCGATTTTGCCACGGCTATGCCGGTGCCGTGGGCAAGCGCCTCAGCCTTGCCGGGAGCTGCATCATACACGGAAATGGCGTGAGGGTCCGCCCCGGCGGCCAGGCGCGACAGTATCGCCCCGCCCATGTTGCCGGCACCGATGCATCCTATCTTTTTTTTCCCTGCCGTCATTCCACGTTCCTGTGTCCGAATATGGCTGTTCCGATCCTCACCAGCGTCGCCCCTTCCTCCACGGCAATCCGGTAATCGGATGACATCCCCATGGAGAGCTCGGCGAGGGCAAGTCCCAGCGACACGTTGATTTCCTCCATCAGCCCCCTGGAGGCCCTGAAGGTCTGCCGGATGACGCCCTCGTCATCGGTGAAAGGGGCCATAGTCATGAAGCCGAGGAGGTCCAGGTTCTTCAGGTCCGTCACCCGGGCCACCAGGTCCCGGGCCGACGCGGGCACGATGCCGCTTTTACTTTCCTCGCCCGAGGTGTTGACCTGGACCAGGACCTTCTGCTTCTTGCCGATCCGGCCGGCTTCACGGTCAACAGCCGCGGCGGTATCGGCCTTATCAATGGAATGGATCAGGTCAAAGAGCTGTACCGCCTCGCGGGCCTTGTTCGACTGGAGGTGCCCCACCATGTGGAACGTGAAATCCCCCCGCAGGCTGGGGATCTTCCTCCTGGCCTCCTGGATCTTGTTTTCCCCGAAGACCCTGATCCCTGAATCTATCGCCTCCTGGATGACAGATTCATCGAATGTTTTGCTAACAGCGACTATACGAATGCCGCCGGGACCCCTGCCGGAGGCCGTGGCTATCGCCGCAATCTCCTTTTCAATCGCCGTGTAGTTATCAATAATGCTCATCTATCTCTATCAGTCCGCTGCGCGGGACCGCGCAGCTCGCGGAAAATCGCAGACTATTATCCGCCCGATCGGGCTGTGAAAATATACATTCACAAATTTTTGTCTGCATATCATATCGCAAAATTAATTGCAAGCCTTTTTAATCTTTCCCCAGCATATCAATATCAAGAGGCTCTCCCTTCATCGGGTCCTTCCGGAGGCGTATTCCCCCGGCCTCGCAGGAATCCTGGCACACGCCGCACCCCATGCAGGCGGCATGATCCACCGCGGCCCTGCCTGTTCCTTCGTCGATAGTTATCGCGTTGAAGGGGCAGATGTCGGCGCACACGCCGCAGCCGGTGCAATCTTCATTCACTTGCGCGGCATAGCCCGACGGAGCGAGAAAGGGCACCGCACCCTTCAGCCTGTTCCACATCACCATGCCCATGCAGCAGCAGCTGCAGCAGTTGCAGATTGCCATCAGCCTGTTCCCCATCTCCATCTTGAAGTAGGCCGTATGGACATCGCCCCGCGCGTGTGCCTTTTCCAGCACCGCCAGGGCCTCTTCTTTCGTGCATTTCCTGAAGCGCGGATTATTCGCGGCAATGAAAGAGGCAAAGGGGTCGCCCATTATCAGGCACGCCTCCATCTCCGATTCCGGAACGCACGGCTTCGGCTGGTTCTGCCGGCATGCGCAGATGCCGACCGCCATGGCACCGGGGTTCTCGAGGATAACGTCGCGGGCGATCCTGAAGGGAACCACCCTCTCCGGCACGCGGTAGCTTACCGGGACATTGAGGGAAACCAGTTTGCGGGCATCGTCATGCTTCATGACCTTCCCGTGATAGATGTTGGTGTCTCTGCTTGGAGCAAGCATCGCGATCTGCTTCACATAGGTCCTGAGCATGGCGTCTACGGAAGGGCCGGGATGGTTCCGGGGCTCGGCCGTGGGCATGCCCAGGGTCTGCAGCACGGAGTAGGCGAAATGATCCATGTGTTTGAGATACAGGTACGCGACGAAAAAATTCTGCTTGTCTTCCGGGGAATAGAAATTGAAGAGGTCGTCAACAGTCTTATCCACCATGGCATGCTCCAGGTAATACGCAGTATTTAAACATCATGCTCTATTTGTATTTGCATGAAATGTCAATATTTCCATCGTGCATTTTTTTATTCAAGGATATTTCAACATGTGAGATGATGCCATAATAAACATATTAGTATTGACGGATAGTTATCGCCTGTTTTACACTGCGCCATCAAACCAGTCAGCATTATCAATAAGGAAATCCATGCACCTGGGAATACATTACCTTGCTGAATTCTTCGATTGCGACCGCGCCAGGATAGATGACGCGGCTTTTATCGAACAGATCATGATAGACGCGACAGAACTCTCCGGAGCGACCATGATCAGGCCATTTTTTCACCAGTTCAGCCCCCAGGGGGTCAGCGGCGTGATAGTCATCGCCGAATCCCACTTCGCCATCCACACATGGCCGGAGCATGGCTACACCGCAGTGGATCTCTTCAGCTGCTCCGATTTCGATTACAAGGCGGCCCTGAACCACATACGGACCGCAATCGGCGCCCGCCATTATACCGTTGCCCAGGTCCGCCGGGGCATTCTCTCAGGGGATGGCGAAGCGAATCCGGCAGAATGGAACGAGATTGATATTGAGTAAACCGATAACTATCAATCACACTGAAGGGGGATACGGTTTCCAAGATCAAGGGTCATATCCGGGAATGAACGCAATCGTCCTGGCAACCCCCAGTATTGCGCCCAGCATATAATTCCATCCATAATAAATCGGGAAAAAACATAGCAGGATAATCGATAGTTATCGGGTATATTATTTATATCACCCGGCAATCCATCTATATACTTATCCACGGCTAAAGCAATAATATGGGAACCGGACAACTTATACACCTTCCTCAAATCGAGCAGGAGTTCATATTCAGCGGGGGAAAGAGAGACATGTAAACGATGCCACTTCATCCTCCTGTCCCGACCCTGGTACCGTATCCTCGACCATGCCACGGGCGAGGCATTTTTCTCACCGGCCATGATGCTTAACAGCCGGGATAGGCATTGACTCCTGGACCGGCCCGCCAGACGGGCGGCCCTTGAAATTTTCCATACTGTTTCGGCTTTCAGATGAAGAGTGGTATTGATGAACATAGGCTCTCCTGGATAAGTGATTTCTTGAGTAAACGATTACCTCCCCGGCGATTGAAATATTTTTTTCACAGGATCCAGTGATCCAATTAATTAGTAATATTTCCAAAACTTTCTTTACTTTTATATAGCTACTTTTCATCCTGTAAAAAAATCTCTGGAGAGGTGTTTTTATGAATATTCTTATCTTCGGGCCCAACGGAAGCGGCAAAGGAACGCAGGGCGCAATAGTTCAAAAAAAGTATAATGTAGCGCATATTGAATCTGGTGTGATTTTCAGGGAAAACATAAAAGGCGGCACCGAGCTTGGTAAAAAAGCCAAAGCATATATCGACAAGGGCGACTTGGTTCCCGATGATATCACCATCCCGATGATCCTGGACCGTCTTCAGAAAGACGACTGCAAAAAAGGCTGGCTCCTTGACGGGTTCCCCCGCAACGACGAGCAGGCCAAGGCCCTTGATGAGGCGTTAAAAAAAGCCGGCATCAAGCTTGACATTGTCATTGAAATCATCCTTGATCGCGAAATCGCCAAGAACCGCATCATGGGACGGAGGCTCTGCGCCAATGACAACAACCACCCCAATAACATTTTCATCGATGCCATCAAGCCTGTCGAGAAAGACGGCCAGATAGTATGCCGCGTGTGCGGCGGGTCCCTTTCAGCCCGTTCCGATGACCAGGACGAAGCAGCCATCGGCAAGCGCCATGACATTTACTATAACAAGAACAACGGCACCCTTGCCGCCGTTGAGTATTTCAAAAAGCTATCCAAGTCAAACAACGGCGCCCCCCGCATTATTGAACTGGACGGCAAACCGGGAGTTAAGGAAGTCAGCGAAGAGCTGATGAAAAAACTAGGATAGATTGACCAGCCCCGTGATGCACAAATAGTCTTGACATGACATCTGAATTATGCAAGGCTGGTGGGGCTTAAGATGAAGACGTTACAAAACAGGTTAACAGAAGGGAGGAGGATGTTCAGGAGAACTGCGCATCTTCCTCCCTCATCAATACATTACGTTCGCGCTGTCTTGAAAGACGTAATCATTCAAAAATTATAACTATCTGACAGAGTGTTCATGAAAAAGCTATTCATTAAATCGGTCATCCTGATTTGTCTGCCCATCATCCTCAATATTGCCATTACCGTGTATTGCTTTTCCAACAGGAGCATTCCTGAATTTAAAGGCTATTTTCTCGGGACGATGTTGAGCATGTTTTTCTCCGTCGTGTGGATTTTTATCGCGCGAAAAGCCATCACCTCGAACATTATGGTCATGTTCACCGTAACGCTGGCCTCGTTTCCTATCAAAATAGTTTTACTTGCCATCATTGCCCTGGGCGGCCTGTTCCTGCTGGACATGAACCAGATATTCTTCGGCTCTTCCTTTCTCCTTGGCACAATACTCAGCCTCTTCGTGGAAGTATGGTTCCTGGTATCAGCCAACCGGCTCCAGAGAAAATTAAAAGCTGAAGCAAACACCGCCGGGATAAAACAATAGTGACTGATTGGCAACCGCCTATGGATGAAAAGAACCTGAACAATTGTTCCAAAGATGAGCTGATTCAGATAATAGCCGATCTCCGGCAGAAGAGCCAGGTTGGCACCGGCGGCGCACAAAGCCAGAAAGTCCCCATTGACTATCATTCCCTGGTAGAGGCATCTTCAGATCTCATCTTCGTGCTCGACAAGGAAGGGAACCTCATCTACATCAATTCATCGTGGAAAGACTTCTTCCATCCGTCGGCGGAAAAGCCGGAAAGCGGACATTATTCCAAGAGCATACCCTCCATCGAGCATGAGCGCGCCGCCTTCGTCTTCGATGAAATCGTAAACAAGGGGAAAACCTTTGAAAACGAGATGATCAAGACCTACAACCAGAAAGGCAACAAGGTATACCTTACCGCCAGCCTTTCCCCGATCAAGGCCGAAACGGGCGAGATCATCGGCCTCGTCGGCATCATGAAGAACATCACCGAAAAGCACCTGGCGGAAAAGAAAGCCAAGGAATACAGCCGCATCCTCGAGATCAAGGTCAAGGAGCAGCTGAAGCAGCAGCAGGAGCTGAAAAACCTGCGCGACTTTAACGAGGACGTCATCAAACACGCCCCCATCGGCATTTTCGTCATGGACCCGTCAGGCGTTGTCCTGTCGGAAAACCCCGCGCTGAAGCAGATCATGGGCCACAGCCCGGGAGAAACGCTGGTCGGCGTCAACATCCTCAACGAGCCTGTTTTCACCGAGAGTGAATTCGGCAAACTGTACGAAAGCTGCCGGATGGACAAAAAGACCGGCCAGGCCTTCAACATCCCCTACCGCGCCATAACCAGCGGGCGGGACCTCATCATCAACGCCACCGTGGTCCCGGTCATGGATTCGGGCAACAATATCGAACGTATCATCTTCATGGTGGAGGACCATACCGAGCAGTCCATTATCACCAATCGCGTGTACGAGGCGGAAAAGCTCTCAGCACTGGGAATACTGGCGTCCGGCGTTGCGTCAGAACTGAAGGCCTGCATCAACAAAATGGTAATGGACCTGAACTTCGTGGACAACAACCTGGACGACGGAAGTCCGGTGGCGGGTTACATCGATTCACTGCATCACGAGGTGGGCAGGATAAAGAACATCACCGAGCAGCTGGTAAGCCTTTCCACGGCCGACGAAGAGGACAAGGACATCTGCGACCTGAACAAGGTCCTTTCCAGCCACCAGGTGGACATGATGCTGAAGCGTCTCCGCAGCGAGGGTTTCGACGTCACCGTTGAGCCGGCCCCGAAGGCGGCCCTGATCCGGGCAAACCAGAACCAGCTCCAGCAGCTCCTCATACAGTTCATTGAAAACGCGGAAGAAGCGATGCCCGAGAAGGGTTCGATCACCATAACGGTTGAAACCGTGCAGGCCGCCGACGGTAAATTCGCCATACTGACGATAACCGATACCGGCATCGGCATCCCCGAAGAAAATCTACAGAAGATATTCCAGCCGTTCTTCACGACCAAGGGCAAGCAGGCCACGGGGCTGGGCCTCATGATAACGTCCGCGATAGTCCAGAACCTGGGGGGCACCATCGGCCTCAAGAGCGCCCCGGGCCAGGGAACTTCGTTCCGGATCATCCTGCCACTGGTGGAAAAATTATCCTGAAAGGTGCCGGCATGGACAAGCAAAAAGATATACATAAAATCCTGGAAGAAGACGGCTACGGCATAATCAACAAGCCCGTACTCCCGGAGAAATCCCTGGAGCAGGTCATCCTCCAGGAATCGGACCGTGCCAAGGATTACCTCAACTTTCTCAAGAAAAAAAGCGACAAGGACAAGCATCCGGCGCAGGTTGTTCCGACCGAGAAGGTTCCCGACCAGAAAAGCGAGCTCGCGTCCATCAAGTCGGACGAATTCGACATCCCCACCATCGTGGGGAACCTGAACTGGCACATGAACCGCATCAGCGAGAACGTAATCGGCCGGTCCGAGATCATCCGGCAGGCCATTTTCGCGATACTCACGGGCGAGCACATGCTGCTCCTCTCCAGGACCGGTATGGCGAAATCGTATCTCGCCCAGTATATTTTCAACACCTTCGAAGGGGCCCGCATCTTCTCGTCCCAGGCCAGCAAGGACCAGACGCCGGACAACTATTTCGGCCCGTACAATATCGAGGAATTCAAGAAGGGGCGCATCCGCCACAACATCATGGGTTCGATCATCGAGGCGAACCTGGTGTTCCTGGACGAGTTCTTCGACGCCAGCGACGTGGTGCTCCGGTCCCTGCTCACGGTCCTGAACGAGCGCAAATTCATAAACGGCTCAGAACAGATAGACACCGCGGTGCACACCGCCATCGCGACGGCGAACTACATGCGCATGAACGAGGTCACGGAAGCGGTCCTCGACCGCTTCACCTACAAGGCAATCATACCGGAAAACACCAACGTGTACCACCAGCTCCTTATCGACCACACCTACTCGATGAGCGGCGGCAAGCCCGTTGAACCGGAACAGAAGATATATTTCAACCAGATCCTCTACCTGTACGAAATCATCAAGAACAAGAACCGGACCATCAGGATCGAAACGCCGGACTTTATCTACTTCATGAAGAACGTCCTCATCGACAAGTTCATGAGCGAGATGCGGAAGAGCGACTACAACTACTTCCTGTCCCCGCGGAAGATCGCCAAGCAGGGCGACTTCCTCCGGGCGTCGGCCCTGCTCAACAACCGCTTCCAGGTCAACACCGACGACCTGAAGGAAATGTACCACTGCCTCACGACCCTGAACAGCTATATCTCCGTGAAAGCGAAGGACAAGTCCGAGGTCGACCTTTATCTCGACGTGTACAACCAGACCATGGCGCATTACCGGGCGACCGGCGCGTTCCAGCAGATCGAGCTGCTCCTGGGCATCCGCCAGGTCTTCCAGGAGATACGGCAGAACCCCGAGCGCCGGGACGCCATTCTCGCCCGCAAGAGCGTGCTTCAGAGCCTGATGGATTTCCTGAGGAAGATATTCCCCACCAGGAGGGTCGAGGACGAGCAGAAGCTCACCATCGAGTCGCTCAAGAAGAACATCCTCGACCTCACGCCGGCCGTGGAGGAGGTCCAGGAGCTGAAGAACGGCATCATGCAGGACTACCGTGATCTTTATTAAGCGAGGCCGGCCGTGACTGTCGATACGGCGCAACACAGACGGGCAGACGCCGAGGACGTTGATTTCTTCGAATACTGGGATTCCCTCGGCTTTTTCGAGTTTTCCCGCACGATCCTACCCCCGCAGTTTTTCGCACTCTTTGAAATAGCGCGGGTCATCTTTTCCGATGAGCGCCTGGACGACGCCTTCAGCGCCATCGAGGAAATATCAAGGGAGGACCGCGAGTACAAACCGGACCGGAAGGAGAGCATTCAGGTAAACCGCCTGGAAAAGATATCTCCCCTCTCCGACCGGATGGAGATCGACCGGTACCGCAACATCATCGACATGAAGAAGGCCCTCCCCCGGGAGCTTGCCCAGGAAGAGGAAGTCTTCAACATAAAGCTCTACACCAAGACGCTGCTGGTGCAGCGGCATTACGAAACCGAAGCGGACCGGTTCAAGCCCGTGTCAACGTCCCGCGACAAGAAGGGGAAGGAGGCGAACCGGTATGAGCAGAAGTTCTTCATACTCCTTGACCGCTCCAAGTCGATGGAAGCAAAGATGCGCACCTTTTACTCCAAGTGCATCATCGCGGAGTTCCTGAGGAGGAAATACAACACCCGCGCCAAGATCTTCTACCGTCCCTTCGATTCAAAGGCGGGCAACCTCATAAAGGTCGAGAAGCAGCAGGATTTTCCCAGACTCATCGAGGAGATCCTCTACACCACCACCGGCGGACGCAGCACCAACATCCACGAGGCGATCCTGCAGGCCATCAGCGACATCAACTTCGACAAGGAGATGGCGAAATCCGAGATACTGGTGGTGACCGACGGCATCAGCAAGATCGAGAAGCATGAGCTCCGCATCAAGCTGGGGGACATCAAGCTCAACGTACTGAAGATCGGCGACGACATCGCCAAGCCGGACCTCATGGAGATCGAGGGCCACCTGAAGAGCCAGAACGTCCAGGTTTACGGCGACACGATGGATATCCGCACCATCAAGAAAAAAATGGATGAGTACAAGGCCACCGGCAACGACGCCGGCCTGACCTATGCCGAGAAAACGGCCTTCCGGCGCATCATGGACTCGTCTGACAAGATGTTCAGCGACCTCAAGGAAGTGGCGAACAAGTACATTCAGATAGGAGACCTCGACACCGATCTCCTTTACAACGTGGGGCCGGAGCAGCTGGAGTTCATCCGGTTCTCCCTCGAGCGCTTTTCCATCATCGACATCAGGGAGCTGACACTCATTGAAAAAAAGAAGCTCTTCCGGCAAATCCAGTTCTTCTACCAGTACATACAGATGCTGATGGAAAACGGTAACGCCGAGAACCCGGTCCTCCAGGAGGCGCTGGAGACCCTCGTGCGCCTGAAGCGCCGCATGCTCAAGAACCCGGACATGGTCTTCATGTTCGTCGAGCGGAAAGAGCTTACCGACGACAAGGAAACGATGAAGCTGGCCAAGGCGCAGGCAAAGCAGATGCTGAAGCAGATGAAGCTCGACGACCGCAAGCTCAGCATCGCCGAGATGAAGAAGGCCCAGCTCATATTCACCTCCGAGACCGGCAAGGGGAGCCGGGGCCAGCTCCTGACGCTCCTCCTGGTGAAACTGTGGGAATTTTTAAAGAAAAAATTCTCGAAGGCCGGCCGGGAGGCCACGCGGGCGGAAAAGAAAAAACGCGCCGAGGAAGAGGAGCGCGACAGGACCGGCCTGGACGAAAACGCCATCTGACCATAAAAAAGGCGATGATACCGATCATCGCCTTCGCTTTTTCTGCAGGCGCGGACACGTGACCGCGCCTTCTATATCCGGAGCATTCTACAGCTTCTCTTTCCGGTACCACTCGATCGTTTCAAGGATGATGTCAATGTTGCCGCGCTTCGGCTGCCACGCCAGTTCGTGCTTGGCCAGAGAGCAGTCGAGGATGAGGTCCGTGAGGAGATACATCACGTGGCCCTTGTTCAGGTAGTCAATCTTGAAGGGCTTCAGGAAAAAGGAACGGAATTTCGCCTTCGACGTCGCCATGTGCATGATGGTCGCGTCCAGGTTCGCCCTCTTCTTCACCTCTTCGATCTGCGCCATCTGCGTCGGCACGTCATCCGAGCCGAGGTTGTATATCTTGCCGTAGGCGCTCCCCTTGTGGGCGGCAAGCAATGCGGCCGCCGCGTCATCCGGGTGAAGGAGCTGGAAGCGGTTCTCGCCGTGGCCGGCGACATAGAGGCGGTTCGCCTCCTCCATGCCCATGGCCATGAGGAGCGTGATCAGTACGATGGGGTTATGTGTCCCGGCGCCGATGATGGGTGCCGGCCGGAAGATGGTTATGGCCATCTTCTTCAGCTTGATCTGCTCCTGGCACATCTTCTCCGCCTTGAGCTTGTCCTTGCCGTACCGCGTTACCGGCTTCAGCACCTTCAGGTCGCTTTCGCCGACGGGCAGGTTCTTGACCGCGCCGTAAACTTCGTATGATGAGAGGAATATGAATTTCTTGACGGAAGCGGCCTGGGCCGCCTTCAGAAGGATCCCGGTGCCCTTGATGTTGATCCTTCTCATGACGCGCCTGCCGCGGTGCTTGGAGCTTTTCACATCCATCAGGTGGAACACCGTGTCGATGCCCTTGCACGCCTTGCCGAGGAGCAGGGCGTCAAGGTTGTCGCCCTCGATGAACTCGACGCCGGACGGCAGGTCCCGGGGCTTTTCCAGGTCAAGACATCGAACCTGTTCGCCGCTCTCGAGGAGCTTCTTCACCAGATTTGTGCCCAGCAGACTGTTGCTGCCCGTAACCAGAACCATATCATACCCCCGGGAAGTGATTGTCCCCCGCCCGAAGCGGGGCGCGCAGTCGGGTGAAACTCAACGCGCGGCGCCGCCGGCACCCCCACGCGGGAGGGACCCGCCATACCGCCTGTTACCCGTATATATCAAAATTTATTGGATCAGCCGTTTTCGTCAAGAACAATACACCCGTATCAGGGCGCCGTTTCAGAATTGTTTTTCTCCACCATCGCGTCAAAGGAAAGCTTTTTCGGGATCGACGCCTTTATCTCGGGCGGGACCGGCCCCTCGCCCATGCCGCGGTACTTGCGCAGGCCCCGTATCAGGATGGTGTACTCCGACAGGTCGTTCCAGAATATGTAGTCAGTGACGCCGCTGTTCTTCAGGCCGTCGAGCTCCCACCCGATGTAATCAACGCAGTACTTGTCCGCGTTGTCCTTGTAATAAAAGGCCTGGATGTAGGGGCGGAGTATCACGCCCCCGGCGAGCTCCTTCGCGCGCTTGCAGCTTAGGTAAATGGTGTAGTAGATGCGCCGGTCGCCGTAGCTTGCCGCGTACCCGCCCGTGTAGTGGGACGGATAGAACATGGGGCTGATGGCGTCGACGTAGCGCGAGAGCTCGGTCACGTCATGGCCGATCCACTCGCCCCACTGGTAGATGGCGTTATAGCCGAAGAGGTCGATGGAGATGGGCACCGAGAGGGCCGCCCGGGCCTTTATCAGGTAGGAGGCCAGGGCCTCCCGCATGGTCTGGTGCTCCTTCCGGAAATCGAAGCGGCGGTTGTCAATCTCTCCCCTTACGTCGGGGAAGCGGATGTAATCGAACTGCACCTCGTCGACGCCGGCCTTCTGGAGCTCCTTCGCGACGGCGATGTTGTAGTCCCACACGAACTCGCTGAACCCGTCGACCCACTTTTCCGGGCCCTTGTGAAAGGGAAATCCGCCGGGGTTCTTCACCGCGTATCTATTGTTGAGATACCGGTATACTTTTTCGTCCTTGAAGCAGACCTGCCGGGCTATGACATATATGCCGTCTGACTGGAGCTTCTTTATGGTCTTGAGCACGTTCTTGTAGGGATTCACCGATCCGGGCACCTGCCTGATAAAGGGATCGGTCACGGGGACGCGGATCGAGCCGTAGTCGTCCTTGAGGTTCATCACCACGGCGTTGAATTTACAATAGCGCAGGAGCTTCAGGAGCCGGTCATAGTTGTCCCCCTGGGTGAAGGAATAGCTGATGTACATGGCGCGCTTCCCCAGGGCGCGTTTGTCCGGCTCGAAGGCCCGGCCGGGCCGGTAGTCCCCGGGGAAGAAGAGGTTCCGGCCCCCGGCGCGGGCGGAAATGACCGATTCATCCTTGAGGAAGAGGTCGCGCACCTTCCCGTCCGTGGCGCCGCCCCGGGCCGTTCCGTCCCTTACTGCCTTCCTCCAGTTCCGGTTGGTGCCGATGAGGAGCTCGCCCTCCGCCCAGTTCACGGAGGTGACGCGGTAAAAGTCGCCGTCGGGATAGGTGAAGAGCGACGGCATGTCAATCTTCTCCATCATACCCCGGGAGACGCTGCCGCGGTACACGCCGCCGCCGTTGCCGAAGCCGGCGTAAAAGGTATCGCCGTCGCCGCCGAAGCAGAGTGAGCGGACCTCCTCGAGGAAGTTGGGGGTCCGCGTCGGCTCGCCGGGGACCCCGCCCCTGATCCGCTGGGCGGTGGCGCCGCCGTCGCGCGATACGTACACGCCGTTGGACGAGGTGCCGATAAGAATAGGGCCGTCCCGGTCCGGGCCGATGGCCACGGAAAGGTACTCGGTGTAGCGCTTCACCCCGGCCAGGGGAAGGCGATCGAAGGTGCTCCCGCCGTCGCGGGAAAGGTACAGGTCGCTGGGGACGATAATGGCGACCCGCTTCCCGTCCGGCGACACGGAGAAGCTGAAGACCGGCTTGGTCACATTTTTTTTCTTAAAGGGATAGATAACTTCCGGCGGCAGGCCCCGGTCGATTCGCGCGCATGATTTTCCGAGGCCCGCTATCCGGTACAGGCCGTGCTTCCTGGTGACCGCCACCAGGTCCTCCGGGCCCGCCGGGAACACGCCGACGATCTCCAGGGGCTCCTCGGTGTCAACGCCCTTCAGGGCCCTGATGGCGTGAAACCGCGGCTTTTCGCCGCTGCCGAAGGAGGCGTAGCTGATAACGGCGCCGTCAGCCTTGAAGACCGTGCTGCCGTTCAGGTCGATGGCGTCTTTGCCGCAGGCGGCGAAAAGCGCCGCGGATATAATCAATGAAAGGATTGCGGATGTCCCGTGCATAGATGTCTCCTCGCCGTATCTGATGGCCGTGCCGTTATGTTACGTCACCGGAGGGAGGGGTCTTTGTCAAGATTTTAGCGGCGCGAGGCTATCTTTTTAAAATGCCCATGCCGCCTTATGGCCGTATCCGCCTCATTCAGGACAGGCCCCTAAAACTGCTTGCCTTTTTCATATCCTTCGGTATCCTGAGGGAAAACAGTCTCAATCCTTAATCAGCGTTACCACCATGCCCTGGAGGCCACAATGAAACTCGGATTGCGAACCAGGTTTTCCCTCTTCATCGGCTTATCCATCATCGTCATCGCCCTGTTTTCCAGCTCCGTCTATTATTTCCGTTATGCCGCCGAGATCCAGAACGGCATTGACGCGCGCCTCACCTTCGCGGTGCTGACCATCGAAAAAAGCATCGACTTCACCAGGACGGAGGAGCTTTTCAAGGCGGAGGCGGACAAATCCGACTACTTCAACCGGACGCATGAGAAGCTGTACGAGCTGAAACAGGTCTTCGGCCTGAAATACCTGTACGCTTCCGTTCCCAGGGAAGGCAAATACATTTTTGTCATGGATACCGCCAATTACACCGCTGCCAGGGACTACAAGGCGGAAGACGCGACCTTCATGAAGGAGTACAAGGACTATCCGCCGGCGATGGAGCAGGCCTTTCGGACCGGGACGCTGAAGATCACCACGGAGCCGTACACCGACCAGTGGGGGACCTACCTCAGCGCCTTTTACCCTGTCAAAGTCGGCGGCGCCGTTGCCGCCGTCGTGGGGGCCGATTTCGACATCAGCGAGGTCATGAAGCTCAAGCGCAAGGCATGGATCATGTTCATATTCATCATCGCCGGGGTCATCGCCCTCACCCTGGTCGACATCATCATTCTCCAGGGAACCATCCTCAGGCCCCTCCTCTCGATCATCGAGAGCATCAGGGGGACGGCGGACAACCTCGACCTTACCGAGAAGCCCGGCCGGATCGGAAGAGCGTCGTGTAGGGAAAGAGTGTTCTCTTCC
>ERZ795061.877-NODE-877-length-29830-cov-6.101662_pt1 | contig 29830 bp, 42 predicted proteins | sample MGYA00375145_ERZ795061 | MGnify/ENA primary metagenome ERZ795061 (study PRJEB30190, sample SAMN05720144) | anaerobic digester metagenome | isolation source: active sludge of municipal wastewater-treating anaerobic digesters | place: USA | collected 2014-12-22 ... | reverse complement strand
ATCTGGCTCATTTTTAGTTAGTCGTGATTTGCGTCGTGATGGAGTTGCACCACCCGAGCCGAAGCAAGTGATTTACAGTCACCCCCGCTACTACTTACGGAATAACGACGCGTGTAAAGCTATTCTATTTCTCCTTTTGAGTTTGTTGCAAGAAGATCATACCTTATAGATTGATCAGGAAGAGTAGCACCTGTAAGTACCGGAAATGGTTCACCAACTCGTACCTTACATTTAGGACATACGAGGGTCACTATCTGTGCACTACTATATGAGTTTTTAGTCGGTTCCCATCCGGGTTCTTTTTGGCTCTCCAAATCCTCGCCATTGAAGTCGAAACCACAATTCTGGCATATCATTCTGGTGTCCCCTTTAGAGCTTTCTTAAATCGCTCGTATCTCCAAAGCCCGGAAGATCTTCTTCCTCTCCCATAATTTCGAGACCCGTGTGTCTCGAGTTGAGAGTCGCAATTTGCACAAATCAGTCTTAGATTTTTTCTATTATGATTGAGCGCATTTCCGTCTCTATGGTCTAATATAAAAGAAAGAGGCTTCCCGTTCCAAGTATCTAACCCTTTACAAATTGCACATCTATGTTCCTGCTCTTCTAATAGAAAAGCTTTGATTCGTTTCTTTATGGTGATTTTGAGTTCACCTTTAGCTGTTTTTGCTGTTAGAGATAGCTCTTCGTTAGAAGCTTCTCCGGTTTTCCATCTTTCTACAGCCGAAGCTAACTCTTTTTCCTTTTGAAGGTGTGAATTATTACGCATGCAGTCCCCAGGAGGAATTGAACCTCAAGGCCTTTCGGCGCGCGGATTTGCAGTCCGGCCGTAGCACCAGCTGCGCGCTGGGGACAAATAAGGCGCTTCTCGTACGCCTCGTAGCTGACTATGTGGCAGACCTACTTACGTGACCCTCCCCGACTTTCAACTTATTACCTTCCTCCTCGACGGGCCGATGATTTCTCATCCGAGGCAGTCCCCATGGATCACGAGGGAGGCTGTTCATAGTGGTCGCTTTCGCGCTCTTGGTCCAGCACTCTAAACCGCACCAGCATGTCTTACGGTCGCTGTTACCGCTCCACGTTTCTGCCTCCCGGCGACGTAGTGAAGACCCTATCGCAACGCTTCAAGGGACGGACGCAAACTAGTATTAAGTTTTTCGACCACTTTCACTGCGTCAAGCTTATATGGTCTAGCCGTCTGTTTAATTATAGTCTCACACGAATGTGAGGGTTCTGATTATCTCCTCCGTAGCGTACGTTGGTCGCGCTTCTCAGCCGTCGAGGCTCCACGTTATCGACGCTTTACCACTATACGGATCTTCGGGCATTGATCCTCGAAGATGAATCAGTTATTTATATTGTTGTACCTGTTATACTGATATCTCACAGAAAATCTACCATGTCCTCGATTTCGTCCTCCATGAGTAGGTAGTTGGGACTCGCAATGCGGGCACACCAATCTCAAATTAGTTTTCAAATGGTTATATGGATTACCATCGATATGATCTAAAATGAAATCTAATGGTTGATTGTTCCAGCTATCAACCTGACCACAAATACAGCATCGATGATTTTGTTCTTCCAATAAGAACGCCTTTATACGTTGCTTTACTGGATTTTTCATCTCTCCTTTTATGGTTTTTCCTTCACAGGAGATACTTTCTGTTACGTCAATGCCTTGCGCCCATTGTTGAACTAATTCGTCTAATTTTTTTGCTTTTGGGTTCGAACCCTGCTGTATTCTGATTTGTCGATTTGGGTTCTGAATACAATATTTCTCATGATATCTAACTCTTCTATAATAATTGCCGCAGAAGGTACAATTACCATCTTGTTGCTTTAGAGCTTTACCTATTTCTTTAGTCTTACAAGCATTTTCATGTTTTTCAATGTTTGGAGACGTAACCTCTCTACCGCAGTACCTACAAGTGATAAGGCTCCATCCAGCTATCGCTTTTTCAGGTTTTTTACCCTTTTTAGTTGTAGAGTGCCGCTCACGGACTGCGGGACATTGATTAACAGAAGGGCTACAGCAATGTCTTCCATTTTTAAGAGTATAGAGCGCTAATGCGCCGCATTCACAAGTTTCCATATTTAATTAGTGTCTATAGCTAAAAGGGTGGTATGAGGGAATCGAACCCTCGAATTCTTGAGCCACAATCAAGAGGCTTAGCCACTGGCCTAATACCACCATGTAACACTCATTGCTGAGTGGGGTATAACGCTACGCCTTCGGACCCAGCTCTGAGGCAGGTATCTCTCCCGTCGATCTTTTTCAACCGACTTTGACAACTAGCCCGGATGGGATTCGAACCCACACTGTACAGGTTTTGAATCTGTAGCCTCCTGCCAGTTGCGCTACCGGGCCAATGTTAATATCTAATTGCCTCTCTTAAAGTCAGTCAAAGCAAGTTTGATTAGGAGGATTATCTAGATGCAAGGATTCTATGAACTGAACAAGAGCTGTAAAATTGATCGGCTTTGAAAAGCAAGCTTGAATGATTCCGACATCGGCGGAATTGGCTTCTGTCTAAGCCTCCGGGTACGCTGAAACTAGCACAGCGTGAATGCCAGGGTGACGTCGTTCAACTTCGGCTAAGAAGTCTTTACCGTTCATCCCTGGCATACTCCAGTCCGAGATGATCAGAATGATCTTTACATTGTCGTTAATCAGCTGTGAAAGAACTACTAGTCCCTCCTCTGCGCTGATTGCAGTTGCGTAGGTGTACTTAGCCCCAAACCGACGAGCCAACCTAGTCTTCAGATCAAGGGTCATTATTGCTTCGTCGTCTACGAGTAGGATGGCTTCTTTCGTCATCTCTAATTAGTCTACGATGTTTACCTTCTTAAAATTCCTGAAGGCCTTCCCCATAACCTTAGATGTAGCCTCCTGCATGGCGTCAACTACCTTCATATACTCGTCCCTCTCGACGGGGTCGAGCCGATCGATATCAATACCCGCGATATGATCATCGTCTTGATTGAGAATCACGATGCGCCGATCCGTGATCTCTCCGTTCTTATTGTACTTAAACTCTTTGTAGTTCTTTCCCATATGTCCTCCACTAACTTATGTATGAAATATAAGACGGAACTGCCCTTCGGCCTACAGGGGCTATTACTTCATATGGAAGGAATTGATGCTCCTACTCAAACCTTCTTTCGGGAAGCTCTGAATATGCGAAGTCTCGGCCAGTCTGCAATCTCGAATCTTACAGCACGACATCTCGACAATCGCTTAAACGATCCTGAAGCGAAGAGTCACGTAGAGATTATTGAAGCTAAGTGGAAGATTGCGGATAATGAAGTAGTCTTATATTTCTACGTAACTCCAACCTACGACAATCGAACAGTTATGACTCCGTCTGCTCGCCCGTATCGGGGATCTTTCTATAACGTAGTCTTCCAGTTCACAGGTGTTGAGTCTGAATTAGGAACTATCGATGCATTTACAGCTATGACTGAGCATGATAGAGAGCGAGCTGTTCAGGAGATGATTTGGAAGTGCCCTGTAAAGGTCTACTCCAACGACCCGTCGTTCTACTATCAGGGGGTATGGGAAGACCTCGCTAAGGTAGATGGTACTGTATTCGATTTTCCTGGACCGACCGGAACCGGATTCTGGCATAACCGTCACCAGGCGTCTGGTGGGTTGACGAATCCTAATATTCGAATTACTAAGCACATGGCTCAGATCATTCAGCACATTCGTTCGTATGTCCCAGAAATTACGAAAGTAATGAAGAAAGTTGAATAGCTACATAGAGGAGTCGAACCCCTATCCGACGCTTACGAGGCGCCTGTAATACCGTTATACTAATGTAGCAAAGGCTTTAATAGCCCTTACGCTCCAGCCAGAGCAGACGTTCCTTTTCTGCTTTTTCAAGAAGACGTGTCATTCGTTCCTCTTCCATAGCAGTCGTCAAAGTAATGAAATCGAGTGGATCAAAAAGGATCTCGAAGTGGAGATGTGGTCCTGTTGACGAGCCTGTAGTCCCCATCAACCCAATCGCTTGCCCTTTCTTAATTACTGTTCCTTCTCGAACCCAAACATCCTTCATATGCCCATAGAGCGTATAGGCGTAAATCTCTTTTCCAGCATACGTGCCTACCAGGTGACGAATCATTACGCATCCGCCGTATATCCTATGCCCCTTAAAGTAGCCGTTTGGGGCAGGATAAACGATGCAAGCAACACCGTCTTCTGCAGCGAGAATTTTGGTTCTCCTAATTTCAGCTGCAGTGCCGCTTGCTGGAATAAGATCAATTCCGAAGTGCATGGATGTATCTACACCACCAACAAGCCCAGGCGTACCTGGTTTTACATTTGCACGACATCCAAAATCTGATGAAAGCTTAGCATTGGTCATCGGCCATTGAAATTGCAAGTTTCCTAAAATCGGAGGCGCCGGAAGAATGTCTGAATCTTCTGCACCTATACCCTCCGATATGCTGAGTACCAACAGACATAGTATCAGCAGCTTTTTCATATGCTTACTCCTAGTTAAGTTAAAGGTAATATATTTAGTGACTCTTAGAAACTTAACCAAGATTTAGCTAAAATAGAAACTAATTGAATATGACAGACGAACGAGCTCAAAAGGCCGAGACCCTTAAAAATCTTATCGGGATGCACGAAAAACAAGAAAAACTTCAGACAGAAGTAAAGAGACTCGATACTCGTGTGTCAGTCCTTGAAAGGACAAATGCGCAAGAGCATCGCTTAATAAAAAATCAAGTTAAGCGTACTGCATGGGAAGTAGGAAAACTTGCAACTGGCCACCGAAAAGATATTGAAGAGCATAGCCATCGTATAACGGACACAAAAGAACGGCTCGACGATTTACAGAAGATCGTCAATTGGGCGATCTACACTATCGTCGGCCTCTTTATTACAACAGTCATTGCCGCTGTTGTTAAGTTTGCGCTTGGATTGTAGTCGGGGTAGAGGGAGTCGAACCCTCACGAATTAACGTCTGATCTTAAGTCAGATGCGGCTACCAGTTACGCCATACCCCGAAGCTGCTACTCGTTTGTAGGTTCGCAAACACATAAGTCTTCGGCATGAGCTACTGGGGTTGGCCACTGATCCGATTCAGGGTAATAGTCATTCTCATCGTACATTACTAACATCCTCCCACCGACCAAGGAGCCTAAGGAAGAAGGCTACAACTTGTTCGGCGCAGATCGGCTATAGAGAGGTGTTAACCACCAACCGATCTGTCGGCCCCAACAGATTACCTACAACAGGGCCTACCCGAGGTGAAATGGCTTCAGCCATTGAAGGTTTTGGGCATAGTCGCCAGATACTGACTGCATTACGACCATTTGCGTCAGGGAGTTTCCTGTTTAATCCACTGCCATCCCGGATACTCTCAACCCGGATGGCGCTCGGGGGTGGTTTACTTTCTGTAGCATCAGAACCACCAAGACGCATATGGGGCCATGGGGAATCGAACCTCCATTCCTCCAGCCATGTGTTGTGATCATCGAGCTCCGGAACTCTTTGCAATCACTTGGCAGGTGCGCGCCGTACACTAGTACCCCAATTCCGATTCCTTAAGGTTTGGAATCAACCTTTAGTCGTATCGGGACTTGAACCCGTTCTTTCTTCCAGGCTGATCAGTTCCTGGAGACTGCCTGCTCCTCAGGCCTCTACAACTACTCGGCGTACTGATACCGAATCCGGCTTCTCTACCGGTAGACTATCCGTTCGATCTCCTCTCCATGAACTGAAAAGGATTTCAAGGCGTTTGCATCCCTTTATAGACTACCGAGGATTTGCACCTCCTTAGCCGTCGCTAAGACCCGACAATTGCGGGGCATGGTTACTAATAACCAGCAACATAGTCTGCCGTGTGTCTACTACCACACCGTTGGCCGAGCTTGCCCTCGACACGAACTTGGTCGTACTACCCTGCGGCATTACAGCAGGACTTCAACCGGCCAATACGGTTTGAGTGACATTCGTTGTGGGCCTATCTGTCTTTCATCCCACCGCTTCTACGATCTCAAACCGGTTAGCAGGAGAGGGACTCGAACCCACGCTGACGTAGTTTATGAGGCTACCGAGCTACCAACTGCTCTATCCTGCTATAGAGGCCCCGTGAAACGAGAGGAGGATTGGACCGAGGCCGTATCCGCTCTCCTATCCAAAAAGGTGGGGCTGGCAGCAAACCGGTAACTACCGGGAAAAGAGGCTCTTTGAGCCGAAAGAGGGTGAAGGGCTGCCAGCCCCAAAGCCGCTTAAGAAAAATCACTAGTAGAATGTATCACACAGAGTTTGTTATTAGCGAGGCGGAGTCTCTGCCATTAACGGTTCAGCCCTCCTGTGCTTTATCTTACTTATTATACGCAACCCCGGCCCTATGCTGAGGGGTGCTTTACTGAATTAAAGGACTGTCGGGCAAGTTACTTAACCGTGGGTGCTGGTTGGCCTTGCCGTTCCTGTCTGTCGTACACATTATATATCTAGCTTCAGTCTGAAAAGTCAAAACCTTTTTCGATTTTCTCGAGCTCAGCTTTTGCTTTTGCTAACTCCGAAGTGGAGAGGTTCGAAATCGTCCGAAAGAATTTGCGGACGTTCCGGAGTCGGAGGCTCAGGAAGGTTGTGCTGTAGGCGCTGAGCGAGCGTACGTAGCCGAGATTTCATAGCTGAGTAATCATCTTCTAAAAGAATGTCCGATATCTCAGCAAGTTTGTTGATCTTGTAAGCAGCGAGACCCTGCTTCTTGGTATTGCACTTGAAATCGTCGAGGAGATCCTTGATCCCCCACTCATGCTCGGCAACGTGATCCCAGCCGAGGGAGAGCGCGACGAAGCTATCGAGGCCAGTGCCGTCCTTATACCCACCGAAAATGCCAGCATCCTGGTGTCCTGCGCGCATTTAGCGCCTCCTTAACGTCGGTTAAACGTTGATCGTTTCGTAGCTAGGTACGAATTCGCCATTCTCAAAGAAGTCGACAAAGTCGCCAACTAACGGAATAGCTATAATCTTTCCCTTTGATTCTATCAGTACATTTTTGTAATAGTCACGTTGAATATCGTACGCAGAATTTTTCAAAAGAAGTGTCGGTATCATTCCGATTATTCGGGCAGGGTTGTATCGGTCTACCCGAACCGTAATTGGAATCTTAACTCCTACTTTATCCGAAATGACCATGTAATCACCCGGCTCGAATCCATACTCCTCATCTATTTTAGCGCAGCCTCGGCGTAGTGCGTCAAAAATGGCTTCCCGAGGTTGATGAAGTAAATACCATCCACGCTGTACAAGTCGGTCTTCAAAATGCTTAACATCGAAGATTATGATTTCACGTGATGCGTTCTTATACCTGTAAATCGGTCTAAATCGTTCTTGCAGTTGCATGGTGACTAGTTAGTCATCAGAATCTCTCGATATCCTTCGTCAAGTCTTTAAGGTAGTCCGCGGCATCGTAGAAGCCAAACTTATTGGCGATCGTAACGAGATCTGCGAGTTGATCCATCGTTCCATCCTGCCGCTGCTGGCACTGCTGTACCTTAGCGATCTCTTCGCGCCACAACGCTCGCTGGTTAGACATGTCGGTCTCCTTAAAGAGCTGCAGCGGCTTCTATACCCTGCTCTGCTATGAGATCGTCGATCATTCGACTTAAGTCAGCCTCGGTTTTGTAGTACCCAATCCCGATTAGAAGGACTACGTTATCGGGAGTAGATATTCCTATCCCTATAGCTTGCATTCCTTTAGAAGGACGGTGACCAGGAGGGTTGAATGGGCCATTCCAAGTAGCTGCCATGTCGTACCTCCTTTACACGGTTTACATCCAGCTTAGATACTTAGAGTCAAATAAAAATTGACTCTTTCTCTATAAGGAATTAGTGCCCTAGGCGGGGATCGAACCCGCGACGCAAGGTTTTAGAGACCTCCGCTCATACCGCTGAGCTACTAGGGCAAGGATAATATCAAAACGGCACTGGGGTTAGCCAGTGCCGTCTGTATCGAGAACACGTATTACAAGAGGGGTAACTCCCTCGTTAGGGGATCAAGGGCTTCGGAGAGATCGGGGCCTAACGCCAAAGCTGTGACTTGGCCATCATCTTCGATCATAAGGGCTGTACGAATGTCCCTTTCCTCTGCCTGCTTCTTTAACTCAGCGAGCTGCTCTTCACCCCACGCCTTAACAACGACTTTGGTAATATTCTCTTTCATCCAATAGCGAAGGACAGGATCGTCGTATGTGCTTACGTAAAACGTATGATCCGGAGTCCACTTACCCGCTTCAAGGATAGCAAGAGTGGCGGCGTGCGCGATCTGCGCTGCAAGACGGCCAATCGACATCTTCGCTGCCATGTTGACGACTACGACCATCTTAGTATCAGACGCCATAATCGATCTCCGCAAACTCTACGAGATCGGCGTAGCTGGTGTTGTACGTAATGCCGTACTCAGTACAAACCTTCTCGATCCAGTAGCCGTCGGGTGCGTTGTTCTCTCTGTACTTGTGTTCAATTTCGCGATACTTGCGACCGCGGACGATACCGTAGATAATGTTTAGGTATCTGGCGTGAGTGCTCGAGCTGAGCCTTAGTGCGCGCTTTCGATCAGCCTCTTCAGTGAAGTCGGCGATACTAAGCTTACCTTTCAAAAAGAGAGCGGTGTCCTTCTGGTCCTGCTTCATCCTAAGAAACGTCTCTCGATCTACGAAAGACTTGCGATCCATAACGATTGTGTCTGCCATAATAGTCTCCTTTGTGTTAGTTGTCTTGCTGTTCCCAAAGTGCTATTACGGAGGACCAGTAGAGCTTACCTACAGCATGCTTGCCTCCTTTTTCTCTTTTGCTAATCTTCGAATCTCTGACATACTTTTACCGTATGCATAATTATTGTTTCCGCTATTAGCTTTAGCTATTTTTCGCTTATGCTCTTCGTCGAACTTTCGTCCCTTCAGGGTTTCAGCAATCTGTTTCTTAGTTTCTTCAGATCTGCTTTTGCCTCTACGACTAGCTCCTATTTTCTTTTTGGTTTCTTCGGATAGAGGGCGACCCGTGCGAGACCGTCTTAGCTTCTCTCGAGTCTCTGGAGTGACTTTTCGAGTTTTATTTCGCTCTCTGTAGATAACGGATAGCTTTTCCTTTAGTCTGGTATACAGCCTCGAATTATAGTATCGTTGCTGATTTGTAGAGGAGCTTCTCATCTTATGAAAAGCGAGAAGCAACTTAGTGTTATCTGGATAGATTTTACAAAGTAGAAAATGAGCTAAGAAGTGCTCTCGTGCTGTTAGCAGTACAAGATTTTCCGAATTATCTGTTCCACCTATACACTTAGGAATGATGTGATGTTTTTCATAATAGGTTCCTCTATTTTTAGATCTGTTCAAAGTTTGAACATATGATACATACTCAAAATAGTTCCGGGTGTAATTCATACCATAATTAGTGGTGCTACTACCCTACTTCATCAGGTGTCCTCCTTTCTTACGTATAATATATTAGTGGGACTTGAAAAAGTCACCACAATGTTCCTTCTAGATCAGGATCACCAGCATCGAGAGCCATATCGTGAGTAACGTACATTCTCTCTTCGCCAGCCATTCTATCAGCGCAGTGCATACAGACTTCATGCTTGTAGTCATCTGGGTCGTACGACGCGGGGATATCTTCAGGCATTACGTCTTGTCCTTCCGGACCAATAGGAGAGCCGCACATCCCGCAACTTGCGGCAATAGGTACATGCGTAGGTTCCGGAAACTCGGAAATGTCTCCGATGTCTTCTACAGATTCGTACATAGCGAACACCACTTTAGAGTGGGCATCTCTAAACTCTTCGGCAGACTGAGGAGCATACATGGCAAAGGTCTCTTCAATTGAATCTGGGTCATACAGATCCATACCATCCTCATTGTCAATAGAGCCTTCAACAATCGCCTGTCCTAGCTCTTCTATAAGTTCCTCGGGATAGTCGAGATTGGTAAGATAGGCTATAATTTCGTCTGCGTGAGGACTGGCTTTCCAATTAGGGGATGGAAACGTGGAGACATCCCCCTTATCCTCTTCTTCTATACTTTCGTAGAAAGAAAGCTCTTGACGGGTCTCAGCACGTTCAATAGATCGGACAGTATCAGATATCCAACGCAGCATACCCTTGAGATCGTAGTGCCGATCCTCTTCTCCAGGAGGCCAGGGAGCTGCTTTGTAGGTAGTGCGACGAAGCAGATTAAGGAAATCGCGGGGACGAAGAGAAGTCTTATCACAGGTAGCTTGAATAGCTTTCTTGAGCCCTTTTGTAGTGAGCTCCATTCCGCCATGCGGACCAGATTCTGCATCACCATCATCGTATGGAGTTGCAAACACATCTAAGTTGCTAAAAAAGAGATCTATAGCGTCGTAGCCCTTAAAAGGAGCATACTTAGAGACATCACCAACGTCTTCCTCTTCATCACTCATCTTCTCTCCAAGGGAGCCTCCTGGGATATGCTCCCAGGTCCTCTCGCTACATTTAGTAGCGAGCAATGCGCTATCACACCAAAGCTCCGGTTATCTCAGGTTCCTCTAGTCGTTAGGCTCACATTCTGTCGCTGTGCGACGTCCTGTTACTCCGACGACTACACTGGCGGGTGTAGCCTTTACGTACTTGGTTGGTTGCGATCGCCGCCGCAATTGCCCTTACCCAAGCACTCATCAGCGCCATAGGCCTTGCGCAATTAGAAGACCCCGTTTTAATTCTTACATCTCTTTGAGAGCTGCGTCTACGGAATCCTTAATTGTCAAGAACGAGGTGAACCCAAGAAGCTGAATAACGTTGTACACACCAGGTACGAGATTGATTAGCACTAGCTTCCCCTTTTTCGTCGAGATAGCCTTCAATAAATGAGTAAGCGCGCCGATGCCCGTAGAAGAAGCATACGGTACGCCCGACATATCGAGGATAATACGGGTGAATCCAGATTCAACGAGGCTGTTAAAAGCATTAACTACGTGGTGCGAATTATTGGTATCCATTTGTCCACGTAGCTGCATGAATACAACTGTAGTATTGTTGAGAAGAGATAACTTAGCTGATATAGTTGTAGCCGATAACGTTGTTTCTATTTCCGATAGTGTCATATCATAGTTAGTACAACTACCTAACAAGAATTCCCTTTGTAGCTATCGTATCGCCGTTGAGATGGTCGGTCTCGTGCTGGAAGACTTCCGCCTCTAAGCGGGACATGCTCTTAGTACGCTTGACGAGCTCGTGCTTATCTGGGTCATACTCGTACCATACAGCCTGGATGTTCTTGAACCTTTTGATAGCGAACATCAGCTGACCGTAAGTGAGGCACTTCTCACCCCAAACGGCCTTACTGCGATCGCCGTAGTACTTCGCGTTGTAGCAGCAGTGCGGAGTGTTAGTGCGAGTATCCCAGTAAACAAAGAATTTCTTCTTGATGCCGATCTGAGGAGCAGCGAGACCGAGGCCATTGATCTGAGCAAGAAGCTTGAGCATACGCTTCGTTAGATCAAGATGCTCGGGAGTGATATCCTCGATCGTAACATCCTCGCACACAACGCCTTCAACCTCTTCAGGCTTTGCGAAAACGATTGCGTGCTCCTTCTTGGCAGCATCGAGAACTTCGAAGTTCATATGCTGGTGCTCTCCCTCCTGGGTATCTACAGAGGGAGTGACATCAGCAATATTCTCGGACGGTGTAGCGGTAGGAGACAGAGTCGCCTCTTCAGTAGCAGTCTGGTTCATTTAGAACTCCTTCCTAATGAATATACGTTAGACTCCGACGGAGTCTGCAATTTTCTGAATAGTTGCTTTCCACGCAACTGGATCGTCAATGAACGGCTTAGGACAAATCTTGCCACTGATGTCGTGGTGCCTACAAATAAGGATCTTTCCAGCAACAGGAGGCTTAGCATTCTGAGGATCAAGAGAACCAGCAAGATCAATCTTGAGGTTCTTCTTCTGGCAGTAGTCGATTGCCCACGCTACAGCGTTAGCGACGGCTCCATCCCAATCCGCCTTTGAATTCTTTACCACGTCATTATCGCAGATCTCAATAGAGATGGAACGATAGTTCGGCTGGCAATCAAAAACATTTCGAGACATATGCTGCTGACCACGCCACTGCTCTGTCCAGGGTAGAACACGACGGTCTCCTACGGCCCAGGCAGCTTCGTCTACTGGAATAGCGATCGTGATACTATCCATATCGGCAATGACTTGAGCTGAACCATAACTGAATTCAGTCTTACCGTTTGCCTCGTAGAATTTATCTCCTACCTTAACGTACTTACGACCAAAGTACTTTGCAGTAGCCGTGTCGTTCGCTCCCATATTCTCATTAGCTGTGTAATGGAATACAAGGGCTCGAACAGAATTAAGCTTTGTTCCGGGCCTATTTGGATGACCCAGGGGAACTAGCTGCTCCAGAACTTTCATATGAACCTCCTATGGCTGTCTTGTAGTTAGTAGGAAGATCAGCCATAGCAGATGAGGTTCGCCCAACGGCGAGGTAAGCTGCAGGATCTAGAGTTTCCCCTCTATTACGAACTTCATAGTGTAGGTGAGGGCCAGTAGACAGCCCTGTATTACCCATAAATCCTATTACTTGTCCGCGCTTCACCTTCATACCTGTTCTTACTGCAATGTTTTGAAAGTGTCCGTATACCGTATAGAAACCAAAAGCGTGAGATATCACAACATAGTTACCAAGATCAGTCGCATAACCCGCGTAGTCTACGCGCCCATCTGCGGTAGCTACAATCGGTTCGCCAGGTCTAAACGTAGTGATATCTGTTCCAGAATGTAGGTACGGCTTACCTGTAAATGGATGTAAGTTAATGCTGAATGGCATCGTGATCATACCTGCACCACTCTTCACTGGCCACAAGCTAGGGATACTAAAGAGGAAAGGTTTAGTTGTTGCGAAAAAAGAATTTAACTGAGTTGTTACTGCTAAGTCTCTTTTAAGTAAGACCCGAGCAGCTTCTAGTTGAGCGACTTCGCTTGTATCATAAAAATCTGGAAGGTCTATAACCGGAATAGCTGGGGCTACATCGATAAGTGTAGCGTTAATCTGTTCAGAGTACTTACGTAAATCTACTAGGTAGCTATTAAGAGTGTCTCGGAGAACTTCATAATCCTGAGCGACGCCTTGATGAAGATATTGTTCTTCTTGTAGGGATACGCGAAGCTCCCGATTTATGCCTATTGAAATAATTCCACTAACAAGGATACTAACAGAAAACCCTACTACAAAAAGTAGGGTTTTAACTTTCATAGCTAGTGTTTTCGGCGCTTCTGCGGTATCGTGGGATACTATGAGTATAGATATTGTTCGGTTTAGCCAGGTACGAACGGAGATATAGCTTTTACGAACTCTTTGCCGGAAGAGAAACTTCTTAAGTTCTCGGCTTGCTCTAGACTCATAGATTCCTAGCATTACTTCTTATACATCAGGCTCGAGAATTCACCAGCGATTATGAGCTCCGGATGTCGCAGCTCTTCGAGAGTAGCTAGTTTACGTCCGGTTAATCGAGAACGCTTATCAGTTGGATCTAGATATCCATCGTAATCAATTCGAATACAGCTATTAGATACAGCGTCGACTACCACTGCATTGAGCTTACCGTTGTTGATCTTGAATCGTTTACCAACCCATCGTTCCGTTGCTTCGCTTCCTCGTTCTATCCGTCCTACCATATTACTCTCCTTCTCCTGAATATAGATTTACTACGCCCAAGTTCTTTTGTTCGATATGACGAATAAGTCCTTGCGGAGAGTAGCTAGCAGTCATTAAGTAATCATACGCTGCTGTAGCGAACTTCCGGGCTACTTCGGGATCCTCGCTTCGTACAAGGAGCCACTGTTTGAATGCCGTTTCTAGGAATTCGATTGCTTCATCTCTAGGTATCATGAGGAACTCCTGTCCTCAGTTAGTATATGTATATCTAGAACCCGGAATCTTTAATAGCCTCCTTCAAACCATCTAAGAAGAACTCTTCATTAAACTTGCCGTGACCAAGAATAGATTTGATTGTAGCTTTGAATACCTCAGTGTCTGTGATATGGAGAATCCACTCACCAAATTCCTTTCCAGCTTGTTGACAAGCATCATCGTCGTCTTGAAGAACTACGCTCGCTTCCCGAACCATACGACCGACCTTGGTGGCAATTCCGGCTTCAGCTTCTGCTTGAGTTACAGTTGAATCGAACGTCCTTACTTTAGCCATATTCCCCTCCTAATAATAAAAAAGGGTTCCCATTTCTGAGAACCCATCCCTAGAATGCACCTGGTGCGAATCGAACGCACAATTTCACCGCTTAGGAGGCGGGACCTTTATCCGTTAAGGTACAGGCGCGAGAAGGCAGCTCGTGGCCGCCTTTTATATTACTCCCAATACTTCATATACTCTTCGCGGAACTTGCCTTTTAGTTTCTCCATATAGGCATTGGTTTTGATCTTACACATCCAGACCTTGCCGCGTGCTGCGCCTGTGGTCTCTCGACCCTTACACACAACACCCTCATTAACGTTGAATTCGTTTGCTCGTACTCGCTGGATGAAATCATCCGTTAGGTTGCCATCGTAAACTACACGCGGGGTAGGAACAGTGCCGTTGAGCTTATCGACGAACTTAATGAACTCTTGTGGAGGTAGGAAGTCTACGTATCCTTGCTTAACGAATAGAACGTCGAAGAGGACAAACTGCATTAGTTCCGGAGGATCTTGATGAAAGCCTGCAAACGAGTTAGGTCCTACATACTCACCGAATGCAATAACCTCTCGCTCTTTAGGGTAGAACTTTCGAAGAACCTCCTCAAGAGGCTCCTTGCAAGTCCTGTTAAAGATCGGAATCACTCCTCCGAGGCCTTTGTGTGACTCATCAAGCAGCTGAGTACGTGTTCCGAATAGCTCGAAGCCACGCTTTGCAGTGTACTTGACCCTAATGTTGCTCCCGTCTAGCTTTTCGAAAGCTATCATTGGCTTTCGAGGAGCTTTTGAACTATTAACGATGCTTGGATACTCGATCATATTTCCTCTTTCCGGTCCAAGGGAGCGAGGTCCTTGCCGAGTGTCTAGCTATCTTGGGCGCGATGTAACCCGCATACCGGTCTTTTTAGTCGGTTCGGGAGCGGCTACTCTTTTAGCCGCTTTCCTTTTCTCTTGAACAGGTTTTAACTGTTTCATACCTAGTAATATACTTATCAATGTTGCAAGAGTACCAAGGCCACTCTTAACAGTATCGATAATTTTATTTGTCATATCTATCGTTGCAGGCGTAATGGCTGTCTCTACAGCCAGAAGCGGCGCGGGAACAACGCCATCTCCTCCAGCTCTAGGCTCCGCGTGCGTGAGAGGAGCCAGCTCTACAGGTGGAACAGGTACTGGCTCAGCTGATTTCTTAGCGTTAAATAGAGATGAGACTCCGCGTCCTATGTCTACAAACACCTGAGACGGTACAAAAAATGCTACAGCTGCTACGGTGAGAACAAGCCCGATTAGGACGACTGGAAGTACTTTCATAGTTAAATTAGTGAATATGAGCCCGGCGGGTACTGCCCCCGCCCAACTCGGATTTTCCAACGCTCTCTATCCGAAAGCGCTCGAAAAGTCCGGTGCATCACTTCTCTGCCACGAGCCCGTAGAGTATCAACTCTCGAGCATTTTGTAGCTCGAGAGATTACTGTTTGAGCTCCTGTTTGGACTTCATCATTGTAATCTCCTTTTTCGAAGACATACAGACGCGGAGGGATTCGAACCCCCAGAATGACGGTTTTGGAGACCGTTGCTGTGCCGTTGAGCCACGCGTCTATGTTCTAAGATTTATATCTGCATACCTCTCTAGGAGTCAATCAACACCATTAAGTTCTTTATAGAAGCCTAAAGACTTTCGGCCTCTACCTTTATTGCGCCCAGAGAATGTATCTGTTTGAGAGTTACAATTAGGACATATCAATCTTAGGTTAGATCTACTATTATTAGTACTATCTCCATCAATGTGATCCAGTATTAGCACTAATGGTTTCTCTTCCCAAGTGGAAGGTCTATGACATATAGCACATTCATTATTCTGTTCTTTCTTGAGAGTCTGAATAACATACTGAGCTTTTGGAGCTCCTCCTGTCTTACCACCTGTCCAATCTCCAGTTATCCCAGTTTCGAGCCAACTTTGTTTTAGTTGAATACTTCTATATTGAGTCGCGCAGTACTGAGTGCAGAATTTTTTATTTTGCCAAGACTTCTTAGTAAATTCTTTTCCACAAGTAAGGCATACTCCATGTTTAGCTGTTTCACTTACTCTACGAGGATTATTATGTAAAGCTGCGCATGTCATACTGCAGAATTTATTTTTACGCTGATCGTAAGGAAGTTCAACCGAGCAATGTTGACAGAGGGTTGGATGCTCTCTATATTTTCTAATTCTCTCTAACTTCTGATCCTCTAATTTCTTTTGAGCCGTACCATGTACATACGCTACGTGGTGAGCTAATTGAGTATGCTTTTCAAATTCCTCTAAGCACAGTTTACATTGATACATATCAACCTCTCTAATAGTATACTTTCAATTAGTGAAGAGGTTGACTTGAAGTAGACAACGGGACTCGAACCCGCAACATCCAGCATGGCAAGCTGGTACTCTACCATTGAGTTATGTCTACATGAATGGTGGGCTTAGGCCCACCATTATTTAATGCTACTTCTTTATACCAGCTCCGGACAGATCAATGAGCGGCGTTCCACCACCCTGCATCTGCGGGTATCTATAATTAGTGCTTCTGATGAAGCTTAATATACTCTGCAACATGACCAGGAACCAACTCACCTGCGGTATCGTAGTATCCTATACCGCAAAGCTCCCGAACTGCCGAAGAGCTAATCATCGCCTCTTCCGGAGGCATACTAAGGTATACCGTCTGGATGATTGGATTGATTTTCCGATTGATATGGGCAATCGCTTGCTCATACTCAACGTCAATACTATTTCGAAAGCTTCGAAGGATTACGTTAGCCTTAACTTTCTCGCAATATTCAATAATGGCGCTATCCCAAGTTGCTACGACAACCTGCTCTCCCCAGCACTCTTCCATATCCTCGGTCATAATGCGAAGACGATCCGCTACAGGCATCCAAGCTGTCTTTTTAGAGTTCTTTGCAATTACGACATGTACACTATCGTAGAGCCTGCAGGCCGTATGAATAAGGCTGTAATGCCCCCAGGTCGGAGGATCGAAGCTTCCAGGGATAACTGCAATTCGCGGGGTGTGCTGCATATCTCCTACTTTACTTCAATCTGTGCGATAATGCGTGAGCCAGAAAGGAAGGGTTTGTAGATCCAAATATTCGTCGGATTAGTTACATACTCTCGCATTACCAGGGTCTGCTGCCCATTTGTATCTAATATACGGAATGGGAGATTTTCAAGCTCATACTTATAGCTTTGCCGATCTCTATCAACATCAACTACGAGAATGAAATGGCGATATGGCGTAGCTTCTACTATTTTAAGGTTCGGAGAATCTCGAAGAGAATAGTTTGTAACGCTACGAATTACCCATGCGGGACTCTCGAGAGATAGCCCGAAGCTGATGGTTATTGCGAGGCCGATGAACATGGCGCAGAATGGAATAACGAACGTTAGAACGAGGGCGTTTGCGTTTCTGGTTTTGAAAAATACTAGCAGAGAGAGCAGTGACCCAATAGCGGCGATGATTAACCAGATCATTTAGATCCATCCTTTCAGCGGTATTCACAGTTCTGTCTCTCAAGTTCCGGAGGAGCCGGTACCAAGCTGTCAAACAAGACTGGCTTGTACCCTGTGTTCTCTACGCAGACGTTAATGTAGAACGGCTTGTCAAGCTTCTTATCGTGCCAGTGCCCGTGAATGTTTATGTACGGGACCTTATCATTCAGAAATACTTCCTCATGTGAAAGAATGTACCACTGCTTGTAGATGATAGGGTATGGGTATACCTCGTCAAAGCCAGCTTCCCGCCACCACTCTGGCGTATGATGCCTATCGTGGTTACCCATTACAAGGATCTTGTGTCCGGGTAAGTTCTTTAGGACATTCTGTAGACGTTCCTTGGACCACTTGAAACACACATCACCGAGATTGATGATGGTATCGTCGCCCTTAACAGTTTCGCGCCAACCACGAAGAATGTCCTTATCCATTGCATCCGTATCAGGATGTCCGCCTTTATCGCGGTATGGTCGATTACAGTATTCAATGATGTTCGTATGGCCTAGATGAATATCTGACCAGATGTATGTTGCCATATAATTTTCCTAAAGAGGCTTTACCCCTTTTTTATTGATCGTTATAGTTTTCGCGGCTCAGTTTCCACATTTGAATTGCTCTAGGAGTTTCTTTTTCTATGAAATCCTAGACCTCCGCTGCTTTTATCTCTCTTGCTTCGTGAAGATCGTGGTACTTGTTTTCATAAGGCAGAGCCCACATCCCGTAGTCTTGTAAAAAGCGTAGAATATAGTTAGGAACATAATAGATGGTAAAGTCATCATAAAAGTTATTTCCGTAATCTGCCCATCTGGCGCGATCATCGTAACCTTTAGGATTGTACTTGTACGCTTCAAAATGATGCTCAAGAGACCAGTCGTATTCGTGAAAGGATCCGTTATTGATTGTTACGAACTCGTCTGGTAACCCTTCAAGAAAGGCATCAATTTGATCAGCATGACGTTCTGAATCCCACATTGGTGTGTCTCCTAATCAATTAGTTATATAGCTGTGTCAGATCCGAAGAGCCACACTTTTGTCGAGCATACTCCAAATATGGCTCTATTGTTCCATAAGTTATCAAATCAATAGGTTCTGAGCATTGCTGCAACTTTGTTTTAGCTTGTTCATTCACGTATGCTTTAATTTCTACTAGCTTACCGTCTACTACGAAATCCGGAAAATACTTGTGAACTTCTGTATTGTATGAATACATAAAGTATCGCGTATTTCTTTTAATATCTTTTTTATGATCGATGCACCAGACCACAAAAGCTAATTCCCAAGTACTGTCACACCAGATTCCATTATAGTAACCTTTTCTACCTCGTCCTGCTCCATGACGAATACCGCCAACATCTTTTCCTTCTAATCGAGCTTGCTTGAGTCTTAGAGACTGTGCTTGTTTATACTCTTTAGTACGGGGAGCAAGTGATCTCTTAGGATAAGTTGGTTTAGCTTTATGAAGTTTTTCAGCCTTTGTATACTGATTAACCCCAGAATGCCCTTTTTCAAAAAAGCTTTGAAGATTGCTTGCCTGCCGACTTGGGTTTTCTCGACACAGCCGCTCATGATTTTTCAAGCTGTTCAGATTATTTTTACATTCTTTTTGACAGTACTGACATTTCATACTTAGTTAGTGTCAGTTAGAGCAAGAGTCTGATTTGCGGGTATACTGAGTCGAACAGTCTAGACCACTTTATCAGAGTGGTGTATGCAACCGGCTTACTTTACCCGCATTGTCCTGATAGCCCATGTCGGTACTGCCCCGACGTTTCTGCCTTGAAAGAGCAGCGATCTACTTTTAATCTAATGGGCCGTGAATAGCGGGGATAGCAGGACTTGAACCTACAACCAAGTGGTTAACAGCCACCTGCTCTAACCATTAGAGCTATATCCCCGGATTATGCCGGGGACTAGCCCCGGCTACATATTTTCGTCTTCTTCGAATTCGCTATCTTCTAAATCTCGATCTTCTGCCATTCGTTCGCTCAACTCATCTTCATCGGCTGGAATGTCTGCTCGTTCGAAGACTTCCTCAGTTACGAGTTCTCGGAATGCATCATAGTCGTCTGATTCATCCCAACCGTCTTCAGCCAGGTGTTCAGAGATATAGGAAAGATTTTCGAGAGCTTCACCGAGTGTATCGTCTGCAGCGTCATAGGCCTGCTCATAGTCACCATTGTGAAAAACTTCATCCCAGAAGGTATCACTTACGGTATCTGCGATAGTGTCGAAGTCTGCTTCCAGATCATCTTCAGCTACCTGAATACCGAGAGCGGCAGCATACTGCATAATTTCATCAAGTCTGTCGTTCATCGCTACTACCTCCTGCGCTGTCCTATAATAAGTACAGCGCTCGAGATATCTCCTATTTCCTAGGTTTCTTACGAACAAATCCTAGATGTTCGATAGCGGTTCGATACTCTCGAAGTCTATCTTCCATCGCTTGCCCTGCTGGAAAAGCCGCTTCCACGGCATCTTGGGCTCGGCGTAGAGCCGCAACAGCGTCTTTGCCTGCGTCCTTATCCTCTCGCTGCATACAACATTCTAGCTCAGCTAAGGCTCGCTGGATTCTAGCATGGTATGTACAGAGTGCTTCTCGTTTCTTTTTTCGTATCTTCAAGCGTGAGGGTGGCAACTCCGATACAAAAGCGGTTGAATCATTTTCTGTATGCATGCTGCATTACACCTACTCTCAATATTTATATCGAGATGCCTCTTGAAAAGTCTAGTTCTTGACTTCCTGCTTGGCAGCTGTTAATGATCGGACCTCTTCGCGAAGCTTTGCAACTTCGTTTACCAAACACTCTAGGACGAGCCAGTTAGAATCATATACAACCGGTCTAGACCTAGCCTGTTTGACCTGCATAGCCAGTTTATCGAACTCTAGCTGAGGAGTGACTGTAGCTGTAATCTTCGCTATCTCAGGATCAGCGTCTCCAAACTTTCCGGTACTCACATTCATTCTGGGTCTCCTAAATCAAATAGTTCTGGACATAATTGACGACACTGCTGGTACAGCGGAATCATCAAGTCGCGCATTTGAGGGTGCGCGGCCCTTTCGATAGCGCGAAGCTGGAAGATATGCTTCCATTCTCGAAAGTTAGCTGTCATAGCGATCTTCGTTTTCAGAGAGTTAGGAAGCACTGAGCGAGCCTGTTGAGCTGTCCAACCTATTCCTAGGAGGCTAAGGTAAGCCTCTTCTGCTTTAGACATCTGTGTCAGCCAGATGAGGTCTTGTGGAGAGAGGTCTTCTGAGGTAAGCGCTTCGCGATTAAGTACCTTATCCGATACCCATATTGGGCGAATAAACGTAACTTGACCTGCGAACTTATCTTTACTGTAGTTACAGTACCGAGTGCTCTCTTGGGTAAACGATGCCAAACGGTGACGAACTAACTCGTGGCTTACGCCACGATCGGTAGTAAACATAACCGTAAGCATAGAGTGTTCGAGGACTGCGCCGTGGTTCTTACCTACAATCATCCTAGCAAACTGCTTGGCTGACCCTTCCGTTATTTTATCCTCGGAAGCGTAGGCTACTCGACCGCAGTCCTCAATGAGATCAAGTTGCGCCTCAAATGGTACAATCAGCTTGATCTCATGGGACTGGTCGATTATTCTCATGCCTTCGGAGCCTCGGCGGGAGCGTCAGCGGGAGCTGGGTCAGTAACAGGAGCAGCGTTCGGGTCCTCGACGATCACCTGCAGCTGTTGGATCGCACCTTCCTTCTGGAGCGAGAGCAGAACCTCGTTGAGGCAGGGGAGGCAGTATAGGAACTGATCCACCTTCTCTCCATTCTTGAAGGTCATGTACAGAGCAGACGTAGTCACATCTCCGTGCTTCGGACAGACGAGCTTTACCGGCTTCTGATTCGTTGCGGTAGTCGGAGCAGCCGCGGGAGTAACAGTCTCATTCTCAGCCATATAGATTCTCCTTAATAAAAATCTAAGTTTAATATAAGAGGGCCCTCTTGGGCCCTCTACTTCTTCAAAAGTTATGCAAGCATAGTTTAGATCTTAGAGTTCCTCATCTTCATCATCGTAGCGCCGGGCGCGCTCTTCAATATCTCGTTGTATCTTCTCGTAAGGGGTAAGAGTCGGTTTCTTCGGCTTCGTAGTTGCATCGACCGGAGCTTTAGCTTGTTGCTTCGCGGCTCGAGCTTCTGCTCGCAACTCGGTGAGAAGCTTTCCGCCATCGTCGCGCACTTCTCGTATCCAAGCCATGTACTCTGAATTTCGTGCGAGCTTTACGTTATCTCGGGCCTTTCTCAACATCTTATCCAAGAGAGTTACGTCTTCTCCTCTATACCCGCTTTCTTCTATCTTGAGGTTGTAAAGCATCGGATAGCGCTTAATGAGCTTTTTCAAAAGGATAAAGTACCCGCGGTACTCTTTTGTTACCTCTACAACTTGAGCCATTGAGAGGGCGTCGATCCTATTATCCATAATATCAGCAAACCTTTCAAAAACAGTACCGTAAATAGATCCTTCATGATCTACTGCAGCATCAGGCTTTGCGCCATGTGCAAGAAGCCATTCTAGAAGATCTGGTCGAACAGGGCGGAAATGAGCTACGCACTGCGCCAGGATTGGACGATCCCTATAGCTAATAAAGTCGCCTTCGGCAGTTATGCACTTTGGGTTAGCTTTAATAGCTAGCTCCATTAACGGCAAATACTGAGCAAGAATCTCAGGAATGTTAGCCTCTGGAACCGCTAACTTCATTTTCTCCCCGGTATCTTCGAAAGAGTGGTCTAGTATTCGTTCATCCTTGTAGAGTGGCTGATTTGGATTATAGATCTCGTGCCAAAAGAACCTTAGAATCTTATGCAGGGGCTTTCCTGAGAAGATTCCTTTAAGCATAGCCGGGGACAACTTCTCAGCTCTCTCTAGAAGGTATATCAGAAGCTCCTTATCATCGATGTCGCTAAAGAACTCTCTTGCATTATCTTTATCAGAGTAATACTTGAACATCCTTTGCATGTCGCCACCATGCGAATCGAAGTAATCTAGCATAGCCTTGATTACTGAAAAAGAAAGCTGTTTGAAACCTAGTCGACCGCTTTTACTTACAAGAAGGTAGTACCCATCTCGCTGATGGTCACTTCGTACCGAGCGATCCCCGATAATACCTGCAGCATCCCCGCAAGGCTGGAAGCTTACCTGCCAGGTCTCATGAAGATACTTGACAAGTGGAAGATTGCCCCGTTGAACGGCATTTTCCATACAATCTCCCAGCTGGTGTGCTAGGGAGTCCCGTACTCCGAGACCGTACGATCCAGCTCCAGGACCGGTTGGAATATGAAAGTGCGGAACATTTGCGGATCTCTTAGCATTTGCAGCTGGAGATTCCCTAGCTAGCTTCATAAAGTAATCAAAGGCCTGTACAGTCTTATTGGCTAGTACCTCCGGAGTAGTGCCAGTATCGCTAGGATCGTCGTCATCCTCGTACTGATCTCCAGCGTCAATTTGCGAAAGCTTTTCCAAAAAGCTTATTGTTACTGGAATAGTCTTGAAGATGTCAGCAGTAAAAATAACTCCGGTAGATATAAATCCTCGAAGTTCGTTACTATCAAAGTTTTCAAAGGCCTTAGTAACGGCTTCTCGACGCGCTGCGTTAATATCAGATCCGTGCTGAGTTAGGTACTCGTACACTCGAATAAAGCCTCGGCGAAGAGCGTACACCGCTGCAGTATACCCGCTAAGGTCCCGAAGATCGAGAATATGTCTAGCCGGCTTCTCTACTAGGTCTTCTGCAGTATCATCTTCAATAAATCGTCTAACGGTCTCTGCGAGCTGCGTAGCAGTAGCTCCCTGAACTCCCGCCTCCATTGCTTCTACTATCAATTTAACAACTTCAAGGACTTCATTCTCATTAGCATCATTATTATTGATAGCTCGCATTAACGGAGTCTGTCGATAGTTATTTCTTGTATTAAGATATGTTAACCGAAGCTGAGGAGTTGATAGTCTTTCGAGAACGCTGTTAAGTAGCGGCAGGTTTAAGGACTGCGCAATCTCATGAATTGGCGTATTACCATCTACTCCGCGTTGAGAGAGCATCATCTCTGGAGATCCCGCTTGCAGAAGCATCTTTACTGCATCTGTTAGCCCGGCAGAGATCGCCAGAGATAGCGCGCTATTTCCCTTAGCATCGTAGACGACGGGGTCAGCGTGGTACTGGGTTAATAGCATATCGAGGAGGTCTATGTTGTTCCTTGCAATGGCGTAAATAAGGATCGGAGATTTGTTAACTACGGCCTCGTCGACGTCGTTGCCGACGTCTGCAATAGCCTTTTTGATTTTCTCAATCTCCTTAGCTGCATCTTTTTGGAATCGCTCAGGATCCCAACCAGAAGAACCGGCGGCTACCTTAATAGCGTTAGCCATAGCTGTAGTTTCAGCTGGCCACCTAGGTAGGAATGTTAAAAGGAATCTACGAATTGAGATTGAATAATCTCTCCAATCCATAAACTGAGAAGATTGTTTATGATACTGCCACCTACAATCGTTCCCCTGAATTTGCTTAGCTCTAATGATGAAGAGCGGACCCTGCTTTGAATAGTTGTTGAAGTAGCTGGAGCTGCTCGTAGCGGTGCACCAGTGTGTCCCGGTTCCAAACTTTCGAGAAGCAGCGTGAGTGAGGGGTATGACAACTTGCCAAACAGGATCATTGTAGACAACTGTGATCTTATTCTCTTCTCTGACGGCTAGGTCCTCTGAACTCTCCTTCATGAAAGGAGTAAGAACTTGTGCAAGGGAAGCGAGCTTAAATTGATTAAGATCCTTGATATTGGCAATCTGCAGGCCCTGCTGCTCTACCGAGCGTTGAAGCTTTGCGACGCCTTCCTTGTTCGTTGTCAATGCCTTATATACTTCTAGGTACTTACGGATCTGCGCTGCGTCTTCGGTGAGAAAACGAGCCTGTGCCCCTTCTCCAGCAGCTTTATACTGCCGAACGAGCCAGTCCGTATAGGCGCCCTTCTTGGATCCATTTAGAGCAACTTCTTCATTTTCACCCTCAGCTACAATAGCTGTAGGATCAAGCTTGAGAAGTCCTAGGAAGACTCCCATAGGAAGCTTTCCGGCATGAGTCTGCTGATATACTTCTAGAGCGGTAGCCTCATTGAATACTTGCTCAAAAAACGAAGATAGATTGGTTGACATCGTATACCTCTGCTGCATTAGTTAGTCGGGGTTATCGGGTCTGCTCGGAATACAAGCTCAACTACTGCTCCCTGATCGTTGTACTTTCGTAGAGTTCCTCGGAGCTGAGACGCCAATGCTTCCATCAACCTCGATCCGAGACCGGCTTTGTCTGTAGCTTCATTAAATCCTTGACCAGAATCTTTGATGATAAGCTTAGCGTATCCTGGGCGATCTTCAAGTACAACTTGAATAGATATTGTACCAGATGCATGTCCATTGATACCGTGCCGTATCGCGTTTGTAATAGCCTCCATCGTAAATAAGCCTAACGGGGTGGCTGTGTCTATGCTGACTTCAAAAGAAGCAATATCCATGTTGAGCGTGATGTTCTCTTTATAGTAAATCTCCATCGCGGCGTTAGCAACGTCTCGAATATATTCTGGAAGACTTATTTGCGATAGAGATGTTGACCGATATAGATGCTCATGCACTAGGGCCATGGAGCGGATACGAGCCTGAGTATCCTCAAAGATCTGGGACATCTCTGTTGAGAACTGATCCTGTTCTAGATTTAGGATGCTTGTTATCACCTGAAGATTATTCTTCACACGATGATGAACTTCCCGTAGAAGCATTTCCTTTTCTGCGATACTCTTTCGTAGCGCACTTTCAACTTCTCGCTGGTCAGTTATATCCTGGATTACACCAAACACTATTCCCTTATCTCTATCGAACTCAGCAGCAGACCGAATCGTGCGAATCTCTTGATCATTTACGCGCTTAATTTTGAATTCAATACTATAAGGAGCTGTGCCCGTAATAAGATTTTGCAAAGCCGTATTTCCCAGGTCCTTATATTCCGGTAGTCTACAGGACTGCACATCTTCAAGGGTGAGAGGGCGATCTTCTACTCCGTAGATTACCTGAGCACCAGATGATCCTCGGATAAGCATAACTTTCAAATCTAGAGACCAGTTACCAATTCCAGCGAGCTGCTCGGCTCGAAGAAATTGAGATTTTTCTATACGGAGAGCAAGCGCAGTCTTTTGAAGTTCTTCAGTCGCCTGATACACTCGCCGTCGAAGAAGAAACACACCTAAAAAAAGTATAGTAACAATTACTACAACGATAGCTGCTACAATCCCAACAATTCGAAAATCTACTTTTTTTAGAATCTCTATTCCAAGCCACTTACGATCTATACTTTCGAGGGTCTCTTTATCTATTTGGGCGAACCCCGTGTCTACTATTCGAAGAAGCCCTGGGTTTGTTCGAAGAACAGCTCTGTGGAACTGCCCCCGGTTTAAGACGAAGGCAGTTCGAAAATCCTTCTCTATTTGCATCTTGTATAGCAGGTAGTCTGCTGGAGGACCATCGACGCAGAATATACGAATTTCTAAGTTTTTAGCTGCTTCAACGATATCGGCATAGTTAGGGAAAGCTTGTAAATCCGTTATCCCTTCTCTATAGAAGGCTTCAATAGAAGCATCCCCCGCTTTTACACCCACGCGGAATCCAACTAAGTCCTTTATAGAAGATATTCCTGAAATAGATTTATGTATGTACACAGGCACCGGGATATCGGCGTACGGCCGTGTGAAGAGATACTTCTTCTCTCTAGCTGGAGTCCTAAATGTAGTATCTAATACATCGGCTTCGCCAGCTTCAAATACTGATATAGCATCAGACCAGGGCATACCTTGTAAATCAACACGGATGCCAGTCTCCTCGGACCAAGCCTTCCACTGATCTGCTATTATTCCTACTAGTTTTCCCTCGTTGTCTAAGAATGCATAAGGCGGGTAGTTGTAATCTACGACAACTCGTAGAGTCGTGGTAGGAAAAAGCGGATCAGCAAATAAGCTACTCCCGAAACTCGCTACGAGTATCAAGGCTAATAGTTTAATCTTCATGTCCATCCCTTCCTGTATTTGATGGAATAAAGGAAGAGGGAGCCGAAGCCCCCTCTTTCGTATTCGGTACTTAGTTAGTCCTTAGTCCTTCTTGCTCTTTCGAACAACCTGGATTGGGTACGCCTCGATGGCGTTGACTAGAGCATTCTTGTCCTGCTCCGCGACCTTCATGATGTCGAAGATCTTCTCAGAGAATCCCGCGAGCGGGATAACCTTTGGATCGGCCTCCTTGAACTGCATCGTATCGTTGCCCGTAAGGTCGAACGAGTAGATGAACGGATCTGCTCCTACCGTCGAGCGGTAGCGAGAGAGCATCGTTGCTGGAGCCCAGTCGGTCTGGATCCAAGCCTGCATGTCGGAGAGAATGAAGATACGGTCGTACTTCTTTCCCTCGCTATTGATCAGCTTGAAAATTGACTCGAAGTTCGTACCACCGCTCGTGCGTGCAAGCATCTTGACGGTGTCAAGAGTGGAGCGAGACTTGAGAACTGGAACGAACTTTGCGCTCGTCTGGAACTGAATTACATCTGCATCGTTCGCCTTAGCGAGGATGACTCCGAAGAGCGTAGCCAGGGTAACACAGTTCGTCGAGTTCATGTTCGCGACACCAGCATCCATGGAGCCAGAGATATCGATCGCGACCAAGGTCTTGCCTGGCATCTCTGGTACGTTAGCACAGGAGAGGTCAAGGGCCTGGGAAAGGTGATCCATGATCTTTGCGATTCGCCCTGCCTTACCGATACGACCGTTCGACTCTACCTCTCGGTAAGCCGTATACAGCTGGAACGGGAAGATCAGGCTCTTCTTGATTGCATCGGCGTTGACGAGGGCCTTAAGCGCGAGCTCGAAGGTTGCATCATCCGCATCCTTTGCGATGTTCGTCAGGTTACGAACGAGAGCGAGATAGCCGAGCTTGTTCTCCTTGAGGAGGTCTGCCCAGGCCTCGTTACGAGCGGCGGACTGCTCCTTCTCATTCTTGATATGGCCCGCGGCGGAGATCTTAGCCTCCCAGGTCTGCGTGTTCTTGAGCTCTCCCTTCAGGAGCTTGGCGAGAGCATCGGCGTTCTTCGTAGTTGGCTTCGGGCGCACGAGGCGAACGACGTCAACGAGCTTGACTGCACGAGTGTCCCCCTTGTACTTTGCGAGCTGGTAAGCGTCGAAACGCTTAAAAGCCTCGGCAAAGCCCGCCTTGAGAGCGTTCGGAAGAGGCTTACCCTGGTTCTTCTCCAGGTAGTAGCCCAGGATCTCCATCATGTCGTCGACACGATAGATAATAGCGTTGTAGAAATCACGGCCCCAAGGAGTGCCGGACGTGGCATTGATGTTAGCCATCTCGCCTGCGAGTACGTGAGAGGTAGATCGCATACCAAACTCATTACGAGCGTAAAGAGCGGCCTTTGCGACGAACTCCTTGTCCTCGATCGTAGTAACTAGACCACGAATCTTGTTGAGAACCTCGTCACCGTTGCGGTACATGTCTCCGGAGAGCATGTTAGACAGGATGTACGAGACGAGCTCGAGCTTCGGGGACTGCGCGTACGCATTTCCGCCTGCAGCGTTCTTCACGATACGGACAGGAGCCTTGGTTACGGCTGGCTTCGGAGAGCGAGCCTTGGTGTTGGATGCACTTGCGAACTTGGACATTGAGTCCTCCTTTACTGCCCTATATTAAGGGAGATTAAGCTCATAATAATTAAAGATCTTGGTCTTCGTGTCGTACATTGTCTTTACGACGGAATACAAATATGATAGATGTGACAGCTACACCAGCGTCACAAACTATACCAAGAAGATCAGCTAACGATCCTAAGGTATCTTGTAAAGTGAAAACTCCATAATCTATACCATCAAATAAGAAAAAGATAGCAAGAATAAGAGCAGTCTTACGTTGCGGAATAGTTTGGTATTGCTTAAAAAATTCAAAAGCTGCAAATAGTAAAGCTACAGCAGCTAAGGTTGTAATAAAGTCCTCTCCTCTAGGGAAGACGGAATCAAACCAAGATAGTATCTCTGTAATGATATTTAACATTTTGATCCTATCCTCATACAGTTAGTCTTCAGCAGTACGGAAGCCTTTACTTTTTCTACCGTTACCTTTATTGCGAGCCTTGAATGTATCGGTTTGTGAATCGCAATTAGGACAAATTAGTCTTAAGTTGTCCGGAGCATTGTTTGTACAGTCACCGTCGATATGGTCAAGAATGAACTTCAAAGGCTTGTCATTATGTATTGCTTCACCGTGACAGATTGCGCAACATCGATTTTGCTGTATAGCTATGTAATCTCGCACGTACTTAGCTGCTGGAGCATTTCCCCAAGTACCGCCAGTATACCCGTTCATCTTACCCGTAGAGAGCCAGCTTTCTAAAAGTTGCTTTTGTTGATATTGTTGTTGACAAGTATTATTACAATATTTGTTTACTTGTGCTCGGTAACCTACACCTAAAGAAGCTCCACAGCTTAAACAAAAGTACTCCTTTGTATGTATTCTATGTCCTACACTTGATGAACAAGCTCGACAACAGAATCTCGGAGGCTTCTTTCTTTGTGCCGAATCCTTTCTCCAGTCCTCTGTGAATTCCTTACCACAGTTCTCGCAAATCATATTTGATCCTCCACCATCAGTTAGTGCATAGATCGGTGGAGATTCAATTCATCAGCCATGTGCAGGATTCGAACCTGCGTGGGATTACTCCTCCTGCTTACAAGGCAGGTCCTATCGGCCGCTAAGGGAACATGGCAAAAGTGGAAGTAAGCCGTAGTGCGAGCAATAGCCCCGTTACCGGGACTTCCCCCATCTCGGCACTTAAAATCAAGATCTTTAAGATTGTCCTAGCGTTCCAGATATGGCAATCGAACAATATGTTCGCTTCAATCTGGATTAGCCGACAATCTTCTACAAGATCTCGGTTACCTCAAATGCAGAGGTGGCGGAGAAGTAGCTCGCGCGTTCTTTCGAACAACTACTCACTGTCCTGAACCTGCCCACTTAAGGGCATCGTGGAGCATGTCGGGGTCGAACCGACTACCTCAACCTTGCAAAGGTCAGATCG
>ERZ795061.874-NODE-874-length-29868-cov-16.457988_pt1 | contig 29868 bp, 24 predicted proteins | sample MGYA00375145_ERZ795061 | MGnify/ENA primary metagenome ERZ795061 (study PRJEB30190, sample SAMN05720144) | anaerobic digester metagenome | isolation source: active sludge of municipal wastewater-treating anaerobic digesters | place: USA | collected 2014-12-22 ... | reverse complement strand
GGTAGTCCTCGAGCAGGTTGATGCAGCGGATCAGCGTCGACTTGCCCGAGCCCGAGGGCCCCACGACGACGACCACCTCGCCGGGCGCGATGCTCAGGTCGATGCCCTTGAGCGCGTGGAAGGCGCCGTAATGCTTGTGCAGCCCGGCGATCTCGACGATGGCGCTCATCGCGTGGCCTCGCGATGCCGCGCCTCGAAGTGGCCGACCAGCCGCACCAGCGGCAGCAGCAGCGCGAGATACAACAGCGCCGCGCCGATCAGCGGCGTCGGGTTGGCGGCCAGCGCCTGCGCCTGCGTGGCCTGCTTGAGCAGGTCGGGCATGGCCACCACCGAGGCCAGCGCGGTGTCCTTCAGCACGTTGATGCAGTTGCTCGTCAGCGGCGGCGTGACGATGCGCAGCGCCTGCGGCAGCACCACGTCGCGCATGGTGTTCAGGAAACCCAGGCCGATGGCCTCGGCGGCCTCGAACTGGCCCTTCGGGATGGCCTCGATGCCGGCACGGAAGATCTCCGCCGTGTACGCGCACGACACCAGCGACAGCGCCGTGGCCGCCGCCGCGAACGACGACAGCCGCACGCCGACGAAGGGCAGCGCGTAGTAGACGAGCACCAGCAGCACGAGCAGCGGGATGGAGCGGAACACGTCGATGTAGACGCGTGCCGCGGCGCGCAGCGGCGCGATGCCGTACAGCCGCAGCAGCGCCATCAGCAGCCCGCTGACCATGCCCGCGACGATGCTCACCAGGCCCAGCAGCACCGTCACCCCCAGCCCCTCGAACAGCAGCGGCAGCGCATCGCGCAGCACGCGCCAGTTGAAGAAGGTGGTGATCAGGTCCACGCGGGGGCGGCGGGCAGGTCGCGGGGCGGGTCAGCCGGACGGTCGGTCAGCCGATCACTTCGGCATGTCCAGCACCTTCACCGTGGCGCCGTCGGCCGGCGGCATGCTGCCGAACCACTTCTGGTGCGTCTTGGCGATGAAGCCTTCCTTCTTCAGCGCGGTCAGCGCGTCGTTCACTTTTGCGGCGTCGGCGAAGGTCTTCGCGAACATGAACGAGTAGCGCTCGCCGGTCGGGATGCGGCCGGCCACGCGGTACTGCGGCTTGTCCTTGATGTAGTACTCGACGGCCGGGATGTCGCTGATATAGCCGTCGATGCGGCCGGCGGCGAGGTCGAGCATCGCCGGGGCCAGGCCCTCGTAGCGCGAGATCTTGGCGATCTTGTACTTGCCGGTGTTCTCGGTGGCCCAGATGTCGCCGGTCGAGGCGGTGTCCACGCCGACCGTCTTGCCCGACAGGTCTTCGAGCTTGTTGATCGGGCTGGCCTTGAGCACCGACAGCGACTGGTCGCTGTCGTAATAGGGCTGCGCGAAGGCCAGCGTCTCCAGGCGCTTGGGCGTGATGGTGATCGACGAGATGGCGATCTGGATGCGGCCCGACAGCACCGCCGGGAACAGCCCGTTGAACGGGATGTTCTCGATCTTCACGGTGTTGCCTGTGCGCTTGGCCACCTCGTTGACGAGGTCGATCTCGAAGCCGACGAACTTGCCCTGGGCGTCCTGGAACTCCCAGGGCACGTTGCCGATGTTGGCGCCGACCGTCCATTCGGCGGCGAGGGCAGGGGCCGCCATGGTGGCGGCGAGCGTGAAGACGGCGGCGAATCTGCGGAACTTCATGGGTGCGACTCCTGGGGGGTGAGGGCGCGGCACGCAGCGTGCCGATCGAAGGGCCATCCTAGGAGATTGGAGCAAACAGTTCAAGAGAAAGTCGCGGTGAAGCATCCACACCAACGCGGTGCGGCGCCCGCCGTGCTGGTGCACGCGCCGCACCATCCCGAGCCCGACGCTGTCATCGCATAGCATCGGCCCGTGGTGATGTCGCGCCCCTTCCTGATGCGCCTGGCCGGTCTCGCCGTGCTGGCGGCGCTGCTGTCGGCCTGCGGCTCGGGCCCGAAGACGCGGCCGGGCCGCGACGGCCCCGAGGCCAACCTGCCCGCACGCCTGTCGGACGTGCCCGACGCCGAGCCGAAGATCGAAGCGATCCGCAGCGGCGGGCCGAACAAGCCCTACGAGGTGCTGGGCCAGAACTACACGCCGATGACGCAGGACCGCAGTTTCAGCGAGCGCGGCCTCGCGTCCTGGTATGGCAGAAAGTTCCATGGCCGGCGCACGGCCAGCGGCGAGGTCTACGACATGTACGCGATGACGGCGGCGCACCCGACGCTGCCGCTGCCGAGCTACGCGCGCATCCGCAACCCGGCCAACGGCCGCGAGATCATCGTGCGCGTCAACGACCGCGGGCCCTTCCACAAGGGCCGCATCGTCGACTTGAGCTACACCGCGGCGCTCAAGCTCGACCTGCTGCGTGGCGTGGCCCCGGTGGAGCTGGAGCGCATCACCTTCGCGGAGATTCGCAGCGGTGCCTGGCGGCGCGACGCGGCGCCGACGGTGGTGGCGCGAGCACCGGCCGCCGAAGCGGTGCCGGCCAACGCGGCGCCTGCCGTTGCCGCGGCCGCCGCGCCGCTGGACGTGGCGCCACCGCCGATGGCGCCACCGGAGCCCGAGGTCGATGGCGCCCCTTTGCGGCCCCTGGCCAGCGCACCGCGCGGCTTCTGGATCCAGCTCGGCGCCTTCCGCCAGCGTGACGGCGCGGAGAGCTTCCAGCGCCGCGTCGCCGACGAGCTCGACTGGCTGTCGCCGCAGCTGGCCGTCTTTGTCGACACGCCCTTGTTCAGGCTGCAGGCCGGGCCCTATGCGAGCCGCGACGAAGCGCGTGCCGGCGCCGAGCGTGTGCGCGAGGCGCTGCAGCTCGTGCCGGTGATCGTGGAGCGGAAGTGACGGCTACTTCTTCTGAGCGAAGTGCTCGTCGTAGCGATGGACAAATTCTTTCGCGGCCAGCGGCAGGTGGCAGGCGCGGCAGGTGCTCAGGTCATCCGGTCCCTTCTGGCCGTTGGCCAGGTAGCTCGCATAGACCCAGTTGCCGTTGCGCAGCGACTCGGCCACGCCCTGGCCCCAGCCGGCGTTCTTGCCCATCACGAACACGCGCAACAGCTCGGCCTTGACCAGCTTTCCGTCCGCGCCGGTGGCGAGGCTGCCGTCCGGGTTGGCCTTCGCGGCGTAGTTTTCCATCACGAAGACCGTGCCGTTGCCGAATCCGGTCGAGGCGCTGCCGGCGGCGGCAGTCGGGTTCATGTAGATCTCGCGCACCTGCTTGGCATCGGGCCGCTGGACCGCGCTGAGAAACTTCGGCCACGACTTGTAGTCGGCGGGAACGGCGAGTTCACCGTCGTTCAACGCCTTGGGGCCGGTGGCACAGCCGGCCACGAGCGCGGCGCCGGCGAGCGAGAGAAGAAGATTGCGGACCATCGAAGACTCCCTTCAGAGGGGGCGTCGAATTGACGCCGATCAACTGTAGGCCACAGTCTCGACGTAGCGCGGATCCTCGTGCAATCCCCAATAAGCCTGTTGCAGCTGCAGGGTCACCGGCCCGAAGTCCCCGCTGGCGCGGCCGGCCACCGGCACGCCGTCGACGCGGCTGATGCCGATCACGCCCCCGCCGGTGCTGCTGAGGAACACCTCGTCGGCGCGCTTCAGGTCGGCCACCGGCAGCGCCGTCTCGCGCACCGGGATGCCATGCGCGCGCGCCAGTTCGATCACCGTGCGGCGCGAAATGCCTTCGAGCACGCCGGCCGCCGGCGTGACCAGCGTGCCGTCGACGAGCGCGAAGACGTTGAAGCCCGGCCCTTCGGTGATGTCGCCGGCCGCATCGACCAGCACCACCGTCTCGCCGCCGCGCTCATAGGCCTGGAACAGCGCCGTCACCATGTCGAGCCAGTGGTAGTTCTTGATGCGCGGGTCGACGCTGGCCGCGGCGATGCGCTGCACGTCGCTGACGATCAGGTCGATGCCGCGCGCCTGCTTCGCCGGATCGGCAATCCACACGAACGGGATCGCGAAGGCCATGAAGCGATTGGTGCAGCTGCGCGGGTCGCGCGAGCCGGGCGCGGGCATGCCGCGCGTGCACAGCACCTCGACGTAGGCGTCGCGCAGCCCGGCGCGGCGCACGCACTCGTGCATCACCGCGCGCACCTCGTCGCGCGTCTTGCCCGGATTCAGGCGCAGCCTGTCCATGCTCGAGAAGAAGCGGTCGACGTGGTCCGAGAGGCGGAAGAAGCGGCCCTGCCACACGTGCGCCACGTCGTAGGTGGCGTCGCTGTGCAGGAAGCCCCAGTCGAAGATGGAGATCTTCGCCTCCTCGGGGGCGACATAGCGGTCGTCGATGTAGGCGCAGCCTTGCATGATCGCGGCGGGGGAGTGACGGTGCGCCGCAGTATGCTCCGCCGGCCCATGCCGCCGCACGACCGCATCGCCACTCGCCCAGCGCCCGGCTTCGAGCCGCGGCAGGTGCTGCTGTTCTCGGGCCACCGGGTCGATGCGCCGGATCGACCGCAGCCGCGCTTCCCGCCCGGCCAGGTGGCGGCTGCCGCGCGCCGCATCGACGAGGCGCTCGCGCACTGGCAGGCGGGGCCGCAGGACCTGGCGATCACGCAGGGCTCGGCAGGCGGCGATCTGCTGTTCGCGCATGCCTGCCAGGAGCGCGGCGTGCCGCTGCAGCTGATGCTGCCGCTGCCTGAAGCCGAATTCGTGCGCCGGGCCGTCGCTCCGAGCGCCGAATCGGCCCGCTGGCGTGCGGCCTGGTCGCACGTGCGGGCGCGCCTCGAGCTGGCGCCGTTGCTGCTGCCCGAAGCCGACGGCAACCCCTTCGAGCGCTGCAACCGCTGGATGCTCGACACCGCGCTCGGATTCGGGGCGGCCCGCCTGCGCCTGATCTGCCTGTGGGACGGCGGCGACGGCGACGGACCGGGCGGCACCGATCACCTGGTCGCACAGGCCCGCCGCCACGGCGTGCCGGTGACCTGGATCGATACCCGGCGCCTGCGCCGTGTGAACAGCGCCTAGGCCTGCAGTTCGGCAATGCCCTGCGCGAGGGCGTCGGCGATCGGGTCGTCGCGGCCGCGCAAGGCGTCGAGCAGGCGCTGCAGCACCGGCAGCACCGACTTCAGCGTGTCGGCGTCGCCGAGGCTGCGCAAACGCGCATAGCTGGTGCGGGCGTCGCCGGCTTCGCCCAGCAGCAGCTGGCACTGGCCGAGGTCGGCCCAGGCCCAGCGGTCGTTGCGCCTCGCGCCGTGCACCTGCCGCGCGATGGCCTCGACCGCCTTGCGCAGCGCGCTGCGCTGCTGCGTCGCGGTGCTGTCTTTCATCTCGATCGGCAGCACGATGGCGTTGACGAGGTTGTACGAGCTGAGCACCTCCAGGCGATCGGCCGCCTCGATGCGCGCGCCGTCCTGGAAGGCCAGCAGGGCCCGGTCGAGCTGCTCGAGCCGCCGGTGGTTGCCGCCGAGCATGCCCAGGCAGTCGGCCAGGTGCGCTGCCAGGGCCTGCTCGCCCTCGGACGCCGTGCCGTCGTCGAACAGCGTCGCGTGCCATGGCGAGGCGCGCAGCATCGCCACCGTCTGCTCGAGCACCGCCACGGCGCCGGGCAGATCGGCGGCGTCGCGGCAGTCCTTGGCTTCTTCCTTGCGCGCCTTCACTCGCGCCGCCAGGCGGGGCAGGTGGGTGCCCGGGTCGCCGGCCGCGCGCACCGCGCTGGCGCCGACGAGCTGGACGAGGTCGGCGCGCCCGCTCAGCCGCGCCCAGCGCCGCACCTGCACCGACAGCAGGTCGAACTGCAGCGCGCGCTGCGGGTCGGCGGCCAGCTCGGCGGCGCTGTAGCGCCAGTGCATGTAGAGCCAGGCGGCCAGGCGCCGCTCCTGCGCGGCGCGGCGCGAGCGTTCGATCAACGACTTGCCGACGTCGTGGAACAGGATCGGCGAGATGCCCGTGCTCTCCTGGTCGTCGCTGAAGAGCAGGTTGGCGTCCTGCACCAGCTCGTCGTCCACCGCCGGCGGGTGGGCCGAGGTGTCGCTGTCGAGCGCCTCGCCGACGGCACGGTAGACCAGGCCGACCTCGCCGCGGCGATCGGCCGCGAGCGTGGCCTCGAAGCGGTCGATCATCTGCTCGAAGGCCTGGTCGTCGCCGGCCTCGCAGGTGTAGCGCAGCGGTTCGAAGAACCGCATCATGGCCTGCGCGTGCGCCGGCGAGCCCTCGGGCAGCACCGCGGCGCCGTCGCGCTCCTCGATGATGTGCACGGCGCCGAGGCGATTCGTCGCCAGCCGCACGCCGGCCTCGTACATCACGTTCGGGCGCAGTGCCGTCCAGTCGATCAGGCACATGTCGGTGCGGCGGATCGACTCGAAAAGCGTCTGCGCCACCAGGCGCGGCGTGTCGAGGTCGAGCAGGCGGGCCAGGCGCGGCTGCGCGTCGCGCGGCCCGCCGCCCTCGCGCAGGCGCCGCGACAGCTTGCCGGGCAGCTCTGCGGCGATGGTGCTGGTCCAGTTGCGCTCGCGGTACTCGACCGAGAAGGGGCACAGCACCAGCACCTGCTCGGCGTGGCCGATGCCCTTGTAGGCGCTCGATTCCAGGCCGAGCTGGCGTACCGAGTCGAAGGCCGGCAGGTCGAGGTAGTGGGGCAGCTTGGCCAGGTCGCGCAGGCCGGTCTCGAACTTGCGCGCCAGCAGGTCCCAGGGGCGCAGGCCCTCGCCCATGCGCACCTGCTGCGCCGAATGCGCAGACAGGTTGAGCAGCTGCAGGTTGAAGGGGATGTCGATGTGCTCGCCCACGCGGTGCTCGCCGCCCACGCTGCACACGGTGACGCCGCGCCGCGCCACCGAACGCACGCCGAGCAGGAACACCACGCCCGGCTCGAAGCCGGTGAGGTCGAACACGGCCACCTCGGCGCGGCACAGCGCCTGCACTGCACGCACCAGGCTCTGCGGCGATTCGAAGGCGCGCGCCACGGCCAGTTCGGCCAGCTGCACCGGGCCCTGGCTGCCGGCGGCCTCGAGGATGGCCGGCCCGGTGTGGTCGAAGGCGCGGCGCACGTGCTGCAGCAGCGGCGTGTCGGCGGCGCCGGCTGGGCGCTGCGCAGCCACGACGACGCAGCGCAGCCCCAGGCCGGCCGGCAGCGCGCCCTCGGCCAGCGCGTCGGCAATCGCGCCGTGCGTCGCCGGCTTGCGTGCGCCGGCGGTCGCCGCGGTGCCGGCCGCGAGCACAGGCAGCAGCTCGATCGCCGAGGCGATGTCGCCTTTGGACTGGTCCGGCGAATGCACCTGCGGCCGCACCGCGTCGTTGCGGAAGCGCTCGCGCATGATCGCGTAGGCGCGGTCGCGCACCTGGTTCAGCGTGAGCCGGCGCGGCGTGCCGTCGTCGGCACGCAGCGCCTCGAGCAGCGCGCCGGTGAACATGGTGTAGGTCTCGCCGGCCGGCGCGCGCGCCGGCTCGCTCTGGCTGCTGGCGCACAGCAGCGCGGTGCCCTTCTGCGGCTCGTCGTCCGCGGCGCCGTCGCGCACCTCCCCGATGACGACCTGCGCCGCCGCGTCGTCGCTCATCAGTTCGCGCACCGCCGCGCTGGCGAAGCAGCAGTCGAGCACGAAGTACTTGCGCGCATGGCGCGCCTCGGACTTGACGGCCTGGTGCAGGTGCTTGAAGCGGTAGCGCGTGTCGGGCGCGTCCTGGCGGGAATCGTGCAGCGAAAGCAGGTACTCCTTGTCGTCGAAGGAGCCGTGGCCGATGTAGTAGACGATCACGTCCTTGCACACCGCCGCGCCTTCGCGCAGGAAGTCGCGGATGCGCTGGCCGAGCCGCGGCGCGGCTTCGTCGCTGTCGTACAGGTCGAGCAGGCGGCCCTGCGGCAGGCCGAAGCCGGCCGGGTCCTCGAAGTAGCGGCGCACCGCGTCGGCGGAAGCTCGAAAGCGCGGGTTGGACAGCCGCGGGTCGTACGGGTAGGTGCCGGCCCCGAGCAGGATGACCTGCGTCGTCGCCGCGCTGGCGGCGCCGCTGGACACGGCTACCAGCCCCGCCCGTCGCGGCCCGCCAGGGCCCGGGCGATGTGGCCCGGATCGGTGCCGTCGCCGCGGTAGACGACGCGGCCCTGGTGCTCGATCACCACCATGCCGGGCCGCTCGCGCGCCAGGTAGTCGGCCATCCCGCGCGAGACCGGCATCACCGCCGGCGCCGGCACGTTCGCGCGCAGGCTGCTGCCCACGTCCATGGTGTCGCCCGCCACGCGTTCGAGCTGAGCCTGCACCTGCGACGACATGTCGAGCATGACTTCGCGCAAGGCGGCCGCATGCCGGCCCGCGTCGGCCAGCGACGCCGACTCGAATCGGATGACGAAGGGCAGCGGGTTGTCTTCGGTCATGGCCGGCGCAAGGTAGCAGAAATGCCGGTCTGCCACCAGCGCCGCATGGCGGTTCAAACAGGGGAGACCTTGCCCTTGTCCGCCCCCGGGACGAGTCCTAGACTGGGGCCCCCTCTGCAGGAGACAGCGATGACACGGCGCGCACTGTGCATCGGCATCAACAACTATCCGGGCACCCAGATGGACCTGGCCGGTTGCGTGAACGACGCGAACGACTGGGCCGACGAGCTCGGTGCCCGTGGCTTCGAGGTCAGGCGCCTGCTCGATGCGCAGGCGACGAAGGCCGCGATGCTCGCCGGCATGCGCGAGGTGATCGGCGCGGCGGCTGCCGGCGACACGGTGGTGATCACCTTCTCCGGCCACGGCACCTACGTGCCCGATGCGAGCGGCGACGAGCGCGACGGCCTCGACGAAGGCCTGTGCCCGTACGACCTGAAGACCGGCGGCGCGCTGCTCGACGACGAGATCCACGCCATCTTCGCCGCGCGCAAGGGTGGCGTGCATCTGGTGCTGATCTCCGACAGCTGCCACTCCGGCACGGTGACGCGTGCCGCGCCCGGTGGCGACGACGCCGCCGACCTGCCGCGCCCGCGCTTCATGCCGATGGCCGCCTGGCTGCCGCCCGAGCGGCTGCCGCGCGCGGCAGCCGGCAAGCCCGCCGCGGCGAGCACCGGCGAGTCGCCGTTCGCGCGGGTGGTGTCGCGCGGCGGTGGCGACCTGCTGCTGTCGGGCTGCAAGGAAGGGCCGAACAACTTCAGCTTCGACGCGCGCATCCGCGGCCGGCCCAACGGCGCCTTCACCCACTTCGCGCTGAAGGCGCTGAAGACGCTGCCGCCCACGGCCAGCTACGCCGACTGGCACGCAGCGGTCACCCCGGCCGCGCTGCCGTCGGCCAGCTACCCGCAATCGCCACAGATCGTGGGCAGCGCGGCCGCCCGCAAGCGCCCCGTCTTCGGCTGACGGCCACGAGCCGGCGCACGCGCCGCACGAACCAGAACACACCGAGGAGCCTCCGCGATGGCAATCCAGATCAAGCTCGCCGGCCGGGCCGCTGCGCCGCGCCTGCCCGCGCTGCTGCAAGGCACGGCGCGTTCGGGCACGCAGGCTCAGGACCCGTTCCTGCCCAGCGGCTACCTGCAGGCCACCGGCACCTTCGACGTCAGCGCCACCGCGCGCAGCGGCGACGACGCCGCCACGCAGCAGGCGCTGACGACGCAGGACACCGAGATCGTCGTGCTCGAGCTGGCCGACGGCAGCACGCTGATCACCAGCGCGGCCCGCCTGCACGACACGCTCGCGCGCACCCGGCCGGAGCTGCTCGGCCCCGAGGGCGAGGTGCTGCTCGAGAAGCTGCGCACGGCGGGCGCGGCGCCGGGGCGCGGCATCGGCGAAGCGGTCGGCGGGTTGCTGTCGAAGGTCTATACCTTCGTGGCCGGCGGCGTGCCCGATGCGATCATCGACGAAGCGCTGACGCAGGTCGGCCACCGCGCCGAGCTGGGGGTCAGCTGGGCCGGCACCAAGGCCTTGATGTGGGCCATCGAGAAACGCCTGGACCGGCAGCCGGGCCTGTACCGATGGGTCGGCGGCACCGGGAAGGCCGAAGACCTCCAGCCGGCCGATCTGTCGTCGGCCAGCGAGTCGCTGCAGCGGCCGATGCTGGTGTTCGTGCACGGCACCGGATCGAGCACGCTGGGCAGCTTCGGCGAGCTGCGCAACGGCGACCGCGACCTGTGGGCAGCGCTCGAGCGCCAGTTTCCCGGCGGCATCTTCGCCTTCGAGCACCGCACGCTGTCGCAGGGCCCGATCGAGAACGCCATCGAGCTGGTCAGTGCGCTGCCGCGCGGCGCGCAGGTGAGCCTGGTCTCGCATTCGCGCGGCGGCCTGGTCGCCGACCTGCTGTGCATGGGCGACTTCGACGCGCTGATCGAGCGTTATGCCTACGCATTCGCCGGCACCGGCGACGCCGATCCGGACGAGGCGCGGCGCGTCATCGGCGAGTTGCAGCAGGCGCATGCGCAGCAGCGCGACCAGTTGCGTGCCCTGGCCCACCTGCTGCGCGATCGTCGCCCGGTGGTGCAGCGCTACGTGCGCGCGGCCAGCCCGGCCAACGGCACCAAGCTGGCCAGCGGCAACTTCGACGTGTTCCTGTCCGGCCTGCTGACGCTGATCGGCCAGGTGCCGCTGTTCTTCGGCAGCCCGTTCTACTCGGCGTTCAAACGCGTCGTCATCGAGGTCGCGAAGAACCGCACCAACGCGCACCTGGTGCCCGGCATCGAGGCGATGCTTCCCGATTCACCGATGGCGCGGCTGCTGCGCGACGCGCCGGTGCGCGACGGCCTCGCGATGGCGGTGATTGCCGGCGACATCCAGGGCGGCCACCTGCTCAAGCGGCTGGGCGTGCTGCTCACCGACTTCCTGCTCTTCGACAACGACGACAACGACCTCGTCGTCAACACCACCGCGATGCTCGCCGGCATTGCGCCCAAGGCGGCGGCGCGCGTGCTGTTCGACCGCGGGGCCGATGTCTCGCACTTCCGCTACTTCACCAATGGCGACACGCGCGCCGCGTTGCGCGACTGGCTGGTCGAGGCCGAGCCGCGCGCGCTGGACATGTTTCGCACCCTGCCGGCGCCGGGCGAATACGCCGCGGCGCTGGCCGAGGCCTCGCGCGCCAGCCGCGACGTCGAGTCGGCCGATCGGCCGGTGGTGGTGGTGCTGCCCGGTGTGATGGGCTCGCACCTGCGCGCCAACCGCAGCGACCGCGTCTGGTTCGACCCGCTGGACATCGCCTCCGGCGGCCTGGCCAAGATCGCCTTCGATCAGCCCGGCATCGAGGCCGACGAGCTGTTCGGCATGTTCTACGGCAAGCTGTGCAAGGAGCTCTCGCGCACCCACCGCGTCGAGCGCTTTCCCTACGACTGGCGGCAGCCGCTGGACGTACTGGCCGACCGGCTGGGCGAATTTCTCGACCGGCTGCTGCAGCAGACCGACCGGCCGATCCGCCTGCTCGCGCACAGCATGGGCGGCCTGGTGGTGCGCGCCTGCATTCACAAGCGCCGGCCGGTGATGGACGCGGTGATGAAGCGCCCGGGCTCGCGGCTGGTGATGCTCGGCACGCCGCACCAGGGCGCGCATTCGATGGTCGAGAACCTGCTCGGCAAGGGCGACACCCTGCGCACGCTGGTGCGGCTGGACCTGACGCACGACATGCAGGAGGTGCTGGACATCATCTCCGGCTTCCGCGGCGCGCTGCAGCTGCTGCCCAAGCCGGGCTTCGTCGACATCTTCCAGGGCCAGAGCGACGGCGGCGCCTTCTACGACTACCAGCAGGCGCCGACCTGGCAGGCCATGAAGGGCAAGGTGCGCGACCTGTGGTTCGGCGACGGCAAGGCCGGCACGCCGCCGCAGCCGGTGCTCGACTCGGCCGCCTGGCTGTGGACGCAGGACGGCCGCGAGCGGCCCGCGCTGCCGCCCGACTACGAGAAGAAGAGCATCTACGTGTTCGGCGTGGCGCGCAACACGCCCTGCGGCGTGCGCGAGGAGGGCGGCCGCCTGAAGATGGTGGGCACCACGCGCGGCGACGGCACCGTGACCTGGGAGTCCGGGCGCATCGGCGGCATCGGCAGCTTCTACTACATGCCGGCGGTGCACGGCGACCTGCCGTCCACCGAGGCCTACTTCGGCGCGATCGTCGAGTTGCTGGAGGCCGGTGCCACCGCCGGCCTGCTCACGCAGCCACCGGTGCTGCGCGCCGCCGAGGACGACCAGCCGGTGAGCTACGACGCCGGCCCGCCGACGGCCGACGACCCGAGCACGGTCGAGCTGGGCCTGCTCGGCGGCGCGGTGAACGACCGCATGCCCAAGCCGCCGAAGTTCCGCCTCGAGGTGGCCGTCAAGGCCATGGACCTGCGCTCGGTGCAGCAGCCGATCATGGTCGGCCAGTACGAGCAGGACACGATCGCCGGCCCGCAGATGCTGATCGACCGCGACCTGCTCGGCGGCGACCTCAGCGAGCGCTACAGCCTGGGTGTCTACGCCGGCCCGCTGGGCACCGCGGCCGTGGTGCTCGGCGGCTCGGGCAACCGCTGCACGGACGGGCGCCCGCTGGCCGGCGCCATCGTCACCGGCCTGGGCAAGTACGACGGTTCGCTCAGCCCCGCGATGCTGGTGGACGCCGTGCGCACCGGCGTGCTGCGCTACCTGCTGCAGGTCGCCGACCTGCTCGGCGAGGCGCAGCGCGAGGTGCCGCTGGCGGCCCTGCTGATCGGCTACAACTCGGCCGTCAACCTCACCGTGGCGGCCTCGGTCGAGGCGCTCGTGCGCGGCGTGCTCGAAGGCAATGCCAAGTTCGCCGCCGTCACGCGCAGCAGCATCCGCGTCAGCCGGCTCGACATCGTCGAGCTCTACCTCGACATCGCCATCAGTGCCGGCTATGCGCTGCGCGAGGCCTGCCGCCGGCTCGCGCCGCTGGCCGCGCAGCAGGGCACGCTGCTGAGCTTCCACGAGGAGATCGACCAGAACGACAGCGTGCGCCCGCGCTTGTATGCCGACATGCGGCAGAGCTACTGGCCGCGGCTGATGATCACCGAGGCCGAGCGCGACGCGCCGCCGTCCGCCGACTTGCCGGCGCGGGCCGACGATGGCGCCGCGCGCACCGCCATCGGCGAGAAGCTGCGCTTCCTCTACGTCGGGCAGCGTGCGCGCGCGGAGTCGGTGTCGCTGCAGCGCCAGCCCGGGCTGATCGAGACGCTCGTGCGCCAGCAGATCCACAGCGCGCTGTGGCGGCCGGAGTTCGGCCGCATGCTGTTCCAGCTGATGGTGCCGCACGACTTCAAGGACGCGGCGCGCCAGCTCGACCGCGTCGTGCTGGTGGTCGACGAGTACACCGCCAACCTGCCCTGGGAGCTGATGCTCGCCGACGACCCGGTGGCCGGCGGCGAAGGCGGGGTCGACAAGGTCGGCGTGCCGCTGGCCTTGCGCTCGGCCGTGGTGCGCCAGTTCGCCACCGCCACCTTCCGCCGCAACGTGCGGCAGAGCCCGAAGCGCACGGCCCTGGTGGTCGGCAACCCGTCGGTTCATGGATTCGAGGCGTGGTTCCTCGATTCGAAGGGGCAGCCCTGCTCGCCGCCACCCGACCTGCCCGGCGCGGAGTCCGAGGCGAAGGCCATCGCGGCGGTGCTGCGCCACCTCGAGTTCGACGTCAAGGAACTGGCCGGCGACGCGGCCGACGCCACCGGCGTTCTGGCTGCGCTGTACCAGCAGCCCTGGCGTCTGCTGCACATCTCGGCGCACGGCGTGTTCAACCAGCGCCACATCGATGGCAGCCGGCGCAGCGGCGTGGTGCTCTCCGACGGGCTGCTGATCACCGCCGCCGAGATCGGCGCCATGGAGGTGGTGCCGGATCTGGTGTTCCTGAACTGCTGCCACCTCGCCCAGGTCGACCTCGGGCGCACCGGCAACAAGCTCGCGGCGAGCATCGCGCGCGAGTTGATCGAGATCGGCGTGCGCTGCGTCGTGGTGGCCGGCTGGGCCGTCAACGACGACATCGCACGCACCTTCGGCGAGGTCTTCTACCGCGAGCTTCTGCATGGCCAGAAGCCGTTCGGCATGGCGGTGTTCGAGGCTCGTGAGGCCGCCTGGGACGCCGGCAAAGGGCAGGACATCACCTGGGGCGCGTTCCAGGCCTATGGCGATCCCGGCTGGATGGCCGACGCACGCGCCGAGCAGGCCGAGCGCACGCAGAAGCCGCCGATGTTCGTGGCCATCGACGAGGTGCGCGACGAGCTGGCGCGGCGCAACGCCGACCTGCTGCGCCGCGGCGAGGAGCTCTCCTGGAAGCAGGTGGAGGCGCGTGTCGAGCAGGCGGATCGCCTGGTGGCCGAGCGCTGCCCGCTGGGCTGGCGGCGCCGCCCCGAACTCTTGACGGCGCTGGGCGACTACTTCCTGGCGCTGGGGCACCTCGAGCGCGCCTACGCGGCGTTCAGCCAGGCGATCCAGGCCGAGGCGGGCGGCGCCGACGTGCCGTTGCGCGTCGTCGAGGACATGGCCTTCATCGAGGCACAGCTGGGTGACTGGCGCGCCGAATACGGCCTCGAGGACGACCTGGCGCAACAGGTGGCCGATGGCGAGCGCTCGTTCGAGCTGTCCTTGCGCCGGCTCGCGGCGCTGGACGAGCTGGCCGGGTTGCAGGATGGCGCGCTGGCCGAAGGCGCGGCCGGCGCGGCACCGCCGCGCAGCAGCAAGCGCGACGCCATGCGCGGCAGCGCCTGGAAGCGCAAGGCCAGCCTGCATGCGCGGCAGCTGCTCAAGGGCGGGCTGGAGCCGAAGGCGTTCGACGCGGTCGGGCAGAAGATGATCGAGGCCCTCAAGCAGAGCACCGAGGCCTACCGTGCGTCCGAGGGGTTCCCGGGCAGCGCCAGCTTCAACCTCTACATGGCGCTGAACCGCCTGACGCTGGATGCGCTCACCGACTGGGCCACGCCTGCAGCCAAGGACGCGGCCCTGGTGCTGGTGCAGCAGTGCCGCCAGCTGGCGCACGATCGGGCCGAGCGCACCGACGACCCGTGGGACGAGATGATGCCCAGCGACGCGCTGCTCACGCAGCGCCTGCTCGACGGCAGCCTGGGCCGCGCGGACGAAGTCGGCACGGCCGCATTCGAAGAACTCGCCCAGGCCTACGAGCAGGCGTTCTCGAGCGTGGCGGTCAAGCCGGCGCAGCTGTATGCCGTCGTCAAGCAGCTGGAGATCATGTCGCGCTTCTGCGATGCGCTGTCTCTCGTGCAGCAGCGCGACGAGAGCCTGCGCCGCACCGCCGACCGGCTGCTGCAGCTGGTGCAGCGCATCCAGCCGCGCCGCGGCCCGCGCGGAGATCGCCCGGCCAACCCGGCGGACTGGGCGCCGGCGGCCGCGCCGCCCGATGCCCAGCCGAAACGCCGCGCGGCCCCGCCGCCCGCCAAGAAGGCGGCCCCCCGCAAGACCGCACCGCGCAAGGCGGCGGTGCGCAAGGCCGCCGCCCGCAAGCGCTGAACCCGAAACGACCCCGAGGAGCACGACCATGGCCAAGGCCCACATCCTGCGCAAGGGCGAAACGCTCGCCAGCGTCGCCGAACAACTGCTCGGCGACCGCCGGCTCGCCGCCGCACTGGCCGACTACAACGGCCTGGCTGGCGTGAAGGACGTGGTGCCGGGCCAGTCCATTGCGCTGCCGCCGCGGCCACGTGCGGCGAAGGCGCGCGCCACGCTGCCTGCCGGCGCGCGCGCTGCCGTCGCGCCCTGGCCACCGGCGCCCAGCGGCATGGCTGCGATCATCGCCACCTTCGGCGACATCCGCGCCTATGCGCGCGACGACGGCACCGCCGACCCGAAGTGGGAACAGCGGTTCATGGCGCGCGCCGCGCTGCCGTTCGCCATCCCGCTGGACTGGGACACGAGCAAGAGCGCCAGCGGCATCCGTTGCCACAGGCTGATCGTGCCGCTGGTCGAGGCGGTGTTCGCCGAGATCGTGCGCAGCGGCCTGCAGAAATCGGTGAAGACCTACGGCGGCGGCTACACCTGGCGAATGAAGCGCGGCCAGGCCAAGCCCTCGACGCACAGCTGGGGCATCGCCATCGACCTGAACGCGCGCACCAATGCGATGGGCACCGCCGGCGACATGGACCCGGCGCTGGTGGCCCTGTTCGAGCGCCACGGCTTCACCTGGGGCGGCCGCTGGAGCGGCGCCAACAAGGACCCGATGCACTTTCAGTACTGCAGCGGGTACTAATCACTGCCCCGGCCGCGGTAGACCGCGGCCGGGGGCCCCATCTACTTGGCGGCGAAGCAGTAGAACAGCCCGTCTCCGCCGGTGGCCTTGAGCGCGTCCTGGCTGCAGGCGCGCGACGGATGCGACGAGTTCCACGAGCGCGAGGGCTCGTCGTCGCGCAGCCCGATGCGGTCGTGGTGGCCGACGATGGCCGAGCCTTCGCCGCTCTTCGTCCAGTTGCCGCAAGTGCTGTCGGTGCTGCCGTCCATCGCGCGGCCGTCGGGCGTGGACCCGGTCAGCATGTCGTGCGTGTTGGGCGTGTCGCCGCGGCCGTTGATCGGCGTGCCCTTCTCGGTCAGCGCCGTCTGCTTGGTCAGGTTGTTGATGCCGTGCAGCGCGGCCACGTCGGTGGCGATCACCGCGCCCTTGGCGTTCTGCCAGGGGCCCTTGCCGATGCGGTCGCGCGCATTCACGCCGCCCGCGCCAGTGGTGCTGAGGTAGGCGCGCCAGTCCTTGCCGCCGGCACCCACGGCCGCAGCGAGCTTCTCGCAATGCGCGTCGGCACCGGCCAGGCCGCCCAGGTCGGCACCCTTGCCGCTGCCCACGCTGGTGACGAAGAAGCTCATCGGGTTCTTCGGCGCGGAGGCGCAGGCCGCGAGCAGGGTGGCAGCTGCCGCGATCGTGATCAGGCCGGTCGTTCGGGTCATGGTCTCTCCTGGTGTGGGTGAAGGACCCGCCCGGCGGCGCCGCGGCGGTATACGGGATACGCCGACCACGGCGCTTTTCTTCCCCGGGGTCTTCCCGGAGTCAGCGCCCGCCGGTGACGTCGACGATGGCGCCGGTCGTGTAGCTGGCCGCGTCGGACAGCAGCCAGACGATGGCCTGCGCCACCTCGTCGGCGCTGCCGGCGCGCTGCATCGGCACCAGCGGCGCCATCTGCCGGACGCGGTCGGGGATGCCGCCGGAGGCGTGGATCTCCGTCTCGATGATGCCCGGGCGCACGGCGTTGACGCGAATGCCCTCGGTGGCGACTTCCTTGGCCAGGCCAACGGTGAAGGTGTCGATGGCGCCCTTGGCCGCCGCGTAGTCGACGTACTGGCCGGGCGCGCCCAGCCGCGCCGCCGCCGAGCTCAGGTTGACGATCGCGCCACCGCTGCCGCCGTGTTTCGTCGACAGGCGGCGCACCGCCTCGCGCGCGCAGTGGAAGCTGCCGAAAACGTTGATCGCGAACATGCGCTGCAGGCGCGCCGCGTCCATCTCGTCGACGCGGGCCGGCTGGTCGACCACGCCGGCGTTGTTGACCAGGCCGGACAGACGCGGCAACTCGCGGTCGATGCGCTCGAACATGGCCGCCACCTGCGCCGCATCGGCCACGTCGGCCTGCACGGCCAGCGCCTGGCCGCCGGCGGCGCGGATGCGTGCGACCAGCGTGTCGGCTGCCGCGGCGTCGCGCGTGTAGTTGACGGCGACCGCCCGGCCCTGCTGCGCGAGTTGCCAGGCGGCAGCGGCGCCGATGCCGCGGCTGCCGCCGGTCACCAGCACGGTGCTGGGTTCATTCTTCATCGCTGCCTCCTGAGCCGCCGTCGGACAGCGGCGCTTCCTTGGCCTTGGCGTCGAGCACCGGCTGCAGCGCCGCCAGGCCCTCGACGAAACGATCGGCCGGCACCGGCTTGGCGACGCGCAGCGCCGGCGGGAACAGGTGGCTCATGTAGAGCTCGGCGCCGAGCCGGTCGCTGCGCTGGTGGTTGGACCACAGCGTCAGGCCGACGCCGCCGATGAAGGCCATCACGGCCACGCCGCGCATCAGCCGCAGCCGGCCCGGCTCCACCGCCGTCAGGTGGAAGTACAGCGCCGCCGCCCCCACCGCGTAACCGAGCACGAAGCCGAAGTCGCCCGCCCAGGGCCATGACAGCGAGAAGGCGAGCAGGTCGGGCACCACGGCGATCACGACCCAGGCCAGCGAAGCGAGCAGGAACACCTTCAGGTGCCAGTCCGCATGCGTCTGCCGCGTGAAGGTCTTCGACAACAGCGCCCACAGCGCCACCCACAGCGCCGCGCCCATCACCGCGGTGAGCGCGGCGGCGCCGAGTGCCCGGGCGAAGGTGTCGGGGTCGCTGTCCAGCCAGGTGCTGAAGGCCAGCGCCAGCGCCAGCCCCGTGCCCGCGGCCAGCGTCGGGCCGACACGTCGCAACCAGGTCGCCGCGGCGGCCAGCGGCAGCTCGGGGGGCAGCGCCTCGCCGGCGCGGCGCAGGCGCAGGTGCGTGCGGCCGGCGGTCAGCTCCACGGGCGCACCATCGTCGCGCAGCAGTTCGCGCTCGCCGTCGCGCAGGCGCCGGCGCCCGACCTGCACGCCGTTGTGCGTCTGCAGCGCCTGCAGCACCAGGCCGGACTCGTCGTGGTCGATGACGGCATGGTGTGCGGCGACGTGCGGGTCGGGCAGCGACAGGTCGTTGTCGAGCGCGCGGCCGATGCGTACCGGCCAAGCAGTGACCCGGTGCGACTGGCGCACCTGGCCCTCGCGGTCGAGCACCTCGAGCACGGCCAGCACCTCGGGCGAGCTCACTTCACCCATTCGTAGGCCTCGAGGTAGTGGCGCGTCAGGCGCTGCGCATTGGCGAAGCTCACGCCCTGCACGTCGAAGCGGCCCTGCACGCCACCCGCGGGCTGGTCGAGGGTGGCCACCAGCACCGACAGGTCGTACAGCTGCGGCAGCTTCTTGTAGGCACGCAGGCAGACCACCGCGCGCAGCACCAGGCCTTGCCGGTCGACGAAGTCTTCCTGGCACTGCGGCTTGGTCTGCTGCTCGGCGCGCAGCCGCGTGAACGACTCGTTGCGGAAACTCTGCGCGTGGCGCGCCGCGAAGCGCATCGCGCCGATCTTGCTGCCGTCGTAACTTTCGTGACGCACCGAGATCGCGCCGATGTTGAAGTCGCCGGCGAAGATGTGCGTGTCCATCACGCAATCGGAGCGCTCCAGGTCCATGCCGCCGGTGCGCGACACCTCGCTGCCGCCCCAGCAGCGCATGAACTCGTCGGGCGGCACCGGCACGCGGTAGCGCGGGTGCGTCTGCGGCTTCCAGCCCTGGCGGATGAAGCGTTCGGTGAGCTCGGCCTGGTGCGCCTGCAGTTGCGCCGCTACCGTGGGATAGGCGGGGATCTTCAGCGGCGCCGCTTCGCGGCCGCGCGCCAGCAGCGCGGCGACGAAGTTCGCCGGCACCAGGAAGCTGACCTGCTCGCCGTCGACGCGCCGCGCCACGTTGACGCCGATCACCTGGCCGTCCTGGTCGAGCGCCGGGCCGCCGCTCATGCCGGCGGACAGCGCGCCGCCGAAGAAGATCTGCGGATAGAAGCTGCGCCGCACCAGGCCGTTGTAGTTGCCCTCCATCACCGCGAAACCCACGTCCAGCGGGTTGCCCAGCGAGTAGATGCGCTCGCCCTGCGCCAGCGAGCGGGCCGCCGGGCGCAGCGCCAGCGCATCGAAGCGGCGTGCCGGCGCGTCGCCGGCCTTCAGCAGGGCCAGGTCGTGCAGCACGTCGATCTGCAGGATGCTCAGCGGCGCTTCGCGGCCGTCGGCGGTGACGTAGACCAGATCGTGCCGCTCGGGCTTGAGCGCAGCCTGGCTGACGACGTGGAAGTTGGTGATGATGTGGCCGTCTGGCGTGACGAAGAAGCCCGAGCCCACCGAGGTCTGGCTGGCGCGGCCCTTGAGCACCGTGCGGATCTGCACCAGCTGCGAGCGCGCCTGCTCGTAGACCTTGCGTGCCGACAAGGACAGCGTCGTGCCGCTGTCGGGGGCGGCATCGGCCGTGGCTGCGGCCGGTGCGGAGGCCGGGGGCGGCGACGCGGTCTGGGCAGGGGTTGCGAACGCCGCGGCGAGCGCGCACGCCGCCATGCCGACCCGGGCGAGGCGGCTGCAGCCGCGAAGGCGGGCGGGCGTCATTGAAAACCATTCTACGGGGACGCTTCGTTGTGCGTTTACCCCGGGTGCGGCCAGGGTGGGGCCGCGCCAGAATCGGAGCCCGCCGACACTCCTCATGCCCACGCCATGCAACGCCGCACCCTGCTCGCCGCAACCTCCACGCTGCTCGGCCTGCCCGCCCTCGTGCACGCGCAGGCGCTGGAGAAGCCCAAGCTCACCATCGCGGTGGGCGGCAAGAACCTGCTGTACTACCTGCCGCTGACCATCGCCGAGTCGCAGGGCTTCTTCAAGGCCGAGGGGCTGGACCTGACCATCGCCGACTTCGCCGGCGGCTCGCAGGCGCTGCGTGCGGTGGTCGGCGGCAGTGCCGACGTCGTCTCCGGCGCGTTCGAGCACACACTGAACATGCAGTCCAAGGGGCAGGCACTGCGTGCCTTCGTGCTGCAAGGCCGCGCGCCGCAGATCGTGCTCGGCGTGAACCCGAAGACGATGCCGAACTTCAAGACCGTCGCCGACCTGAAGGGCAAGAAGATCGGCGTCACGGCACCGGGCTCGTCGACCAACGTGATGGCCAACTTCGTGCTCGCCAAGGCGGGCCTGAAGCCCAGCGACGTGTCCATCGTCGGCGTGGGCGCGGGCAGCGGCGCGGTGGCGGCGATGCGCGCCGGCCAGATCGATGCGATGAGCAACCTCGACCCGGTGATCACGCTGCTGCAGCGCTCGGGCGACCTGAAGGTGGTGTCCGACACGCGCATCGTTACCGAGGCCGAGAAGGTGTTCGGCGGCCCGATGCCCGCGGCCTGCCTCTATGCGCCGCAGAGCTTCATCGACAAGTACCCGGCCACCGCGCAGGCGCTGGCCAATGCGATCGTGCGTGCCGACAAGTGGATCCAGGCCGCCGGAGCGGCCGACATCATCAAGGCCGTGCCGGAGAACTACCTGCTCGGCGACCGCGCCGTCTACATCGATGCCTTCATGGCCGCCAAGGGTGCGCTGTCGGCCGACGGTCTGTTCCCCGAGGCAGGCGCGGCCACCGCGGCGCGTGCGCTGCAGAGCATCGATGCGGCGCTGAAGGACGTGAAGTTCGACCTTGCCGCCGTCTACACCAACGAGTTCGCGCGCAAGGCCCTGGCGAAGTACCCGAAGGGCTGAGCGCGGGCACTACTTCTTGAGTGGCCCCGGGTTGTCGGCAAGGAACTTCTCCATCTCCTCGGGCGAGATGAGGCCGTCCTTGTTGGTGTCGATGCGGGTCCAGTCGCGGCCGGACTCGGCTGACTTGGCGGCGGCCTCCTTCGGCGCGGCGGGAGGCTTCTTCGGCGCATCAGCCGCGAAGGCGCTGGCTGATGCGGCAAGCAGGGCGATCGGGGTCAGCAGACGGAACTTCATCGTCAATTCTCCATTGGCAGGGGTTTGGAACGAATGCAGCGCGCACTGCGGCTGCATGGAGCGCCGCGCATTCAGCGAAGTTCCGTCGCCCGCGCAGCATCCCTACACTGCGCAGGCCCATTGAGTGCCGACAACGTGAAAGCCCCGACCACATCTCCGACATCCGACGCGCTCGCGCTCGACGCCGTGAGTTGCACCTTCGTCGACCGCAACGATCCGACGCAGCGCTATACCGCCGTGCGCGACGTCACGCTGTCGGTCGGCGCAGGCGAATTCGTCAGCGTGGTCGGCCCCACCGGTTGCGGCAAGAGCACGCTGCTCAACATGGCCGCCGGGCTGCTTGCGCCGAGCACCGGCACGGTGACGGTGTTCGGCCAGTCGCTCGCCGGCATCAACACACGCGCCGGCTACATGTTCCAGGCCGAGAGCCTGATGCCCTGGCGCACCGCGCTGGGCAACGTGATGGCGGGGCTGGAGTTCCGCGGCGTGGCCGACGCGCAGTCTCAGGCGCAGGAGTGGCTGCGCCGCGTCGGCCTGGGCGGCTTCGGCGACCGCTACCCGCACCAGCTCTCGGGCGGCATGCGCAAGCGCACCTCGCTGGCGCAGACGCTTGCGCTCGACCCCGACATCATCCTGATGGACGAACCCTTCTCGGCGCTCGACATCCAGACGCGCCAGCTGATGGAGAACGAGGTGCTGGCCTTGTGGGCGGCGAAGAAGAAGGCGGTCTTGTTCATCACCCATGACCTCGACGAGGCCATCGCGATGAGCGACCGCGTCGTCGTGCTGTCGGCCGGGCCGGCCTCGCGCCCGATCGGCGAATTCATCGTCGACCTGGAACGGCCGCGCGACGTGGCCGAGGTGCGCGTGTCGCCTCGCTTCATCGAGCTGCACCAGGCCATCTGGGCGGTGCTGCGCGACGAGGTGCTCAAAGGCTACCGGCAGCAGCTGGCCGCCTGAACCATGTGGAAGCTGATCAAGCCGCGCCCCGGCAACCTCCGACTATGGCAGCTCGCCGTGCTGGTGGCGGTGTTCGGCCTGTGGCACGTGCTGACGAAGCCGGGCCTGATCCCGCCCGTCGTGTTCGAGAACGACCGCCAGGCGGCCTTCTTCTTCGGCGAACCGCTGGTGATCTTCGCGCGCATCTGGGCCTGGTTCTTCGGCAACGCCGACATCTACCAGCACCTGTGGGTCACGCTGGTCGAGACGGTGCTGGCCTTCGGCATCGGCACGGCGCTCGGGTTGGCTTGTGGCCTGTGGCTGGCGCTCAGCCCGATGGCCGCAGCCATCCTCGACCCCTACATCAAGGCGCTGAACAGCATGCCGCGCGTGATCCTCGCGCCGATCTTCGCGGTGTGGTTCGGGCTGGGCATCGCCAGCAAGGTGGCGCTGGGCGTCACGCTGGTGTTCTTCATCGTCTTCTTCAACGTCTACCAGGGCGTGAAAGAGGTCAGCCCGGTGGTGCTGGCCAACGTCCGCATGCTCGGCGCCAGCCCGCGGCAGCTGTTGCGCCACGTGTACCTGCCCAGCGCCACGAGCTGGGTGTTCAGCTCGCTGCACACCAGCGTGGGCCTGGCCTTCGTCGGCGCGGTGGTGGGCGAGTACCTGGGCTCCTCGCGCGGCGTGGGCTACCTGATCCTGCAGGCCGAGGGCGCCTTCGACATCAACACCGTGATGGCCGGCATCCTGGTGCTGACTGCCTTCGCGCTGGTGCTCGACGGCGCGGTCGGCCGGCTCGAGCGCCGGCTGATGAAATGGCAGCCCAGAAGCGGGGAGACCGAGAGACTCTGATCGATCCATTCCAAGAGGGAAGACGCAGATGGCGAAAGACTTCGATTCGATGGAAGACAGCAACCGTTCGGCCAATCCGAACATCCACGAGGTGTCGGACCCGGCGCGGCGCACCTGGGTGCAGGGCGGGCTGGGCGCCCTGGTGGGCACGGTGCTGGCCCCCTGGCTGGGCGCCTGTGCCACGGGGCCAGGCCGCGGGCCGCTGCTGGGCTTCAAGGGTATCGCCACCTCGACGGCCGACGCGGTGATGGTGCCGGAGGGCTACGTGGCCGAGGTGCTGGCGCCCTGGGGCGAAGCGGTCGGCGTGGCCGGTGCGATGCCGGCCTGGCGCGAGGATGCCGGCAACACCGCGGCCGAGCAGGCGCTGCAGATGGGTATGCACCATGACGGCATCCACTTCTATGCGCTGGACGGCAGCGGCTCGCGCGGCCTGCTCGCGATGAACCACGAGTACGTCGACGACGGGCTGCTGCACGCCGACGGCCTGAAGACCTGGAGCGCCGAGAAGGTGCGCAAGGCGCAGGCCGCGCACGGTGTCTCGGTGATCGAGGTCGAACTGAAGCAGGGGCGCTGGCAGATGGTGCGGCCGTCGCGCTACGCGCGCCGTTTCACCGCCTTCACGCCGTTCGCGGTGCAGGGGCCGGCCGCTGGCCACGCGCTGATGAAGACGGCAGCCGACCCCGACGGCCGCACCGTGCTGGGCACGCTGAACAACTGCGCGAGCGGCATGACGCCTTGGGGCACCTACCTGTCGGGCGAGGAGAACTGGGCCTTCTACTTCGACGGTGGCGATGCGCCCGACGCCGACCAGAAGCGCTGGGGCCTGCGCAAGAGCGGCTTCTATCGCTGGGGCGAGCACGACGAGCGCTTCGATGCGCGCCGCCACCCGAACGAGTTCCACCGCTTCGGCTGGGTGGTCGAGATCGATCCGATGGACCCGAGCAGCACGCCGATCAAGCGCACTGCGCTCGGCCGCGCCGCACACGAGGGCGCCTGGGTGGCCGTGACGAAGGATGGCCGTGCAGTGGTCTATTCGGGGGAGGACGCACGCTTCGAGTACATCTACAAGTTCGTCAGCCGCGACCGCATCGCGCCCGGCGGTGCGAAGGCCAACCGCGAACTGCTCGACCACGGCACGCTGTATGTCGCGCGTTTCGATGCCGACGGCAGTGGCCGCTGGCTGCCGCTGGTGCACGGCCAGGGGCCCCTCACGGGGGCGAACGGCTTCGCCGACCAGGGCGAGGTGCTCATCAAGAGCCGCCAGGCGAGTGACCGGCTCGGCGCCACGAAGATGGACCGGCCGGAATGGCTGGCGATCGACCCGGAACGCCGCGAGATCTACTGCACGCTGACCAACAACAGCGCGCGAGGCGCGAAGGACATGCCTGGCGTCGATGCCGCCAACCCGCGCGCCAACAACGCGATGGGCCAGATCATCCGCTGGGTCGAGGACGGCGACTTCGACGGCGTGTCCATGCGCTGGAACCACCTGGTGCTCGCCGGCGACCCGGCCAATGCGCGGCCGCAGGCCCAGGGCAACATCAAGGGCGACATCTTCGCCTGCCCCGACGGGCTGATGCTGGATGCGCGCGGCGTGCTGTGGATCCAGACCGATGCCCACTCCTCGCAGATGAACAAGGGCGAACTCGAGCGCATCGGCAACAACCAGATGCTGGCCTTCGACCGCAGCACCGGCGAGATCCGGCGCTTCCTCACCGGCCCGGTGAACTGCGAGATCACCGGCGCGGCCATGGCGCCGGACGGGTGTTCGATGTTCATCAACGTCCAGCACCCGGGCGAGTCGCCGAGCGACCGCAGCGATCCGGCCGATCCGAACAAGTACTCGCGGTGGCCGTTCGGCGGCCGGCCGCGCTCGGCGACGGTGGTGATCCGTCGCCGCGATGGCGGGCCGATCGGATCCTGATCAGCCCAGCCGGTAGACGTCGAGCAGCACCAGGCGCGCCTCGCGCTGGCCGCAGGCGATGGCCATCACCTTGTTCAGGTGCTGCCAGGCGCTCGCGCCGGTGGTGAATCGAACGAGGGTGCGGAAGAAGTAGTCGTCGCGCGGCACCGATTCGCCGCGCGCGAGCTGCTCCATCACCGCCGGCGGGCCGTGCCGCAGGCCTTCGCTGCGCACCTCGACGAGCCCGCCGTCGTCGGCGCGGATCACGTAGTGCGCGGCAATCTCCAGCACGCCGTCGCCGCGCGCGATCTGCCAGTCGACGCCACCCTCGACCAGCGTGCCGTTGAGCTCCGGCCCGCGCGCGCTGCCGCCACCCAGCGGCACGTAGCGCCGCTCGCCCAGCGGCGCCTTGCCCAGCGTGACGAGAGCCCCGACCTCGCAGCGGATCTGCGTCATCGGCACGAGGGCGGGCGGCGGCGGGAAGTGATTCATCGGCTGGCTCTTTCCCCAATGGACAGGTCTGTCGGGGCGGCCATCATGGCAGCTCGAGGCCCGCCGCGCATGTCGGTCGGGAGGATGACGATGGAGTTCGACGACATGGACATGGCGAATCCGATCCAAGCCGGCGCGCAGCGCGCGCTCGCCGGGCTCATCGGCACGATCGGCGGCGAGCGTTTCGCCGCCGAGGCGCTGGACGCGCTCAACGTGCCGCTGCAGGCGGCCTCGTGGTCGGTCTACCGCGTCTGGCGCGACCGCGCGCCGGTGCTGCATTGTTCTGCCAGCCGCGGTGTGGCCGATACCACGCAGGATTGTTTTCGCGCCTACCACGATGGGCTGTACCGCCGCGACCGCAGCTTCGAGCAGGTGGCCGGCGCGCAACGCGGCGGCCATGCGGCGGTGCTGCACATGCGCGCCGACGACGCGCCCAACCGCGACCACCGCGACATCATCTACCGGCGGCACGGACTGCTGGAGCGGCTGTCGGTGGCCGCTTTCGACGACGATGGTTCGCTGCTCGCCGTGAATCTGTACCACCACGATCACCAGGGGCCGTTCAGCGGTGCCGAGCGCGACGGCTTCGCGCAGATCGCGCCCTTGTTGCTGGCGGCGGTGCGACGCCATCTGGCGCTCGTCGCGGCGGCTCCGGCGGCGGATGCGCGCGCTGCGCTGCGGCAGGCCTGCCCGGCGCTGACCGCGCGCGAACTCGATGTCTGCGAGCGGCTGCTGCGCGGCTGGAGCCACGACGGCATCGCCGCCGACCTCGGCCTGTCGGTGGCCACGGTGAAGACTTACCGGGCGCGCGCCTTCGAGCGGCTGGGCCTGCATTTCCGCAGCGAGCTGTTCGCCCGCTTCGGCGCGCGCGGCTGAGCGAGCGACGCGGCTACTTCGCCGTCGGCATGGCGAACTCGGCGCCCTTGCCGATGGAGCCAGCCCAGCGCTGCATCACGCTCTTCTGCTTGGTGTAGAAGCGCACGCCCTCTTCCCCGTAGGCATGCATGTCGCCGAACAGCGAGCGCTTCCAGCCGCCAAAGCCGTGCCAGGCCATCGGCACCGGGATCGGCACGTTGATGCCCACCATGCCGACCTGCACGCGCCGCGCGAACTCGCGCGCCACGTTGCCGTCGCTGGTGAAGCAGGCCACGCCGTTGCCGTACTCGTGGTCGTTGACCAGTGCCAGCGCCTCGGCGAAGTCCTTCGCGCGCACGCAGGCCAGCACCGGGCCGAAGATCTCTTCCTGGTAGATGCGCATCGCCGGCGTCACATGATCGAACAGCGTGCCGCCGGTGAAGAAGCCGCTCTCATGGCCCTTGACCTTCAGGCCGCGGCCGTCGACGACGAGCTTGGCGCCTTCTTTCACGCCGAGCTCGATGTAGCCCTCGATGCGCTCGAGCGCCTGCTGCGTGACGATGGGGCCCATCTCGGCGTCGAGCTCCATGCCGTTCTTCACCTTCAGCGTCTTCGCACGCTCGGCCAGCTTGGGCATGATCCGGTCGGCCACGTCGCCCACCAGCACCGCCACGCTGATGGCCATGCAGCGCTCGCCGGCGGAGCCGTAGGCGCTGCCGATCAGCGCGTCGACGGCCTGCTCGATGTCGGCGTCGGGCATCACCACCATGTGGTTTTTCGCGCCGCCCAGCGCCTGCACGCGCTTGCCGTGGTGCGCGCCGGTCTCGTAGATGTACTGCGCGATGGGCGTGGAGCCGACGAAGCTCAGTGCCTTCACGTCCGGGTGGTTGAGCAGTGTGTCGACGGCCAGCTTGTCGCCCTGCACGACGTTGAACACGCCGTCAGGCAGGCCGGCCTGCTGCAGCAGCTGCGCCATGAACAGGCTGGCGCTCGGGTCGCGCTCGCTGGGCTTGAGGATGAAGGCGTTGCCGCAGGCGATGGCCACCGGGAACATCCAGCACGGCACCATGCACGGGAAGTTGAACGGCGTGATGCCGGCCACCACGCCCAGCGGCTGGCGCAGCGTCCAGTTGTCGATCCCGGTGCTCACCTGGTCCGTGAAGTCACCCTTGAGCAGCTGCGGGATGCCGCAGGCGAACTCGACGATGTCGATGCCGCGCGTGACCTCGCCCTGCGCGTCGGTGAACACCTTGCCGTGCTCGGCGGTGATCATCGCGGCCAGCGTGTCGCGGTGCTGGTTCATCAGCTCGAGGAACTTGTTCATCACCCGCGCGCGGCGGATCGGCGGCGTGTCGGCCCAGGCCGGGAAGGCGGCCTTCGCGGCGGCCACGGCGGCGTTGACGTCTTCGGCGCTGCCCAGCGCGACCTGGCGCGCCACCGCGCCGGTGGCCGGGTTGTAGACCGCCTGGCGGCGGCCGCCGGTGCCGGGCACGGCGCGGCCGGCGATGAAATGGCCCACCTCGGCGGTGGCTGTGAAGGCTTCTGGGGCGCCCATGCGTGTCTCCTGTCTGTCGAAGACGGGATTGTCGATCAAGCCCGGTTCCGCTGCCGTCGGAGTGCCTCAGGCGAAAAAAAAGCCCACCCGCGTGAGCAGGTGGGCTGTGTCAAGTCCTCAAGTAAGGACGTCGTTGGGAGCGGTGCCAGTCTCTCGCCCTGTGTGTGCTCGTGAGCAGCGGGCGTTTCGGACCTTGAGCGCGTGATCTGTGGAAGATCCCGTGTGACAGCAATGAAGAAGACTCTAGGGCCGGCCTTACCCTTGGGCCATCCCCAATACATGGGGCGAATACTTGACAAGATATGGGCAATACGCACATACAGCGCTCGCCGATCGCGTCAACGCACAATCGGACATGACCACACGACGACACGCACCGCCCGTTGCGCATCGCAGCCCGCCGCAGCAAGCGCTCACGGAAGATGAACTGCTGCAGCTTCAGCAACTGCTCGACACCGTGCCTGCGCCGCTCGAGCCGCTGGATGTGAGCATGCTGGATGGTTTCCTCTGTGGCGTCCTGTTGCAGCCCCAGCGTGTCGCGGAAACGTCATGGATGTCCCACATGACAGACGCCGACGGCCGTGCGCTGCCCACCGGCTTCGACGTGTCCCGGCTGCGCGTGCTGGTGCTTCGGCGGCATGCCGAACTCGACGCCGCGATCGAGTCCCGACAATGGTTCGACCCCTGGGTGTTCGAGCTGGATGGCGACGGGTCGGCGTCGCCGAGCGAAGCCGTCTACGCCTGGGTGGCCGGCTTCGCCACGGCGATGGAGTTCTTCCCGCAGTTGCTCCGACTGGACGCTCAGCGGCTGCGCGAACCGCTGGCGCTGCTGTACCGGCACCTCGATGCCGACGACCTCGAGGATGCCGACGATCTGATCGAGGAGATCGAGTCCCTCGAGCCGCCCGCCGACCTGAGCGAGGCGGTCGAGGAACTGGTGCGCGCCACGCTGCTGCTCGCCGACGTGTCTCGGCCCCTCAAGAGCGAACCCACGAGGGCCGTGCGGACACCTCGACCACGGCGCTGAGCCGGCCGCTCAGATGCTCAGCGGGTCCACGTCGATGGCCCAGCGCAGCACCTTGTGCCGCGGGCTGCGGCGCAGTTCGTGCAGCGCCGGTACCCACTGCGCGAGGAAGCGCTGCAGCGCCGGGCGTGCGGCCGACTCGACCATCATCTGCATGCGCTCGACCCCGGCCACGCGCGCCACCGGCAGCGGCACTGGCGCGTAGACACTGACCGATTCGGCGCCGGGCAGGTTGGCCGCCAGCTCGGCGGCCGCCTGCAGGAAGGCCTGCGCTGCCTCGGCCTGCTTGGCGTCGGCGCGCAGCATTGCCAGGTGTGCGAAAGGCGGGAGCCCGGCCGCCTCGCGCTCCTTCAGCTGGCTCGCCGCGAAGGCCGCGAAATCGTGCTGGCGCAAGGCCGCGTAGAGCGGGTGCTGCGGATGCCAGGACTGCACCCACATCTCCGACTGCTGCGCGTGATCGGTGGATCGCCCGGCGCGGCCGCCGGCCTGCATCAGCAGCGCGAACAGCCGCTCCGGCGCGCGGAAGTCGCTGCTGAACAGCGCACTGTCCGGGTTCACTGCCGCTACCAGGGTGATGCGTCGGAAGTCGTGGCCCTTGGTGATCATCTGCGTGCCCACCAGCACGTCGACCTCGCCGGCATGCACCGCGCCGAGCTGCGCCTCGAGCGAGCCCTTGAGCCGTGTGCTGTCGGCGTCGATGCGGGCGATGCGCGGTGGCCTGCCGTCGTCGCCGGCGAGCAACTGCGCGATCTGCTCCTCCAGGCGCTCGGTGCCGCGGCCGATCGGTGCGATGTCGAGGTTGCCGCAGTCGGGGCAGGCGCGCGGCACTCGCTCGGTGAAGCCGCAGTGGTGGCAGCGCAGCGTGCGGTCGAGCTTGTGGAAGACGCGCCAGGCGCTGCAGTGCGGGCAG
>ERZ795061.871-NODE-871-length-29916-cov-7.085295_pt1 | contig 29916 bp, 34 predicted proteins | sample MGYA00375145_ERZ795061 | MGnify/ENA primary metagenome ERZ795061 (study PRJEB30190, sample SAMN05720144) | anaerobic digester metagenome | isolation source: active sludge of municipal wastewater-treating anaerobic digesters | place: USA | collected 2014-12-22 ... | reverse complement strand
TTGGTGGCCCCCCTGTGAGTCGAACACAGCACCAACGGATTATGAGTCCGCTGCTCTAACCAAGCATGAGCTAGGGGGCCAAAACCTTTTGTATATTTTTATTTATGTTTAGTCTTGGCCTGTTTCCAAAAAGCTTCTTAATCTTTCCGAACGTGTTGGATGACGCAGTTTACGTAGTGCCTTAGCCTCAATCTGACGAATACGCTCACGCGTTACATCAAATTGTTTACCTACTTCTTCTAGCGTATGGTCAGTATTCATCTCAATACCGAAACGCATGCGTAACACTTTTGCTTCACGCGGCGTGAGAGATTCCAATACTTCACTTGTCGCATCGCGCAAGCTAGCGTAAACAGCAGCATCTACAGGTGCTAACGTTGTACTATCTTCAATAAAGTCGCCTAAGTGAGAATCTTCATCATCTCCGATTGGGGTTTCCATCGAAATCGGCTCTTTACTAATTTTTAAGATTTTACGAATCTTATCTTCAGGCATTTCCATTTTCTCTGCCAACGTCGCTGGATCTGGCTCTACTCCGGTTTCTTGCAAGATTTGTCGGCTGATACGATTCATTTTATTAATCGTTTCAATCATGTGCACCGGAATACGTATGGTTCTTGCTTGGTCAGCAATCGAACGGGTAATCGCTTGGCGAATCCACCATGTGGCATAGGTTGAGAATTTAAAGCCGCGACGGTATTCAAATTTATCAACCGCTTTCATTAGGCCAATATTACCCTCTTGAATTAAATCCAAAAATTGCAGGCCTCTGTTGGTATATTTTTTTGCAATTGAAATCACTAAGCGCAAGTTTGCTTCAATCATTTCGCGTTTAGCACGTCTTGCACGCGCCTCGCCAGTGGACATCTGCTTATTGATTTCTTTTAACTCTCTGATTGGAATGCCGACTTTATTTTCCAAATCAATCAGTCGTTGCTGTTGGTCAATAATCGAGTGGTTATACCTTGCTAATTTCTCTATGTAGGGTTTTTCAGCTTTTAACTCTTGTTCCAGCCAGCTTAAATCACACTCATTTCCTGGGAATGATTTAATAAAATGCGCTCTAGGCATACCCGATTTTTCAACACAGAAATCCATCACTTTACGCTCATGGCCACGCACTGCTTCAATAATTGCACGCACTTGGTCGCACAAGCCTTCTACTTGTTTTGCTGAGAACCTAAACGCTGTCAGTTCTTCTAAAATTTCTGCTAACAATCTTTGATATTCTGAATCTTGCGAGCCGCTCTCAGCTAAAATTAACTGCATTTTTTGATTTGCTGCCCGAATAACCGCAAAACGATTCACAACTTCTTCTTTTAATCTTGCTAAAGCTTCAGCAGAAATGGCCGCCGCTTTTGCACCATCTTCATCACCGTCATCTTCGTCATCATCAACCAACTCTGGTTCTTCATCTTCTGCGGCCTCTACCGTCATGGCATCATCTAGGCCAACATCGGCATCAATTAAGCCATCGACTAAGTCGTCAACGCTCATTTCATCGTTTTCAACTTTATCAACCATTTCTAAAAGCGCAGCAATCGTAGTTGGACAGGCGGCAATCGCTTGCACCATATGCTTGAGGCCATCTTCAATACGACGCGCAATTTCGATTTCGCTCTCACGTGTGAGCAGGTCAACCGTACCCATTTCACGCATGTACATGCGCACGGGGTCAGTAGTGCGACCAAAATCGGAATCTACCGTTGCCAGCGCCTGCTCAGCTTCTTCAACGGCATCTTCATCAGTAACGGCTGCTGGGGCATCTGACATTAATAACACTTCGGCATCAGGGACTTCTTCATAAACCTGAATACCCATGTCATTAATCATGCCGATAATGCCATCAATCTGCTCAGAGCCTTGCACGTCATCGGGCAGATGGTCATTGATCTCAGCGTAGGTCAAATAGCCGCGTTCTTTGCCTAGTACTATCAGCGATTTTAAACGAACACGACGCTCTTCCGCATTTGCTTCTTGAATCGCAGGTGTCATAAATTCATTTTTTTCTTTTGCTGCTTCTCGTTCGCTTTTCTTTGGTCTCGCCATGACTTACCTCTAAATTTTGCACGCCAGATTTCTAAAAAAGTATCTGGCAAATGATTTTTTGTAACCTTCAATTATAACAGAATTAAACCCTATTTTGGCTCGAGTTTAGTAGCTAAAGTTTTAAACCCAACCGTCCTTAACATTGCTTTCTCATCTTCCGTGAGGTCGCTTAAGGGCTTTTCACTCAAATGCGCCAACAAAACATTGCTACTCTGTTGAGTGTAAGTTTGTTTTAGCTGGTGTCTTGCGCCAGTGAGCTCAAGTGCCATGTCTAATGTTTCATCTAGTAAATGCAAGTCCCGCTCTAAATCGCGCAATAACTTTGCGTCCACTTTCGTTTCAAGCGCTCGCATAATGACCACAGGCTTAGAATGAGGGTGAATTAGACAAGTTTCAATAGTATGGCGCAATAATTGCGTCTCATCACCTTGACCAACCACCCACAATAAATCTTCTGCGGCTGCAAAACTGGGCTGCATTAGCAGCATGAGGCAGAAGCGCTTATGTAATGAACTAGGCGTGCGTGAAAACTTTGGCCTTGCTTGCACTGGTGCTTTGTTCAAGCTGGGCAGTTTAAGCATACTATGCATTTCATCTGTCGAAAGTTGCGCAAGTTCCGCCACTTTTTTACGCAAAAACATTGCACTGCGTGGTGCCTTAATTTGCTGCAAAATTGGTTCTGCTTCATTCAAAAACCGTACTTTATCCTCTTGGCTTTGCAAGGTATTATTTTCACTTAAATGCTTAAGAATATATTGCGAAAGCGGCATAGCCACCTTCATTTCAGCCTCAAACTTTTCTTTTCCAAATTCACGCACGTATGAATCAGGGTCGTGTTCTTTTGGCAAAAATAAGAAAGATAACTTTAAGCCATCACTCAGTGCTGGCAACGCATTCATTGCCGCACGCCAAGCGGCCGTGCGACCAGCGTTATCACCATCAAAGCAAAATACGATTTCATCTGCTTGACGCATGAGCTTAGCAATATGAACAGGTGTGGTTGCGGTACCTAGCGCCGCAACAGCATATTCAATGCCGTATTGTGCAAGCGCCACCACATCCATATAACCTTCTACCACCAGCGCACGACCAGCATCACGAATTGCACGACGCGCTAAATACAAGCCGTAAAGCTCATGGCCCTTTTGGAATAACGGCGTTTCAGGGGAGTTGTAATATTTAGGCGTATCTTCTGGGTTAATCACGCGCCCACCAAAACCAATCACTTGGCCTTTTTGGTCATGAATTGGAAACATAATACGGTCACGAAAGCGGTCGTAACGTTTACCTTGTTCATTTTCAACGACCAACCCTGCAACATTGAGCGCTTCGTTTTCATATTGTGGAAACACACTTTGCAAATTCTGCCAGCCAGCGGGCGCATAACCAATCTGGAATTTTGCAGCAACTTTACCACTTAAGCCGCGCGCTTTTAAATATTCAATCGCACGCGGTGATTTTTTAAGCTCAGCCTTGTAATAATCAGCCGCTTGCTGCAACACCTCTTGCAAACTTGCCGCCACTTTTTGTTGCGCATGCGCTTGCTCTCGCGCTTCTGATGTTGCTTGCACTTGTGGCACTTGCAGGCCCACCATTTTAGCGAGTTCATGAACAGCTTCTACAAAGCTAAGACCTTGATATTCCATTAAAAAACCCAGCGCCGTACCATGCGCACCGCAACCAAAACAGTGATAAAACTGCTTGGTTGGACTCACGGTAAAACTGGGGGATTTTTCATTATGAAACGGGCAGCAAGCAGAATAATTTGCACCAGCCTTTTTAAGCGGGACAGATTTATCAACCACATCGACAATATCAACGCGATTCAGTAATTCTTGAATAAAACTTTCTGGAATCATATGCGTGAGTATAAAGCATCAATAAAAAAAGGAGCGATGTCGCTCCCTTGTTTTTTTAATCGCTGGATTGCGGATTATCCTAATTTAACTTAGTCGCGCCTTTATTAAGCCCGACACTTTACCCATATCTGCAACACCTGCGACTAGCGGTTTGACCAACCCAACCACTTTACCCATATCTTTAGCACCTTGCGCGCCGGTATCGGCAATCACTTGGTTAATAATTTGGTGAATGGCTTCATCGCTCAATTGTTGCGGCATGTAAGTTTGCAACACGCTCACTTCAAACTTTTCAATATCGGCTAAATCTGTGCGGTTGGCTAATTCAAACGCGGCGATTGAATCGCGTCGTTGTTTAAGCATTTTCTCAATCGCAGCAATCACATCAGCATCGGTCATCTCTATGCGCTCGTCCACTTCGCGCTGCTTAATGGCGGCTTGCAGCAAACGAATTGCGCCTAAACGCGCGCTATCTTTAGCGCGCATCGCGTTTTTCATGTCTTCGGAGATTTGTTGCTTGAGACTCATGGATTTTAGGCGCTTGGACTAATGTATTTGTCGAAATTTGTTTGCACTTCTGCCATGTGTTCTGTAAGCGCAATTTTGTATTGATTTACAAAATATTCTAAAGCAGCGGCTTTTTCGGCCTCAAATGCTTCTTTAGTGCCACACTGCGAAGCGATGACAAAAGTATTAAAGCGAGCCGATGCAAATATCATGCTCGCATTCACAACACCAACGTCGTGCGCCGGCACTAGCGAATTGGCATGGCCAATAAAATTATCAGTCAACTGCCAAAATACATCTTCAGGCTTTGCTTCAACTTCCTTGGAATCAGCCATCAGACTAACTTAGTAAAGTTTAGCTGGCAATGTTTGCTTCATCAGGCGACGATATTGACGCTTAACTGCGGCTGCAGCTTTACGTTTACGTTCCCAAGTTGGTTTTTCATAAAATTCGCGTGCGCGAAGATCATTCAATAAACCAGTTTTTTCGATTAAGCGTTTAAAACGGCGAAGGGCAACGTCAAACGGCTCATTTTCTTTTACGCGTACACTAGACATTCAATCTCTCTTATTTGGTAAGAAGTTAGTTTAAATTATGCTCAAGTTCTTAACCATTTTGCACATGCAAGGTTTATAAACTGAGAAAAGCCGACTATTTTAATCGCATAATTGTTTTTATTCAATTACTTTTATGCATTAATCAGTTAAATGCGCAATAATTCAACCTTTACAGTTCATCCATCACCATTCATGTTAATTTTAGGCGTTGAATCTTCCTGTGACGAAACAGGGCTTGCATTATACGACACCGAACGCGGTTTACTGGCGCACGCCTTGCATTCACAGGTTGAAATGCACGCCGAGTACGGTGGCGTGGTACCAGAACTCGCCTCGCGTGACCATATTCGGCGCGTATTGCCGCTCACCGAGCGCGTTTTAAAAGATGCCGACAAGAAACTAAGTGACATTGATGCAATCGCCTATACACAAGGACCAGGGCTATCTGGCGCATTGCTGGTTGGCACCAGCTTTGCCGAATCCTTGGCGTTTAGCCTGCAAATACCGACCATCTGCGTGCATCATTTAGAAGGCCATTTATTAGCCCCTTTGCTTGAAGATAATCCACCAGCTTTTCCGTTTGTGGCGCTGCTGGTTTCTGGCGGGCATAGTCAGTTGATGCGCGTTGATGGTATTGGCCAATACGAATTGCTTGGCGATACCTTAGATGATGCCTCAGGTGAGGCGTTTGATAAAACAGCTAAATTGTTGGGGCTCGGTTATCCAGGCGGACCAGCGCTTTCCAAACTAGCGGAGCTTTCTCATTCAACCCATGGCAAACCGCGCTTTAAATTACCGCGCCCACTGCTCAATAGCGGTGATTTGAATTTTAGCTTTAGTGGTTTAAAAACAGCCGTTTTAACGCTAGTAAACACTCACACAGACCTTGATTTGCAAACCAAAGCGGATATTGCTTGGGAGTTTCAAGAAGCCGTCACCGAAGTCTTAACCACAAAATGTATGGCGGCATTACGCGAAACGGGCTTAGATAACTTGATTGTATCTGGCGGCGTAGGCGCCAATAGCAAACTACGTGAAAAACTCAACGCCGCAACTAAGCGCAAACTTTGCAAAGTGAGTTATCCGCGATTAGAGTTTTGCACAGATAACGGCGCGATGATTGCTTTTGCCGGGGCAATGAGATTCAGTGCAATGCGGTTGCAAGCCATGCAGAATATAAACAAAAATGACTACAGTTTTAGCGTAAAACCAAGATGGAATTTAGGCGAATTAAAAGCACCTTAATGGCCTCGCTTTCGTCCGAGAAAAAATTTATGCCCTGCGAGCCTTTATTTATAAGGCTCGCAGGGCATCAAAAAAGGTTGGTGTTAAATTTAGGTGAATTAAGCGTATTTTTTAATGCCAATTTGATGTTGCAAAAGCGCTACTTTTTTCCAAAACCAGATTCAGTGCCTGCCAGCAACTTTTGAATATTGCTGCGGTGACGCCAAATCAAAAATAGCGCCATCACCAGCACGGTCATAAAATAGTCTTTATACGCAGACAAGAAAAACCATGCATACACGGGCGCCAGTGCGGCAGCGGAAATTGCAGCAAGAGATGAGTAGCGTGAAATGGCAAACACCACTAGCCAAGTTGCTAGCGCCGCCAACGCAACCCATGGGGAAAGCGCCAACATCACGCCCAGTGCGGTCGCCACGCCTTTGCCACCTTTAAATTTATAGTAAATCGGGTACAAATGACCAAAAAACACAGCCAACCCAACCCAAGCCACTACCCACATTAACATGTCTGACTGTAACGCCAACCATACCGGTAGCCAGCCTTTTAGGACATCACCCAGCAGCGTTAACACAGCGGCAGATTTTTTACCGCTACGCGCTACATTTGTGGCGCCAATATTGCCGCTGCCTACGGTGCGCGGATCTGGCAGACCAAATGCCTTGCTCACCAAAATACCAAAAGCTACCGAACCCAGCAAATACGCCGCAACAATCCACACAGCAGGGACTAACGTCACCGGAATAAAACCTAACTCATTCATTTTGCCCAACCTTCTTGAGATGCTCTAAAATCACAGCATTATATTTTATACGATAAACAAACATTGTATGGACACCATTTTTATTAGCGAACTCAAAGTACAGACCAAACTGGGCGTGCCAGAATGGGAACGCATGACCGCGCAAACCATTATTTTAGACATTGAGATTGGCTACGATTTAACTAAGGCCTGCAGAAGCGACGTCATTGCCAACACCATCGACTACGGCGCTGTGGTGGGTCGCATACGCGAAACCTTAACTGATAACAGCTTTCAGCTAGTAGAAGCCCTCGCCGAACATATTTGCCAATTGATTTTACAAGAATTTGGTGCGTTAAACGTGAAGGTAAAAGTCGCTAAGCCTGCGATTTTGGCCGGGTTAAAATCGTTGGGAGTGATCGTTGAGCGAGCAAAAACATAACTCGATTTTGCATTTAGCCGTTAAGGCGTTAACAATTTAAATGGTGCAACCACACCTATCCTCGTGGGTGATGCACACTATGCAACTGCTTCAATCGCTCCCGCGCCACATGCGTATAAATCTGCGTGGTTGAAATATCCGCATGCCCTAACAACATTTGTACTACACGTAAATCGGCGCCATGATTCAGCAAATGCGTGGCAAACGCATGGCGCAATACGTGTGGCGACATAGGCTTGGTAATGCCAGCCAGCAAGGCATAGCGTTTAATCAAATACCAAAAAGCTTGACGCGTCATCGCCTCGCCTCGATTGGTTACAAACAGCGCATCGCACAGACGTTTATGCAGCAACGCTGGCCTTGCCTCACGCAAATAACGTGAAATCCAATCGGCTGCATCTTCACCCATTGGCACTAATCTCGTTTTACTGCCTTTTCCCGTCACCCTTACAACAGCATCATTGATGCTCACTTCGGTCGCTTTAATGTTGACCAGCTCTGATACCCGCAAACCGCAGGCGTACAGTAGCTCCAGCATAGCTTTATCGCGTATGCCTGCTGGCGCATTTAAATTAGGCGCGTTGAGTAGCGCGATGACTTCTTCTTCATTCAGGCTTTTGGGCAAACTACGAGGCAACTTAGGCGACTGAATTTGAATGGTCGGGTCTGTTTTAATAAGATTTTCACGCAAACAATAACGATAAAAACGCCGCAAAGTGGCTATCAATCGGCTGATACTGCGTGGCTTACTTTGTGGAAATTTAACCGCGAGATATTGCTGAATATCGGTTTCTTCAACTGTGAGTAGCTGTTTTTTTTGTGTGGGCAACCAAAGTGTGAAACTGGTTAAATCGAGGCGATAGCTTTCAAGCGTGTTTTTGGATAGGCCATCTTCTAACCAAAGGTGGTCAATAAAGCTATCTAACTGCTGGGCTTCTGCACTTTCTAACGCCATTGATTCAAACTAATTTGCCATTTTCATCAATGGCACCTTCATGCTTGAGAAGCCATTTTTTTATAGTTAATCCATGTTCAGCATCTCGCATAAAACCGCCCAAACCATCTTTTGCCACCACGCGATGGCACGGGATGACGATAGGCAGAAAATTTGCGCCGCATGCATTGGCCACAGCGCGCGGGCTTGATTTAAGCTGTTCGGCAATTTGGCTATAAGTGAGCACTTGCCCACTTGGAATTGCATCTATTATCTGCCAAACATTGCGCTGAAATGGCGTACCCTTCAGTTTGATGGGCAAGTTAAATCCACTGTTGGCGTTTTTTAAATACGCTTCAATTTGTGCGGCAATGTTTTGTGCTAATTTTTGCGTGGTGGGTTTTTGTTCAAGCCTTTCTGGCAATAAATCAATGACCACTTGCATTCCTTGAGACACAATCCCCACCGCGCCAAATGGCGTTTCAACAACCGCCTCGTATACTTGAATGTGTTTATGCTGGCTTTTCATACAGTAATTAAACGCTATTATTGATGTTAGTGCAAATAAAAAGGCCCTAAACCGCGTACAGTTTTAGGGCCTTTTTGTGACTGCGTTAAAGCGTTTGTTATGCTTTTTCTACTGGCGCCAATACTTCTCTGTCACGTGCAACTAATTTCTCTTTAATACGCGCAGATTTACCTGAACGCTCACGCAAGTAGTAAAGTTTAGCGCGACGCACATCACCGCGACGTTTCAACTCAATGCTCGCAATTAATGGTGAATATGTTTGGAATGTACGCTCAACACCTTCACCTGAAGAAATTTTACGCACGATGAATGATGAGTTTAAGCCACGGTTGCGTTTAGCAATCACAACACCTTCATATGACTGTACACGTTTACGAGTACCCTCAACAACGTTTACACCAACCACGACTGTGTCGCCTGGCGCAAAATCAGGAACTGTTTTGCCTAATCGAGCAATTTCTTCCTCTTCTAACATTTTAATGATATCTGCCATCTTTTTTACCTTTTTTCTCCCTTGCGGGGTTCCTTTTAATTATGAAGTAACTTGTTCCTGCTCTCTAATCATGCTGTAGCAGTCGTGTTTCTTCTTTCGTCAACGGCCTTACGGCCAATAAATCGGGACGTAAATCCCGAGTTCTTTGCAATGCCGCTTTTAAACGCCACTGCTTAATCTTTGCATGATTGCCTGATAACAACACTTCAGGCACTTTCACACCTTTATATTCTTCAGGCCTAGTGTAGTGTGGGCAATCCAACAATCCATCGACAAATGAATCTTCAATGGCTGAATCCCCATCCCCTAAACTTCCTGGCAATTGGCGAATAATCGCATCCATTAATGCCATGGCAGGTAACTCTCCGCCACTTAGAACATAATCACCAATGGATATTTCTTCATCTACTTCAGCATCAATCAGGCGTTGGTCAACCCCTTCATAACGGCTAGCCAGTAATACTAAGCCTGGCTTTTTACTTAACTGCATCACTTTTTGATGCGTCAGCGGCTTTCCCGCTGGTGAAAGATGGACAACCCAACTTTCTATATGCTTTTCTTGTTGCGCCGTCTTTGCTGCCGCTATTGCCTTTTCGAGCGGCTCAACCAGCATCACCATGCCAGGGCCACCGCCATACGGCCTGTCATCAACCGTTTTATGATTATCAGTAGTGTAATCACGTGGATTCCAAAACTGCACGTGATAAATATTATGTTGCAACGCCCTGCTGGTAATGCCATGCTGGGTAATGGCCTCAAACATTTCAGGAAATAACGTTACTACATCAAACTGATAAGCCATGGTTGCTGTACTAAACTAAAAGTCTTCGTCCCAGTCGACCAACATCGTTTGAGCTTTCAAGTCCACTTCTAAAACCACTGATGCAATAAAAGGCAACAATCTTTCCTGCGGCTTTTCATTTTTAACTTCTACAACTTTATCCGAAGCTGACTTTGCCAATTCCGGTTGAACAACATCGGCCTTCACAACAAGCACATCATTTGCGCCTGTTTCAAACACATCCACGATAGTGCCAAAATCAATATCTTGCTTATTTTTTACACGCAAACCAATCAGGTCTGACCAGTAATATTCATTTTCTTCAGGCTCTGGGAGCGCATCTCTTGGCACAGCGACCTGCTTACCCTTACATGCAAATGCTGCGTCGCGGTCGTTAATGCCTTCAAGCTTCACCACAATCACATCATTGTGTATTTTGGCCTCTACAACCTTCAATTCACGCCAATCATTGCCTTTGCCTAGCCACCATGAATCGTAATCAAGCAGACCATCGAGCGCTTCTGTATCGGGAATGACTTTTAGCCAACCAAAAACGCCATAAGGCGCAACAATGCGCCCCATGATAACTAAATGACTTGCTTCCAAAATAAACTTAATTCACCAAGGCGTTTTAACGCCCGAGTGCTTTGATTTATTCTGCAGCTGGTGCTTCTTCAGCTGGTGCTTCTTCAGCAGGTGCAGCAGCAGCTTCTGCTTCAGCAGCCTTGGCAGCGGCTTCAGCTTCTTTTGCAGCGGCAGCTTCTTCAGCGGCTTTTGCATCCGCTTCAGCTTTAGCAGCATCGGCAGCAGCTTTTACTTTTGCAGCTTCAGCAGCAGCAATTTTAGCTTTAGCAGCATCGGCTTTAGCAGCATCTTTAACTTTTGCAGCAATTGCGTGCTCCGGGCCTTTAGCGTGGAATTTAACCAAGCGCGCTACGGTTTCTGACAATTGCGCGCCGTTATTTTGCCAATGCGTAACGCGCGCTAAATCAATGCGCAAGCTTTCAGCATTTGCTTTGGCAGATGGATTGTAAAAACCTACGCGCTCAATAAAGCGGCCATCGCGACGATTGCGTGAATCAGCTACAACCACGTTGTAGAAAGGAGTTTTTTTCGCGCCACCACGAGCTAAACGAATAATAACCATAATCTTAGTTCTCTTTTAATAGAAATTTTAAAGCAGAAAGGCGCGGATTCTACGCTATTTATTGTGCTTTTGACAAGCTATTTATCAAGTCGCACTGCATTTATTTACAAATAAGTTTGTGCCCAATGTTTAGGGAAGTGCTTTGTACCGCGTTGGATCATCTATACCCGCCGCTAAAAAGCCATCGCGACGCAGACGGCAAGAATCACACAGGCCGCATGCTTCACCGTGTTCATCAGCCTGATAACATGAAACAGTCATGGCATAATCCACACCCAACTTGGTACCTAACTGCACAATTTGCGCCTTGGTCATATCTATCAGCGGGGCGTGAATCGTAATCGTTTTGCCTTCTACCGCGCTTTTAGTTGCTGAATTGGCCATGCTTTGAAACGCTTTGACATATTCACCACGGCAATCTGGGTAGCCAGAATAATCTAGCGCATTCACGCCAATAAAAATATCTTGCGCTTCAAGCACTTCAGCCCAAGCCAAAGCGAGTGACAGCATAATCGTGTTGCGCGCCGGCACATAAGTAATCGGGATGCCTGTTGTGGCGCTTTCTGGCACGGCAATGGCATCATCCGTGAGGGCTGAGCCGCCAAATAAGGATAAATCAAGCTGCGCGGTTTTGTGCGCTTTAGCATTCATTAATTTGGCGATATTTTTGGCCGCATGCAGTTCAGCGATGTGACGCTGATGGTAATCCAAACTTAAACAATAGCATTCAAAGCCAAGACTACGCGCATAGGCGAGCACCGTGGCAGAATCCAACCCGCCAGAAAGCAATACCACAGCACGTTTGGTCATTTTCCCGGCACCTCGCCCCAAAGAATTTTGTGTAATTGAAGTTGCATACGCACTGGCAATTGGTCGGCTAATACCCAATTGGCTAAATCCGTTGGGTTAATTTGGCTATAAACAGGTGAGAACAATACGCTACATTTTTCAACAAGGTGATATTGCACCAAAATCTGCTTTGCCCAGTCGTAATCTGTGCGGCTACATAAAACGAACTTCACCTCATCGGTCTTTTTAAGGTGGGTTAGATTTTCCCACAGGTAATTTTTAAGCTCACCTGAATCTGGCGTTTTAATGTCTAAAATGACTGAAACGCGACTGTCCACTGGGCCAATATCGACGGCCCCTCCTGTTTCAAGAGAGACGTTGTAACCTGCATCGCACAACGCTTTAAGCAGCACCATGCATTCTTTCTGCGCCAGCGGTTCACCACCGGTAACAGTCACATATTTGGTGCCATATTCGGCAATTTTAGCCAAAATATCAGCAGTTTCCATATTGCTGCCGCCACTAAACGCGTAAGCAGTGTCGCAATATACGCAGCGCATTGGGCAGCCAGTAAGGCGTACGAACACCGTTGGCAAGCCAACACGCGTAGATTCGCCTTGCAGCGAATAGAAAATTTCGTGAATTTTAAGTGCCATGAGAGATGATAAAAAATGCCAACAATTGCGTTGGCGCTATTTTACCGCGAAAGCCAAAGGCTGTTTAAAATATAAGCGCAATCGGCAAACAAACAAGGTTCGTAAAAATGAAAAATTATGTGCTTAAATAGTCACAACCCTTTTGACCTGCTCTGCGAGCCTTATAAATAAAGGCTTACAGAGCATCAAAAATCTCTCGAGAGAAAATAGGGTGAATCTGACGTGAAAAAAACCTGTTTTTATTTGATGGCTTCCAGCGCTTTTAAGCGCCTTTGTGCCGTGGGAGTTACTTCGCTCTCTGGAAATTTCGCAATTAAATCACGCAACGTTTTTTTCGCATTCGCCACCTGCCCAAGCTGGATTTGACTGTTGGCTTTATTCAGCATTGCATCGGGTACTTTTGGGCTATCTGGATGCAAATCAATGACTTTTTGCTGTGTGATAATGGCTGATTTATAGTTTTTAAGCGCAAATTGCGTGTAACCCAAGCCATATTTAGCCTCGGGCGCCAATGCGCTATCTGGGTAGTCTTTCAAGAATTTGTCATAGGCATTGTAAGCATCTTTATGCTTGGCCTCTCTGGATAAGCCATTGGCAAGCTCTAACAACTGGTATTCTTGGGTATTTTTATTCGGTGTGGCTGTAGCGGCTGACGCTGCTGCTGCAGTGGCATCAGGCGCTGTAGTGGTTGCGGCAGCCGCATCTCCACCCTCTAATTTACGCAAACGAGCATCGGTATCGCCATACAAATCTTTTTGGCGCTGCTGTGTGGCCTCAATATGATGGTTTGCTTCTTCCAGTTCACCTTTTAGTCGGGCGATTTCCTGATTGAGCGTATCAATATGGTTTTGCATATCGCCCAAAACCTGGCCTTTGGTAATGGCCTCAATCGCAATCACGCGCTGCTCAAGCGCTTGCTGGCTTTTTTTCAAATTAGCCAGCTCATTTTGCGTCGCCTGATGTTGACTCGTCATGGTCGCTTCAATTTCCAAGATTTTTTTGCGCGCTTCTTTATCATCGAACAAAGCCGCATGGCTATTGATCGCAAAAAGTTGCACCAGCAAAAACAAGCTGACCAGATTGAGTTTTTTCATCATATTTTAAGCATGCATCTAAAAATTAAAAGAAGGTGCCGCTATCAGAACTTGATAGCGGCTGACCGAGTTTCTATTACTCACCTTGATACACGATATCTGCGCGGCGGTCTTTGCTGAAACAAGCCTCATCAGCACAACCGGTGCTTTTTTCTTCACCGTAACTCACGGTTTCAATCTGTTCATCTTGCACACCCAACACGTTCAATGCTTTTTTCACCGCAACTGAACGACGTTGGCCAAGGGCTAAGTTGTATTCACGTGTACCACGCTCATCGGCATTGCCTTGCACAATCACACGCGCATCTTTATGGCTTAGTAGGTATTTTGCATGCGCTTCTACCAATGGGCGATATTCTGCCTTGACAGCATCGCTATCAAAGTCAAAGTAGATATTACGTTTTGACAAAATATTGTTAGGATCTTTTAATGGGTTGCCTGCATCATTGGCATTGGCGTCATCAAGTGACACTTCTTTAACGGTTGAGCCATCATCCGCACCAGCAGCTGGCGTGGTGGTGGTTGTGTTTTGGCCTACGCTTTTGTCTTCAATAGAAGGTTTAGTCATTGGTGTGCTTTTACAAGCGGTTAATACCAAAGCCAACATCAATGTGCTGAGTAGTTTTTTGTTAAAAGTCAGGTTGTTCATAGTGCTCTCCATAAAAATAAAATACTAAAAATTGCTTAAACTGCTACATAAAAATTGTAAATTGAATCGACTACACATTGCTGCTAAAAATTACTATTTAATCAAAGGGCCCCAAGCCGGCTCGCGAATATCGCCACCAGACTCATTTAAGCGCTGTTTCACGCGCCCATCGGCCGACACCGCCGCCAATGCGCCACGGCCACCGTTACGGGTAGCATACAATATTACGCGTCCGTTTGGCGCAAAACTGGGCGACTCATCTTGGCCGCCATCGCTTAGCAACTGCACTTGACCACTGTTTAAATCTTGCAGCGCCACGCGGAATCTGCCGCCATCATTACGAATCATCGCTAATGATTTACCATCTGGTGAAAAACGCGGGCTTACATTATAAGCGCCTTCAAAACTCACCCGTTTGGGGTCACCGCCTTGTGATGAAACCTTGTAAATTTGCGGGCGGCCACCACGGTCAGAGGTAAAATAAATCCACTGCCCATCGGTTGACCATGTCGGTTCGGTATCAATGGCAGAACTCTTAGTCACCTGCTTTAAGCCTGAGCCATCTGCATTAATGGTATATAACTGCGAATTAGCCCCATGCGTGAGCACAATAGCGAGCTTATTACCATCTGGCGACCAAGCAGGTGCGCTGTTGTTGCCTTTGAAGCTCGCCACGGTGGTACGTTGTCCGCCCAGAGTTTGTACATAGATAATCGGTTTTTTCTTTTCAAAAGAAACATAGGCAATGCGGTTGCCATCTGGCGCCCAGGCAGGTGAAATAATCGGCTCTTTTGATGACAACATCGTACGCGGGTTCGCACCATCCGCATCGGCCACCTGCAAAGTGTAGCGGCCTTTTGATTTGTTGATATAAGCAATGTGGCTGGCAAAAATACCTGATTCACCGGTAAGTTTTTGATAAATCGCATCGGCAATTTTATGTGCGGTAATTCTTAGCTGGCTTGGGCTAATATTATATTGACCGCTGGTAAGCTGCGTTTGTTTTAGCACATCGGCCAACTGAAACGATACTTTTAACTTGCCATCCGCTTGTGGCTCAATGGTGCCAACCGACATGGCTTGGGCTTGTAATGCCGACCACTCAGCAAATTTAATTTGCGTAATATCGGTTGGGCGACTAGCCACACCACCAGTTTCAAGCACACGAAACAAACCGCTACGCTTTAAGTCAGCGGCAATAATGCTGCTCATGGTGGCGGCATGCTCACCTTGCCCAAAAGGCACAATGGCGATTGGAATTTGCTGTGCGCTACCCCCGCTGATTTCAATTTCCAAAGCAGCGTTTGCGACGGGAGTAAATAAGAATGTTGATGCGAAAAATGAAGTAAAAAAAGCTAAAAATCTAAATATTTTCATGGTGTTATGTTTTATCGTCTCGATTGTTAAATTGAGCCCCTGATATTTATTCGTGTAAATTTAACCGCAAAACCATTTTGATGCCACACGATTTACACTTTGTTACAAAAGCCATCCAGAACCGCGCACTAACAAATTGCTAATTATTAGGTGTAAAAGTTAAATTTAAGTTCCTGAATTGCGACTTCAACGCGACATCCTCAGGCAACGGCAATGGCTGCGAAGCCATAATGGCGCGCTCTACAGCATCATCACACGCTTCAATGCCACTGGTTTTGGTGAGTTTTGGGCTGCCACTTAGTTCGCCCGATGGCAGTAAATCAATTTTAAATTTTAATACAGGCTTGCCGTCACCACACAGTTCGTTATTGACGTTGCCTTTGATTTTATCTTGGATTTTTCTTTTATATTCATCAATAACTCCTGCATTAGCCGAGGCTTTTGCTGCCAGCGCTTGCTGATTACCGTCAGCGTCAATATCTTGCTGAATTTTTTTGATAGCGTCTTTATCTTTTTGATCATTTAATTGCTTTTCGCTATCACGCTTTTCGTCTTTTAGTGTATCTGCCTGAATTGCGGCTAATCGCTCTTTCCTAAGTTTCGCAGCTTTTTCTTCCAGCTTTTTCTGTTCAAGTTCTTTTTTCTTCTCAAGCTCAATATCGACTTTTGGTTCTTCAACCTTCGCCTCTGGCTTTGGTTCTGGCACGTCTTTTACCACCGGGGCTGGCTCAATTTTTGGTTCAACTTTTGGTTGAATCAAGGGCGGCGGCGGTGCGCTACTGGGAATACTCTCCCAAAGCTCGACTTCCGCCACGTTCAACATCGGATGTGCGGCTTTCCAATTAAATGAAATCAATAGCCCGCCCAATAACGCTAAATGCACGGCAATCGCGTACGCGCCCGCCTTCCATGAAATTTCTTTTTCATAGCTTTTAAGCATTGTGGTCTGAGATGGGCCACGCATTGTATTGAAATCCATATTATTTAAATCTATGGCGCAGGCGCTAACAACAAGCCTAATTTAATATCTTTGTTTTGCTTAAACAATCCCACCACCCTAGTTACATCATCATATTTAACATTCTTATCTGCAGCTATTACGACAGCCCTTTGCGGGTTAGCATCTAATGCTTGCTTTACTTTTAACAAAAGTACATCAGATGAAACAGCCGCACCTTCAAATTCAATCTTGTCATTTGATTTTATAGTTACAACTATCGGCGGCACTTGCTTTTGCACTAATGCTCCCTGCCCAACTTTTGGCAAATCCACCACGCCGGGGTTTGTCATGGGGGCGGTCACCATAAAAATCACCAGCAAGACCAAGGTGACATCAATGTAGGGCACGACATTGATTTGGTTCATCATGCGGCGTTTACGGGTGCGCGCCATGATTTAGCTCTTTCTTTGCAAGATGTTGGTGAATTCTTCCATAAAGCTTTCGTAACGCACTGAAAGCCTGTCAACACTTGAGGCAAAACGGTTGTAGGCAATGACGGCTGGAATTGCCGCAAATAAGCCAATGGCCGTGGCAATGAGCGCTTCTGCAATACCCGGTGCCACTTGGCTGAGCGTGGCTTGCGCAACGTTAGACAAGCCTCTGAACGAATTCATAATACCCCACACCGTGCCGAACAAACCAATATACGGACTCACCGAGCCGACCGAGGCTAAAAACGGCAAATGCGCATCTAAATCGTCCATCTCACGGTTATAGGCGGCGCGCATGGCACGGCGTGTGCCTTCCATAATGTCTGAAACCTCAGTGCGGCCTTGTTGCTTGTGGCGCGCATATTCTTTAAAACCCGCTTCAAAAATGCTCGCCATGCCTTGTGGTTTTCGGCGGCCTACACTTAAACCTTCATAAAGTTTATTTAAGTCGCCACCGGTCCAAAAGGCTTTTTCAAAGTCTTCGGCATTGGTTTCAGCGCGCTTGATGGTGGCCACTTTAATAAAAATATACCACCATGAAAATAAAGATGTGAGGAGTAAAATTATCATCACCAGTTGCACGGGTAAGCTCGCACCCGCCACCAGCGAAAAAATCGACATATCATTCGCTACGTCCACACTCATAAAAGCTCCAATAGTTTAGTTTTAATAGTATAAAAAGTTGGGGAAAATTGCACCGTCATCATGTTTTTGTAAGCGCTGCTTCGGTTAAACCCATGGCAGCGTCTTTAATTGCTTGAGGAATAGCCACTGGCCGAAAGCTCGCAGCATCCACAAACACCGCTTTAACGTTTGCCTCGGCCAGCATCACGCCATCACGAAAGATTGTTTGGGCGATGTCCATACTGCTGCGCCCTGCGTTTGCAAACTGGCAATGCACTTGCAATAAGTCATTAAAACGCGCTGGGCTCTTAAAAGCAATATTCAAGCTATGGATGACAATCATCACACCTAAATCGTCTTTTAAATGCGTTTGCTCAAACCCCAAAGCACGCAGCCATTCGGTGCGGGCGCGCTCCATAAAATTAAGATAATTTGAATGATAAACTACGCCACCCGCGTCTGTGTCTTCGTAATAGACGCGAATTGGCCAGATGAAATCGCCCGTGTTTTGCATGGGCAAATTTTAACACAGCCAACTTAATATGGTGGCGTGTCAAATTGTTAAGTAATTGTTTCAAAAATGACAAAATAGCAGATGCTTTGAGCAAAATGAAATTGCTTAATTTTTAGGCAATTTACAGCACAACCTTTTTCGATGCTCTGTGAGCCTTATAAATAAAGGCTTACAGAGCCATAAATTTTTCTCGGTGCAAATTAAGCCCAATTTAAACCAAGAAAAAACCACGCGCATTTAATCAAATGCTGCCCGTGTGATACACAAAAATTAATCGTTGCCGTTTACCGATTGCCAAAGCTCACCAGTCGACAAATTTGCCGGAACACTCAAACCAAAATGCTGATAGGCCAAGCTGGTAGCCACGCGCCCGCGTGGTGTGCGCATTAAATAGCCTTGCTGAATTAAATACGGCTCGAGTACGTCTTCAATCGTGTCGCGCTCTTCGCCAATCGCTGCGGCCAAATTATCCAAGCCAACAGGCCCGCCGCCAAATTTTTCTAGCACCGCCTGCAGCAGTTTTCTATCCATGACATCAAAGCCAAGCTTATCAACATCGAGCATTTTCAGGGCGGCATCGGCAATTTCTGCGCTGACCTTGCCATTGGCTTTAACTTGCGCGTAATCACGTACGCGGCGTAGTAAACGGTTGGCTATGCGCGGTGTACCGCGAGAACGTTTGGCAATTTCAAGCGCGCCGGTATCAACCAACTCTACCTCTAGCAGCCCGGCAGAGCGTTGCACAATGCGACTTAATTCTTCAGCCGTATAAAACTCTAAACGCGAAACAATGCCAAAACGGTCACGCAGCGGGTTAGTGAGCATGCCGGCGCGCGTGGTGGCGCCCACCAAGGTAAATGGCGGCAAATCTAGCCGAACACTGCGCGCGGCGGGGCCTTCGCCTATCATGATATCCAGACGATAATCTTCCATCGCTGGATATAAAATCTCTTCTACGACGGGCGACAAGCGGTGAATTTCATCAATAAATAGTACATCATTGGGTTCTAAATTGGTGAGTAACGCTGCTAAGTCACCCGCGCGCTCTAGCACTGGGCCTGAAGTTTGGCGCATATTCACGCCCATTTCTTTGGCAATAATATGTGCGAGTGTGGTTTTACCCAGGCCTGGCGGGCCAAACAAGAGCACGTGGTCTAACGGTTCACTGCGGCCGCGAGCCGCATTGATAAAAATTTCTAACTGACCGCGCGCTTTTTCCTGGCCGACGTATTCATCTAATAGTTTGGGGCGAAGTGCGCGCTCCAGCGCTTCTTCACGCGGGCTTTCGGTTTCTGGAGCTATCAGGCGGTCAGTTTCTATCATGATGGTGCTTTCGCTGATGGGTGTTGTGCGCGAACCAATGCATTACTAACAATGCATCATTAGCGCGGATGTAATTCAGCATATTGTTGAATCAATTCTTTCACAGTAATCGGCAAGCCAAGATGCAGCCCTTGGCCATAGTGCACGCCGATAATTTCTAGCTGTTTCAATATTGCATCACTTTCCACAAATTCAGCAACCGTTTTGATGTTCATCGATTCTGCCACATTGTGGATGGAACGCACCATGGCATGATCAATCCGGTTTTGATGAATCTCTTTGACAAAAGCGCCATCAATTTTAAGGTAATCAACATCAAAATTCTTTAAATACATAAATGAAGACATGCCACTGCCAAAGTCATCTAAAGCAAATTTGCAGCCAATTTCACGCAGTGAGTTAAACAATAAAATGGTATTTTTAAGGTTTACAATGGCCGCCGTCTCGGTAATTTCAAAGCATATCGAGGCGGGCGGAATAGCGTATTTAGCAAACTGTTCGCGAATAAACGGCAACAGACTTTGGTCACCCAATGACGTGCCCGATAAATTGATTGAAAAGATGTAATTGCAGTGTTCGTAATCAATATCAAGCAGTTTTCGATAGGCAATAAAAGCATTTTTAATCACCCAGCGGTCAATATTAGGCATCAGATGATAGCGCTCGGCTGAGGGAATAAACGTCGTTGGCAAAATAATCTTGCCGTCTAAATCTACTTTTCTGAGCAAAATCTCATAGTGATGTTGCTGTGGAATGGCCGGCATATTAGGTAAATGCGGTAAATTCGGCGTGAGCGGTACAATCGCCTGACAGTACAGCATAAACTGATCATCATCGATTTCATCCGTGATGTCGGCAATCGCTTCTACTGCATTTTTCTGCTCGACCACTTCAACATCGCCTGCGTTAAATAGCACCGTTTGATTACGTCCCGCCTTTTTCGCGGCCATACACGCCATATCTGCCGCGTGTACCACTTCGCTAACACTGTCAAAATGGTCATCAATCACCACCATACCAATGCTCACGCCAATATTAAAGATTTTGTCGTCATGGCTATAACGAAAATCGCGAATAATGCGTTGAATTGCACTGCAAATTTGGTCGGCTTCTTTCTGCGTACAGTTCTCCAACAGCAGGCCAAACTCATCCCCGCCTAAACGGGCTAATGTGTCTCTTTCACGCATGCGGATGGCCAGTAAAACACTCACTTGTTTAAGTAGTTCATCCCCCGCGATATGCCCACTCGTGTCATTCACTAACTTGAATTGATCTAAATCCAGAAAGCAAAACACGTGCTTTGCATTATTCTCTTTAGCACTCTTGAGGCAGCGCTCTAAGCGCACTTCAAATTCTCGACGGTTAATAAGCCCAGTTAAATCATCATGTTGCGCTTGATGGCGTAGCATAGAGGTGGCATCGTTAATCTTATCTTGCATCACATCATAGGCGTGCTTCAAGCTCGCCGACATTGAATTAAAGCCCTTTTGTAAGGTTTTTAATTCACCGCTGGAGTTTTCTACCAAGGTTTGTGACAACACACCTTCGCGCACTTTATTGACTGCACGGGCAATCTCCTGAATAGGCTGTGTAATATTTCGGCCGATACGCCAAGCTAGCCAGCCACTGAGCAACAGCCCCAATAAAGCAATTGATGCAATTTTTACGACAAATACTAACTTATAACTCTGCAGTCCTTGATTACTTAGTTCCACATAAATCTGACCGATTTTTTCAGGTGAAAAATCTTTTTTCAGTTGTTGCGTATTTTCTTCTAGGGACGAAAAATCATCAATCTCGACTAAACTTCGATGAATAGGCGCAGTAAAAATGATGCCGCGTGCTTGTTTGTACTCAGGCAAATTTTCCTGCATGATTTTGCTAATCAGCGTTTCAGGAATCGCCTGTCCACTGTAGGCCAGCACTAATCCTTGATTATCAACGACCATCACCGTTTTAAGATCTTGCTCATGATCAAGCGCTTGCTGCACAAGTTTTTGCAGCATTTGTCGATTTCCAGAAATCACCCCGTATTCAGCAGCAGGGGCAAGTTGAGTAGCGATGATTTTTCCGCGGTCAACCAGCGATTGATTCAATATGCCAAATATATTTGAAATTATGTAGCCGATTAAAATAATCGCAAACAGCAGGGCAGGCACTGTGCCTAAAAAAATCACCCTTGCTTTAATGCCGATATTATTCATTTTGCAAATTATCAGTGGCTATTAATTCTTGAAAAATTGCCACATCTTTGTTCACTTCAATATTGAGCAAACGCGCCACTTGCCGATTGACGTACACAGAAAAATATTTTGGCGCTTGCGGCAATGGCAAGGCGCTTTCTGCATTTTGCGATTGCTGCGCAATTTCCGCAGCCTGCTTGGCCAAATGCCGGCTAGAGCTATATAACGCCGCCAGTGCGCCCGCCTTCGCATAAGAGAGTGAATAACAAAGCACTGGCTTCTTAAACTGATAACTAGTCATCAAAATAGATTGCGCCGTGTCGGGTTTATAAACAGCTGTATCTGGTATCGCCAGCAACGCATCATTCGCCTCTAACAAAGTTTTAAGCTCCGGTATCAACATCGATGGATCATTTAAGTGCGTTAACTGCACATTGAGTCCTTTTTTATCAGCCTGTGTTTTCAACTGTTCCGCATATGTTTGCGAGTTGCCATTGACTAAGCTGCCAATATTTTTTGCCGCCGGTAGCACCAATTGAATAAAATTTATTTGGCGCGCATAAGGCTGATTTTGCATAATCATGCTCATATTACTCGCATCACGCCGACTTTTTTCTAATATCTGCTCATAGGCTAATGACGGCGTATGCACTGCCAAAACCGGCGTTGTATGCGATAACTTGCTGGCGGCCTCAAGCGCCTTTTCACCCAACGCAATCACCAATTCACTATTTTCAGCCACCACGAGCCTTTTGCGTGCTGGCAACTCAATCACTTTTAGATTCAGTGTATTATTTTCATTGCTAGCTAGCTCTGTCTTAAACTGCTCAACAAACGCCAGATTCGCTTCAGTTTTGCTACTCATGACAATCGTCACGCCTGTATAAGCTAGCGCCACCTCAGAAAATAGGCACATTACCGCAAAAAAGCAGCAGGCAAACCGCATTGAAAATACGCTATTTTTATTTTTATATTGACTCACATTTAACCCACAAAACAAACTGATTGATTACGCAAAAACATCACAAAAACCGCAATAAAATTCCCGAGACAAAAATACTGCTCTGCGAGCCTTTATTTACAAGGCTTCCAGAGCATTCAAAAAGGTTGTGCGTATTATACCCGTTTGAAATTGTAAATTAATGTATTACGCCAAGTTTATACATGCGGTTTTTTTGTTCTAATTTTAGCCCAAAGTTTGCGAATTAAAATCAGTGCTGGAATGCCAAAAATAAGCCACGGCAAAATTGTTACAAAAAAAGTAATCACGCTCGCTAAACTTTCCATCATTACGTGGCCAGCATTTTTAAAAGCTTGTGCAACGGGTGAAAAAAAGCCTTGCTCAGTAATGCCTTGCTTGGCAGTAAAATCAATATTAATCGCCACCAATTCGGTTTCTTGCGCTAGCACTTTGCGCACACCCTGAATACCATCTAACTCACTTTGCGTGTTGACTAACTCACGCTGCACTTCGATTAAATCTTTAAATTTGGCAGATTTATCGCTCAGCATTGCGCGCAAATTATCACGAAACTCGGTCAGGTTTTTAATGCGCGCCTCTGCATCAATCACCGCATCGGTTTTATCTTCGCTGCTACGGTGATACTGTAAGACTTCTCCACTTTTAGCTAGGCCCGCTAAGAACACCGCTACTGATCTTGGTGGAATACGCGCTGACAGGCTTGCCGATGGCGGGCTATAAGCTGTTTCACGATTATAATTGGCCGACAAAATTTGGCACTTGAGCTGCTGACAATGCGCAACGGTGGCATCAAAATTTGCTTGCATTTGTTCTGTTGGCGTTTCCACCACCAAATGATGGCGTAATGCGATAAAGCGTTTAACCTCGCTTTGAGCAGTAGCAGGCTCTGTAAGTTCTGTAAGTGACTGCTCACCTTCACCCGCAACGGCCACTGAATCAGCACTGGCCATTTTTGTACTTGCCATCTCGGCGGGCGCTGGTGCCATCGCTACCGTTGGCACAGGTGGCTGTTGCTGGCCACACGCCGCCAAAAACACAGCTAGGCTAACAATAAAAATTAGATATCTTTTCATCACTCATCCTCACATTGCTTCAATGTTTTGTTGTTATTTTGAAAGGTTTTTCAACGCCTGCTTAATCCCATCGGTCACGCTCACTTCTTTGTCTAGCAATTTAACGGCGGCCAGCGCCTCGCGCTCATTGTAGCCCAAAGCCACCAGTGCATTGAGGATGTCATGCGTGGCAGACTTTGCCTGATTGGCGGTTTGCGCCAAGCCTGCCACACTGAATTTGTCTTTGAGTTCGAGCAGTAAACGCTCCGCAGTTTTTTTGCCAATGCCGGGAATGCGCGTGAGCATGCCGACCTCTTGCATGCTCACCGCCTGAATCAAATCATCAATACTTACGCCACTTAAAATAGACAACGCCGATTTAGCACCAATGCCATTGACTTTAAGCAATTGTTTAAACGTACTTTTTTCTTGTTCGCTACCAAAACCATACAGCAGTTGCGCGTCTTCACGCACCACAAAATAAGTCAGTAAATTCACTTTACTGCCTAATTCTGGCAGATTATAAAATGTGCTCATCGGCACCTCAACTTCATAACCCACACCATTGCAATCAATCACGATTTGCGGAGGAGATTTTTCAATCAGTATTCCATTAAGTCTGGCAATCATCTTGCATTCCAAAATAATAATAAAGTTAATAGTAAGGCATGGCCCAGCATGGCAAGCAAGGTTAACTGAATCGCTGGGCGTAATTTTGCAGGTTCAGCATAATGTTGTTGCAAAAGCCAAGCCGCGCGCAATGCAAATAGTAGCGGCAACGCTGACCATAGTGTCATTGCTGGCAGCCTTTGTAACAACGCCATCGCGAGCAGCCAAACACATGCGAGCAATACCAATATTGGGTAAATATTTGCGGCTGTTGTCAGTGGCAAGAGCACAACCCAATGATGCTTGCCGGCCAGCTTATCGGCTTTATAATCAGGAAACTGATTGATAAAAAGCAAGTTCGTCACCAGCAATGCATAGGGAAACCCCACAAACACAGGCTGCCAAGAAAAGCTGATGCGCTGCACAAAATCGGCCCCAATTACCACACCTAAAAAACCCAATAACACGCACACCTCGCCTAAACCGCGGCTATTTAAGCTTAACGGTGTGGCCGAATACGCCCAGCCAATGAATAGACCAACGCCACCAATTAGCAAAAGACCTTTGCCGACTTCAGCCACCAACCATAGCCCACCCAACATGGCAACGAGCAACAACCCATAGCCAAATCCTGCAGTTTGTTGCGGAGTAAACAGGCCATTCTGAATAAAACGACTGCCACCCGTAAATGGATAAACGCGCTCGGTATTAAAAGCATCTGCACCACTTAACGCATCAAAATAATCGTTAAGGACGTTCACTGCGGCATGCACAACTAACGCCAGCAGTATTGTCGCAATTGCAAAAGCCACATTCAGATTAACGCCGCCTAGTTTTGCACTTGCCAAACCCAGCAAACACGCGGCCAAAGCGGCTAACAAAAACGCTGGCCTTGTAGCAAAAAAATACTTGGTAATATTATTGGCGTAAGTGCCAATGGCAGGTTCAAGCAACAGTTTCGCATTGTTTGTCACCCAATCAGCCTCCCGCCCTTGACGCGAAAACCAGCCGTGGCCAACCTACCAAGGCCTTGCCCGCCGTGTGCGTGGCATATCGCACAAGCCAGTGCATCGGCAGAATCTGGCTTGGGTGTGGCTGGCAAATTGAGCAAACGTTTCACCATTTCTTGCACTTGTTCTTTTTGTGCGTGACCATTCCCCACCACCGACTGCTTCACCTGCAACGCGGTATATTCCGCCACAATTAAATTGCGAATCACTGCCGCGCTAATGGCCGCGCCACGCGCTTGGCCGAGCAGCAGGGTAGATTGCGGGTTTACATTCACAAACACCTTTTCAACCGCCACCTGCGTTGGTTGATAAGTATCAATCACTTCAAACAGGCCGTCTAAAATAATTTTTAGCCGTGCTGGCAATTCTTCTCTATCGGCCTCGCCCTCAACGACATTTTTTTTGCCGCTTGCAGTTTTAATGGTGCCGCTTGCCACGTAAACGATTTTTTCACCAACCTTTTCAATGACACCAAACCCGGTCAAGCGCAGGCCGGGGTCAATACCAAGGATACGCGTGGTAACTAACGCCACTTATACCAACCCTATTACGGTTAAGTTTAAGGGCCTTTTTTTACAAAGTGTTTGTGTGAAATGCATGCGTAAATGATTGGTTTTGGGTTAACTTAAGACGGTAAATACAGCACAAATTATAAGCCATTCACTTGCTTACTTACTGATTTAATTTGCTTCTTTTGGGCATTACCTTACAATCAAGCTTAGTAAAATAATTATCCAATCATGCTTAAGACCCAACACATGCTCACAAAATTACTCACCGCACCATTTAAGCTTTTTGCACCACTCAAAAAGTTTGGTTATCGCATGTTTTTTGCCACTGGCGTGGGCATCGCGGTATTATTTATCGCCTTCAGTTTGCTATTAGACAAACAAAGCGTCGCGGTACTGCTTGCCGCCATTGGTGCTGGCTTAGGCGCGTTGATCATCAGCTTAACATTGCCAAAACTACTGGTGTCTGCCGACGTGGAGCGGCAAAAACAACTTGCCAGCGAAATGCAAAAAGTGCTCAAAGACAAAGCCAAACTGGTGATTGAACTGGAGCGCATTAAATCACAGCAAATGCAGTTTCAGCAGATTCAGGCCGTGCTAAAACTCACGCTACTTGAAGTGGATTTATCGCTCACCGATTTTAAGCAAGAAGATTTAGGCGAGCGCGAAAAAACGCTGGGTGGTAAAACCTCAACGCAATATATCGGCGTGATTCGTAAAAAAGCCAAAGCCATGCTGGGCCTTGATTTAGCGCACATCCGTGTGCAGCAAATTGGCAAAGAACTGCTGGTGGACAAACTGCGCGCGCAATACCAAGGCGTTTCTGCCAATACTGAAGAATGGCTTTTTCGCCAATTGCAGATTCATGAAAATAATTTAGTCATGCCCAATCGCATCAACATCAATCTTGATAGCAACGAGCTCATGCACGCCAGCGATGCGCACCGTGAAGATTTAAACCAACGCATTAACAACGGCGTTGAACTCAAAGCCTTTGACCACGCCATTGAAAAAATGGGCGAACAATGGCTAAAACTCATGTTTGCGCCAATGGGCTTAACCGTGCGCGTGGCACAAATCAATGAAGAAGACAGTGTGTTGCTACTCGATTACATCAAAAGTACGCAGCTGCACCTTGAACAAGCGCAACATTTATTAGAAGAAAATACTGCGCTGATTTAGAAAAAATAGTTGGCTTAATCCACCCGAGATAAAAACGCTGCCCTGTGAGCCTTATAAATTAAGGCTTGCAGGGCAGCGTTAAAGTAGATGCATACAAACTGCTTAAATATTAAGCAGTTTGTAGTTATAAGCCCACGTAAAATTGGCTAACTTTTATTCTTCAATCAACGCCGTGGTATAAACATCCTGCACGTCATCTAAGTCTTCCAGCGCATCCAGAATTTTTTGCATTTTCACTGCATCATCCCCGGTAAACTCCACTTCATTCAGGGCTTTCATGGTCACTTCTGCGAGCACAGCTTTGAGACCTGCCGCTTCTAGCGCTTCTTTAACCGCCACAAAATCCGCTGGCGGGGTAATCACTTCAATACTGCCATCATCGTTTGTCACAATATCTTCAGCACCTGCCTCAAGTGCAACTTCCATGACTTTATCTTCGTCGGTTCCTGGCTCAAAAACTAAATTGCCACAGTGTTTAAACATAAACGCTACACTGCCGTCAGTGCCTAAATTACCGCCAAATTTGGTCAAGGCATGACGCACATCGGCCACCGCGCGCTGTTTGTTGTCGGTGAGGCAGTCAATAATAATCGCCGCGCCATTAATGCCGTAGCCTTCATAGCGAATCTCTTCGTAGTTCACGCCTTCAAGCTCGCCCGTGCCTTTTTTGATGGCGCGGATAATGTTGTCTGACGGCATATTTTCTTCTTTTGCCTCGGCCACGGCGCTACGCAAGCGCGGGTTCATGTCGGCATCGCCCCCGCCTAGGCGCGCGGCTACGGTGATTTCTTTAATGATTTTGGTAAAGATTTTGCCGCGTTTTGCGTCCTGACGCCCTTTGCGGTGTTGAATGTTTGCCCACTTACTATGACCTGCCATGCTACATTGTCCTTGAAACTGAATGATAAAGACCACCATTTTAGCATGTAGGAGCGCAATTTATTGCGCGATTGCCGGCGCGGAGTTGCAACGCTTTTGCGCAATACCACAGGCATAAGTACTGCTATCATGCAAGCATGAGGCATTACTAATAAATGCGCTCCTACAAGTTACTCTTGGCCTTGTGCTGCGTCCACTTGCGCATGTTTGCGTATGCTAATCGCAGAAATAATCACCAAAGCCAACCCAATAAAACTCATGCCAATCAGTTCTTGTTTGCCTGGCACTTCATTAAGTTGCAACCATGCTGAAATTACGCCAATGACGGGGGCTAGCATACTTGCCATGCTGGCGATGCCAGCATTTAAGCGCTGTAGTGCGTACAACCATAAAAGCCACGCCACAACACCGCTTAAAATCACATTAAATAGCACGGCGGCTATAAACGTATTGGTCCATTGAATTGGCGGCGCATCTAACATCAGCGCGTAAATCACCAGCGGAATTGAGCCTAGCAGCATTGGCCATGCCGTGATATTAAGCAAGTCTAAATGCGGTGCGCGTTTGTGTAATTTTTTTGAAATAATCGCCGAAATCGCCCAAAAAACACCTGAACATACAGCCAAAAACATACTGAAAGCATCGGCTTTAATGTGGAGTGGATCAAATATCAAAATAATGCCCAATAAAGCTGAAACCACGGCCAACCATTGCCAGCCTTGCACTTTTTCGCCCAGCATGGGCCACGCAAAAAGCATTACCCAAAAGGGCATGGTGTAGCTTAACACCGCTGTTTTGCCCGCACCGCCGATGGAAACGGCCCAAATAATCAGCCCCGTAAAGCCGATGGTTTGTAGAAAACCCAGCACCAACATGGTGGGAAATTCTTTCACCATCATTGCACGTTTTGTAAACGCCATAATGATAAACAAAATGATCGCGCCACTAAATGTGCGCATGGCGGCAAACTGAAAAGGGTTGGCGTATTGCACTGCAAGCTTCATCACCACCCAGTTATAGCCCCAAATCAGCGTGAGTATAAACAGCGCAACCAATGCCTTAATGGTGATATTTTTTTGCAAAATGAGTGTCTTTAAGTTGAGAGTATTGCTATTGCCATTATAAAGCGTATATTTTTAAATCGCTTGCACAAAAAAAGGGGAGAGTCATGAAAACATTGCAACAACTACTCGATAGTAAAAAACATAAAGAAGTGATTTCAGTTGCACCGCATCGACCCGTGTTTGATGCGCTGGTGGTGATGGCAGAATATCGAATCGGTGCGCTGGTGGTGCTTCAAGGTGAAAAGTTAGTCGGTATTTTTTCAGAGCGCGATTATGCGCGTGAGGTGGTGCTCAAAGGTCGGTCTTCAAAAACCACGCAAATCAGTGATGTGATGACCGACAAAGTGCTGTCAGCCAAACCATCTGACACCGTTGAACAGGCCATGTCCATTATGTCTGAAAAGCGCATTCGACACTTGCCTGTGGTTGAAAATAACCAAGTCGTTGGCATGCTCTCAATTGGCGATTTGGTGAAAGAAACCATTGATTATCAGCAGCGTTTAATTAAGCAGTTAGAAAGCTATATTCGAGGCTAAAAACAACACAACCTTTTTGACTGTCCTGCGAGCCTTATAAATAAAGGCTCGCAGGACATAAAAATTTTCACGGGCGATTATTTTGCTTAATTTAGCGCTTTTTTATGACAAATATTTCACTACCATCGCGTTACTTAAATCGTTTGCCGCTATGGGTAGGCGCACAAAATA
>ERZ795061.858-NODE-858-length-30198-cov-36.124938_pt1 | contig 30198 bp, 28 predicted proteins | sample MGYA00375145_ERZ795061 | MGnify/ENA primary metagenome ERZ795061 (study PRJEB30190, sample SAMN05720144) | anaerobic digester metagenome | isolation source: active sludge of municipal wastewater-treating anaerobic digesters | place: USA | collected 2014-12-22 ... | reverse complement strand
GGCATGGACCGCGCCACCGCCGACTACATGGGCATGCTGGCCACGGTGATGAACGCGATGGCGCTCGCCGACGCGATGCGACGCATGGGGCTCGAAGCGCGCGTGCAGTCCGCGCTGCGCATCGACCAGGTGGTCGAGCCCTACATCCGCGGGCGCGCGATCCGTCATCTCGAGGAAGGCCGCGTGGTCATCTTCGCGGCCGGTACCGGCAACCCCTTCTTCACCACCGACACCGCCGCGGCGCTGCGCGGCGCCGAGATCGGTGCGCAGATCGTTCTCAAGGCGACCAAGGTGGACGGCGTCTATACTGCGGATCCGAAGAAGGACCCGCAGGCGCAGCGCTACCATCGCATCAGCTTCGACGAGGCGATCGGGCGCAACCTGCAGGTGCTCGACTCGACCGCGTTCGCGTTGTGCCGCGACCAGAAGCTTCCGATCAACGTGTTCTCGATCTTCAAGCCCGGCGCGCTCAAGCGTGTGGTGATGGGCGAGGACGAAGGCACGCTGGTCCATTCCTGACCTCCGGAGAGGGCTTGCATGATTTCCGAACTCAAGAAGAACATCGAGCAGAAGATGCTGAAGTCGGTCGAGGCGCTCAAGACCGACCTCGCCAAGGTGCGCACCGGCCGCGCCCACACCGGCCTGCTCGATCACGTGATGGTCGAGTACTACGGTTCGATGGTGCCGGTGAACCAGGTCGCCAACATCACCCTGATCGACGCCCGCACGATCGGCGTGCAGACCTGGGAAAAGCCGATGCTCGGCAAGGTCGAGCGCGCGATCCGCGACAGCGACCTCGGCCTCAACCCCGCGAACATGGGCGAACTGCTGCGCGTGCCGATGCCTGCGCTCACCGAGGAGCGCCGTCGCGACCTCACCAAGGTGGTGCGCCACGAGGGCGAGACCGCCAAGGTGGCGATCCGCAACCTGCGCCGCGACGGCAACCAGCAGCTCAAGGATGCGGTCAAGGACAAGGCGATCTCCGAGGACGACGAGCGTCGCGGCGAGGACGAGATCCAGAAGCTCACCGACCGCTATGTAGCCGAGATCGACAAGCTGCTCGCCCAGAAAGAGCAGGAACTCATGCAGATCTGATCCGCGTGCGCGGATCGGCTGTATCGTCAACGGGCACGACAGGAGGCGGAGCATGATCGGAGGGCTGTTCAGGAGTTCCACCCGCGACATTCCCGACGTCTCGCAGGTGCCGAAGCACATTGCCGTCATCATGGACGGCAATGGGCGCTGGGCGCGCAAGCGCATGCTGCCTCGCGTCGCGGGGCATGCGCGCGGTGTCGAGGCGCTGCGCGCCACCGTGCGCGGCTGCGTCGATCGCGGGGTGGAGTACCTCACCGTGTTCGCGTTCAGCTCCGAGAACTGGCGCCGCCCGCAGGACGAGGTTTCTTTCCTGATGCAGCTCTTTCTGAAGTCGCTGCAGAAGGAGATCCGCCGCATGCACGACAACGACATGCGCTTCCGCGTGATCGGGGACCTCTCGAAGTTCGATCCGCGGCTGGTGGACATGATCCGCGAGGCCGAGACGCTCACCGCCGGCAATGGCGGACTCAACTTCACCGTCGCGGCCAACTACGGCGGTCGCTGGGACATTCTCGATGCGATGTCGCGCCTGATGGCGCGCGAACCGGGGCGCCTGGAACGCTTCACCGAAGATGAGATCGCCTCCGAGCTGTCGATGAGCTTCGCGCCGGAGCCCGATCTCTTCATCCGCACGGGTGGCGAGAAGCGCATCAGCAACTTCCTGCTCTGGCAGCTCGCCTATACCGAGCTCTACTTCACCGACGTGCTCTGGCCCGACTTCGACGACGGTGCGCTCGGGCAGGCCATCGGCTCCTATCAGGGGCGGGAGCGGCGCTTCGGCCGCACCAGCGAGCAGCTCAAGGCCGACGCCGGGGAATAGGGCCTCCATGCTCAAGGATCGCGTCCTCACCGCAATCGCCTTGCTGGTCGGCCTGCTGGCGGCGGTGTTCCTGCTGCCGGCATCGGTCTGGCTCGTGCTCTGCGCAGTCTTGTGCGGTGCGGCGGCGTGGGAGTGGGGCGCGCTCGCCCGCTTCGAGCGCGGGTTGCGCGTGTCCACGGCGGTCGCCTTTGCCGCCGCATCCGCGTTCCTGGGTTGGAGCGCGGGGCTGGGCAGCGGCGAGCTCGGCGGTGCTGCGGCCGTGGTGCCGCTCTATGTCTTCAGCGCGTTATTCTGGATCTTCGTCGTGCCGATGTGGCTGCGCGGCAAGTGGGCCTTGTCCAACCCGATGCTGGCTTCGCTGGTCGGCTTCGTCGTGCTCGTGCCGACCGCGCTGGCAATGATGCAGCTGCGCACGATGGGCCCCGGGGTGCTGCTCGGAACCATGGCCGTCGTCTGGGTGGCCGACATCGCCGCCTATTTCAGCGGCCGCGCCTTCGGCCGTCACAAGCTGGCTCCGGCGATCAGCCCGGGCAAGACTTGGGAGGGCGCCGCAGGTGGCGTGCTGGCGGTGCTGGCCTTCGGCTTCGGCGTGCTCGCGATGCGCGGCGCGGAATTCGAGGGCGGCGCGCCGGTGATCGCCGGCGTCCTGCTGGCGTGGACCGCGGTGAGCATCGTCGGCGACCTCTTCGAGTCGCTGCTCAAGCGTCAGGCCGGCCTCAAGGACAGTGGCAACATCCTGCCCGGCCACGGCGGCATCCTCGACCGCATCGACAGCCTGACGTCGACGCTCCCGCTCGTGGCGCTCGGCGCGGTGTGGCTCGCGCGCTGATCCTCCACGGCTTCCGCCGTGCTCCTTCCGCAACGGATTCTCCCCATGCCTGACCCCGCACCGCAGCGCCTGACCGTCCTGGGCGCAACCGGCTCGATCGGCCAAAGCACGCTCGATGTCGTCGCCCGTCACCCCGACCGTTTCGAGGTCTTCGCGCTCAGTGCGCAGCGCCAGGATGACAAGCTGCTCGAGCAGTGCCTGCGTTTTTCGCCGCGCTTCGCGGTGATGGGCGATGCGACCGCTGCCGAACGCCTGCGCGCGGGATTGCGCGCAGCGGGTCGCGACACCGAGGTGCTATGCGGTGAAGAGGCGCTCGAGCGTGTCGCCGCCGCCGACGAGGTGGCCATGGTGATGGCCGCGATCGTAGGCGCCGCCGGCCTGCGCCCGACCCTGGCCGCCGCGCGCGCGGGCAAGAAGGTGCTGCTGGCCAACAAGGAGGCCCTGGTGCTGTCGGGCCGCTTGCTGATCGATGCAGTGGCCGCAAGCGGGGCGGTCCTGCTGCCGATCGACAGCGAGCACAACGCGATCTTCCAGGCCCTGCCCGCCGGCTACGCGCGCGAACCCGCGCGCGCCGGCGTGCGCAGGGTGTTGCTGACGGCCTCCGGCGGCCCCTTCCGCACGGCGCCGATCGATTCGCTCGCGAATGTCACCCCCGAGCAGGCCTGCGCCCATCCCAACTGGGTCATGGGACGCAAGATCTCGGTCGACTCCGCGACCATGATGAACAAGGGCCTGGAGGTCATCGAGGCGCATTGGCTGTTCGGCGCCCCGGCGGACATGATCGAGGTGGTCGTGCATCCGCAGAGCGTGATCCACTCGATGGTCGACTACGCCGACGGCTCGGTGATCGCACAGCTCGGCAACCCCGACATGCGCACCCCGATCGCCAACGCCATGGCCTGGCCCGAGCGCATCGACGCGGGTGTGCGCCCGCTCGACCTGTTCGAGATCGCCCGCCTCGATTTCGAACGTCCGGACTTCGCCCGCTTCCCCTGCCTGAAGCTGGCCTTCGACGCGCTGCGCGCCGGCGGCACGGCGCCCGCCGTGCTCAACGCCGCCAACGAGGAGGCGGTCGCCGCCTTCCTCGACCATCGCATCGGCTTCCTCGACATCGCCGCCGTGATCGCAGCGAGCCTGGAACGCAGCCGGCCGGGCGCGGTCGATTCGCTGGAGGCGGTATTGGCCGCCGACGCGCACGCCCGCGAACTCGCGCGGGACGAGATCTCCCGACTTCGCCGCGACCGATGACTCTCTTCGATTACCTGGTTCCCTTCGCGCTTGCCCTCGGCCTGCTCATCCTCGTCCACGAACTCGGCCACTACCTCGTGGCACGTTGGTGCGGGGTCAAGGTGCTGCGCTTCTCGATCGGCTTCGGCAAGCCGCTGCTGCGCCATACCGCCGGCAGCGACGGCACCGAATGGGTGCTCGCCGCGTTCCCGCTCGGCGGCTACGTCAAGATGCTCGACGAGCGCGAGGCGCCCGTAGCGGCACCCGAGCTGCACCGCGCCTTCAACCGCCAGAGCGTGTATCGGCGTTTCGCGATCGTCGCCGCCGGGCCGCTCGCCAACTTCCTGCTCGCGATCGCCCTCTACTGGGGCCTCTTTGTCGGCGGCACCGAGGAACTCAAGCCTCGCGTGGCGTTGTCCGACACGCCGGCGATCGCGCAGGCGGCGGGGGTGCGCGAGGGCGACCTCGTGATCGCGGTGGACGAGGAGCCCGTGCGCAGCTGGCAGGACCTGCGCTGGGTGCTGCTGCGCCACGCGCTCGACAACCGCGAGGTGGTGCTGCGCGTACGCACCCTGGAGGACGTCGATGCCTTCCGCCGCATGGATCTCTCGGGCGTGGCGATCGACGAGGGCAACACCGACCTGATCGCGCGCCTCGGCCTGCGCCCCTGGCGTCCGGCGCTTCCGGCGGTGATCGGCAGGATCGCGGATGGCAGCGCTGCCGAACGTGCGGGACTGCAGGTCGGGGATCGCGTGCTGGCGATCTCGGGCACGGCGGTCGCGGCCTGGGCCGACCTCGTGCGCCTGGTGCGCGAGGCGCCCGGACGCGCGCTCGACTTCGAGATCGACCGTGCGGGCGGGGTGGTAGGGCTTGTGGTGACCCCGGACGCGGCCGAGGAGGGCGGGGCGCGGATCGGCCGCATCGGCGTGGGGGTGGGCGAAGCCGCGACGGGCGGCATCGAGATGTTCGGCGAGATCCGCTACGGTGTGCTCGAAGGCCTCGCGCGCGCGGTTCGGCAGACCTGGGAGACCAGCGTGCTGAGCCTGAAGATGATCGGCCGCATGCTCACCGGCGAAGTGTCCTGGAAGAACCTCTCCGGACCGGTCACGATCGCCGACTATGCAGGTCAGACCGCCCAGCTGGGCTTGGCGCACTACCTCAAGTTCGTGGCCTTGATCAGCATCAGCCTGGGGGTCCTGAACCTGCTGCCCATCCCGGTTCTGGATGGGGGGCACTTGTTGTACTATACGGTCGAAATCATCAAGGGCGGTCCGATCCCGGAGCGCATCATGGAGGTCGGTCAGCAGATCGGCCTCGCCCTCCTGGTGATGTTGATGGCATTCGCCTTCTACAACGATCTCAATCGTCTTATTTCCGGCTGAACTCCCGCATGAATCGCAAGCTCCTGCCCGGGCTCCTGGTGGCCCTTTTTGCCGCAGCGCCGGCCCTCGCCTTCGATCCCTTCGTGGTCAAGGACATCCGCGTCGAGGGCATCCAGCGCACCGAGGCGGGCACCGTGTTCAACTACCTGCCGGTCCGCGTCGGCGAGACCTTCACCGAGGCGCAGGCCGCCGATGCGATCCGCGCGCTGTTCGCCACGGGTTTCTTCAGCGACGTTCGCATCGAGACCGAAGGCAACGTCATCGTGGTGGTGGTGGACGAGCGCGCAGCGATCGCCGACATCACCTTCGACGGGGTCAAGGAGTTCGACAAGGACGCGCTCAAGAAGGGCTTGCGCGAGGTCGGCCTCGCCGAATCGCGCATCTTCGATCGCTCGTTGCTCGAGCGCGCGGAGCAGGAACTCAAGCGCCAGTACCTCTCGCGCGGCAAGTACGCGGCCACGGTCACGACGACCGTCACGCCGCTCGAACGCAACCGTGTCGGCATCAACTTCAAGGTGGACGAGGGGGGCGTGGCCAAGATCCGCCAGATCCGCATCGTCGGCGCGAGGGCTTTCGAAGAAGAAGATCTCCTCGACGAGATGCAGCTCACCACGCCCGGCTGGTTGACCTGGTACACCAAGAACGACCAGTACTCCCGCCAGAAGCTCTCGGCCGACCTGGAGACCTTGCGCTCCTGGTACCTGAACCAGGGCTACCTCGACTTCAACATCGACTCCACCCAGGTCTCGATCACACCGGACAAGCAGGACATCTACATCACGGTGAACATCACCGAGGGCGAGAAGTACACCGTCACCGGCGTGCGCTTCACCGGCGACCTGATCCTTCCCGAGGCCGAATACCAGGCGCTGACGAAGATCCGACCGGGCGAAACCTTCTCGCGCGAACGCCTGACGGAGACCACCAAGGCGATCACCGACCGCCTTGGCAACGAGGGTTATGCCTTCGCCAACGTCAATGCCGCGCCGGAAGTCGACAAGGTCAAGCGCGAGGTGGCCTTCACCGTATTCGTCGATCCGGGTCGGCGGGTTTATGTGCGCCGCATCAACGTCGGCGGCAACACCAAGACGCGCGATGAGGTGGTGCGCCGCGAGATGCGCCAGATGGAAGGGGGCTGGTACGACGCGGCGGCGATCAACCGCTCGCGTACGCGCATCGACCGCCTCGGCTTCTTCGACGAGGTGACCGTCGAGACGCCGGCGATACCGGGCACGACCGACCAGGTCGACGTGAACTTCACCGTCAAGGAACGCCCGACCGGAAACCTGATGCTCGGCGCCGGTTTCTCCAGCTCCGAGAACATCGTGCTGTCGGCGTCGATCTCGCAGCAGAACCTGTTCGGCAGCGGCAACGCCCTGACGCTCGGCCTCAACACCAGTCAGTCCAGCCGCACGCTCGCGCTGTCCTTCACCAACCCCTACTACACGGTGGACGGCATCAGCCTGGGTTGGGACCTGTACCACCGCACCTACGACGCCGACGAACTCGACTCGGTGTCGCCGTACAAGACCGTCTCGACCGGCGCCGGCATTCGGCTCGGCTGGCCGATCGCGGAAGACGACCACGTTAACTTCGGGCTCACCGCCGACCGCACCGAGATCACCACGTACAACGCGAGTCCGCTGCTCTACAAGGATTTCTGCAAGGAAAACGGCCTCGACAACCCCAGCGGCGTCGGCGACTGCACGGTTGACAGCCTGCTGTTGACCGTCGGCTGGTCGCGCGACGGTCGCGACAGCTTCACCTATCCCCGCAGCGGCGTGTATCAGCGTGTCTATGGCGAGGTCACCGTCCCGGTTGGCGATCTGCGTTACGGCAAACTCGGCTACCAGTACCAGCACTGGTTCCCGATCGGAACCGACTACGCCCTGATGCTCAACGCGGACGTCGGCTACGCCAAGGGCTTCGGCGGCAAGGACGTACCCTTCTACAAGAACTACTACGTCGGCGGCATCGGCTCGGTACGCGGCTTCGACCAAGGCTCGGTCGGCCCCAAGTACAAGGATACCGACGGCGACATCAGCTCGACCGGCGGCACCCGCAAGGCCGTCGCCAACGCCGAGTTCTTCTTCCCGATGCCGGGCGCGGGCAAGGACCGTTCCTTCCGCATCTCGGCCTTCCTCGATGCCGGCTACGTCTGGGGCAGGGACGAAGAACCGCTCGGCGGCGGCACTTTCGTGGATCAGAACATCCGTTTCAGCGATCTGCGCTACAGTACCGGCTTGGCATTCTCGTGGAGCTCGCCGATCGGCCCGTTGAAGTTCAGCTTCGGCCATCCGCTCAAGAAGGAAGAGAACGACGAGATCCAGCGGTTCCAGTTCCAGCTCGGCAGCGTGTTCTGAGCTGCGGGCGAAACAGTTTCATCCGGAGGCATAATTGAAAGTCAGTACCCTCTCCCTGGTCGCACTCGCTGTGCTCGGCCTTTCCCAGACCGCGTTCGCCGAAACCAAGATCGGCTTCGTCAATTCCGATCGCGTCATGCGCGAAGCAGCGCCCGCCGTGCGGGCGCAGCAGCGGCTGGAGAAGGAGTTCGAAAAGCGCGACCAGGAGCTGCAGCGCATCGCGCGCGACCTCAAGTCGATGCAGGAAGACCTCGAGCGCAACGGCCCGACCATGGGCGACAGCGACCGTCGCAACAAGGAACGTGCGTTCAACGAGCTCAACCGCGACTTCCAGCGCAAGCAGCGCGAGTTCCGCGAAGACCTGAACCAACGCCGTAACGAGGAACTCGCCTCGGTGCTCGACAAGGCCAACCGCTCGGTCAAGCAGATCGCCGAGCAGGAAAACTACGACATCATCTTCCAGGAAGCGGTGTACGCGAACCCGCGCATCGACATCACCGACAAGGTCATCAAGACCCTGTCCGACGCCAAGTAAGACTGGTCGCCCGATGTTCCGACTGCACGAGCTGGTCGATCGCCTGGGCGGCGAGATCGCGGGAGACGGCGATGTCGCGGTTTCGCGCGTCGGCACGCTGGACAAGGCGGGGGAGGGCGATCTCGCCTTCCTTGCCAACCGCAAGTACCTGTCGCAGGTCGGCGAGTGTGCGGCAAGTGCGCTGATCGTCACGCCCGACCTGCGCGAGGCGCTGGCCGGGCGCAACCTGATCCTGACCGCCGACCCCTACCTGTACTTCGCACGCGTCGCGCAGCTGTTCAATCCGCCCCCCGCGGTGCGTCCCGGTATCCATGCGCTCGCCGCGGTCGCCAGCACCCTGCCGGCCAGCGTGCAGGTGGGACCCGGCGCCTCGATCGAGGAAGACGTGGTGCTCGGCGAGGACGTGGTGATCGGGCCCAACTGCCACGTGGGGCGCGGCACTCGCATCGGGCGCGGCACCCGGCTCTATGCCAACGTCAGCATCTACCACGACTGCGTGATCGGCGAGGACTGCATCCTGCATTCGGGCGTGGTCATCGGCGCCGACGGCTTCGGCTTCGCGCGCGAGAAGTCCGGCGCCTGGGTCAAGATCCCGCAGACCGGCCGTGTGGTCCTCGGCAACGACGTCGAGATCGGCGCCAACACGACGGTGGACCGCGGTGCGCTCGACGACACCGTGATCGGCGATGGCGTCAAGCTCGACAACCTCATCCAGATCGCGCACAACGTGCGCGTGGGCGAGCACACGATCATGGCCGGCTGCGCCGGGGTCGCGGGCAGCGCCCGGATCGGCGCGCGCTGCATGATCGGCGGCCAGGCCGGCATCTCCGGACACCTGAGCATCGCCGATGACGTCGTGGTGTCGGCGTGGACCCTGGTCGCAAAGTCGATCGCCAAACCGGGCGTCTACACCGGCAACCTGCCGCTGCAGACGCATGGCGACTGGGTGAAGAACTTCTCCCACCTGCGCCACCTCGACGCGCTCGCCAGGCGCGTCCGCCAACTCGAACAAAACAGCGACGGTCCCGACGACCGCTCGCAGGGCTGAGCCATCATGGACATCAAGGAAATCCTGCAGTACCTGCCGCACCGCTATCCCTTCCTGCTCGTCGATCGCATGCTGGAGATCGAACCGGGCGTGCGTGCGCGCGGGCTGAAGAACGTGACCATGAACGAGCCCTTCTTTCCGGGGCACTTCCCGCACCACCCGGTGATGCCGGGCGTGCTGATCATCGAGGCCATGGCCCAGGCTGCGGCGCTGCTGTCGTTCAAGAGCACCGGCGTGAAGCCCGACGACAACTCGGTGGTGTACTTCGCGGGCATCGACAACGCGCGCTTCAAGCGTCCGGTGGTGCCGGGCGACCAACTGATCTTCGACGTCGAGATCACCCACGCCAAGCGCAACATCTACAAGTACAAGGCACGTGCCAGCGTCGACGGCGAGCTCGCCGCCGAAGCCGAGCTGATGTGCGCGATCAAGACGCTATGATTCACCCGACCGCCATCGTCCATCCGGGTGCGAAGCTCGGCGCCAACGTCAGCGTCGGGGCCTATTCGCTGATCGGCGAGAACGTCGAGATCGGCGACGGCACGCGCATCGGCCCGCACGTCGTGGTCGAGGGCCACACCCGCATCGGCCGCGACAACGAGATCTTCCAGTTCTGTTCGATCGGCGCCAGCCCGCAAGACAAGAAGTACGACGCCGAGCCCACCCGGCTCGAGATCGGCGACCGCAACACGATCCGCGAATTTTGCTCGTTCAACGTCGGCACCAGCCAGGACGCGCACGTCACCCGCGTCGGCAACGACAACTGGATCATGGCCTACGTGCACATCGCGCACGACTGCCAGGTCGGCGACCACACCATCTTCGCCAACAACGCCACGCTCGCCGGCCATGTCCATGTGGGCGACTGGGCGATCCTCGGCGGCTTCACCGGGGTGCATCAGTTCTGCCGCGTCGGCGCGCACAGCTTCTGCGGTGTCGGTACCGTGCTGCTGCAGGATCTGCCGCCCTTCGTGACCGTGGCGGGCAACCCGGCCAAACCGCACGGCATCAACAGCGAAGGCCTCAAGCGCCGCGGCTACAGTGCCGAGGGCATCGCCGCGATCAAACGCGCCTACCGCGCGCTCTACCGCAGCGGCCTCACGCTCGACGAGGCGCGCCAGCGCGTCGCCGAGATCGCCGCCGGGCAGGCCGAGGCCGCGCCCTTCGCCGCCTTCATCGCGGACTCCGGTCGCGGCATCGTGCGCTGAGCATGATCCGCTGCACGGCGCGGGCCGCGTCTCGAACGGCATGAAGATCCGCATCGCCATGGTCGCCGGGGAGACCTCCGGCGACCTGCTCGCGAGCCACCTGATCCGAGCGCTCCGCCGCCATCTGCCCGACGCGGAGTTCTTCGGCATCGGCGGGCCGAAGATGCAGGCCGAAGGCTTCGACGTGCGCTGGCCCTGCGAGCTGCTCGCGGTGCATGGCTACGTCGACGCGCTCAAGCGCTACCGCGAGCTCTCCGGCATCCGCCGCGCGCTGCTCGCGCAGATCCGCGCCGAGCGCCCCGATGCCTTCATCGGCGTGGATGCGCCCGATTTCAACCTGTGGCTCGAAGGCAAGGTGCGCGACGCCGGCATCCCGGCGATCCATTTCGTCGGCCCGTCGATCTGGGCCTGGCGGGGCGGGCGGATCAAGCGCATCGCGCGCTCGGTGTCGCACATGCTGTGCCTCTTCCCCTTCGAGCCCGAGCTCTACGAGCGTGCCGGCGTGCCGGTGAGCTATGTCGGCCACCCGCTCGCCGACGAATTTCCGCTCGAGCCCGACCGCGCCGCTGCGCGCGAACGCCTCGGCATTCCTCTCGAGCGCGGCGTGGTGGCGATGCTGCCGGGGAGCCGACAGTCCGAAGTGCGCAACCTGGCCGACATCTTCATCGGCACCGCGAAGACTTTGCACGAACGCGATCCGGAGCGCCTCTTCCTGGTCCCGCTGGCCACCCGCGAGACGCGCCAGCTCTTCGAGGAAGCGCTGCACCGCAACGATGCGGGCGGGCTGCCGATCCGCATGCTGTTCGGTCACGCCGTCGAGGCGATGACCGCAGCCGACGTGGTGCTGGTGGCGAGCGGAACGGCAAGCCTGGAGGCGGCGCTGCTCAAGCGCCCGATGGTGATCACCTACCGCATCGGCAAGTGGCAGTACCACCTCATGAAACGAATGGCCTACCTGCCCTGGGTGGGCCTGCCCAACATCCTGTGCGGCGAGACCGTGGTGCCGGAGCTTCTCCAGGACGAGGCCGACCCCGAACACCTTGCCGCCGCGATCGACGACTGGTTCGCCGACGATGCGCGGCGCGCTGCGGTCGCGGCGCGCTTCTCCGACCTGCATCGCACCCTCCGGCAGGACACCGCGCGGCGCGCCGCGGAGGCGATCCTGCCCTATCTGGACAAGGCGGGAAAAGCGTCATGACCGGCGACCTGTTCGCGCCCGACCTGTCAGCCTCCGGCCTGGTCTGCGGGGTCGACGAGGCTGGCCGCGGGCCGCTGTGCGGGCCAGTGGTCGCCGCTGCGGTCATCCTCGATCCCGCGCGCCCGATCGAAGGCCTCGCCGATTCCAAGAAGCTGAGCGAAGCCGCGCGCGAGCGCCTCGCACCGCTGATCCGCGCGCGCGCGCTGGCCTGGGCGGTGGCCGAGGCGAGCGTCGAGGAGATCGACCGCCTCAACATCCTGCACGCCACCATGCTGGCCATGCAGCGCGCGGTGATGGCGCTCGGGATCGCGCCGGCCGAGGTGCGCATCGACGGCAACCGCTGCCCCAAGCTGTCCTATCCGGCGCGGGCGATCGTCAAGGGCGACGCCACCGAGCCATCGATCTCGGCGGCCTCCATCCTCGCCAAGACCGCACGCGATGCGGCCATGCGCGAGCTCGACGCGCAGTGGCCGCAGTACGGGCTGGCCGCTCACAAGGGCTACCCGACCGCCGCCCACCTTGCGGCGCTCGCGGCGCACGGCGTGCAGGCCTTCCACCGGCGCAGCTTCGCGCCGGTGAAGAAGCTGCTCGAGCGCCGGGATGAGTGAGCCGCAGCTCAAGGCGCTGGCCTCGCGTGACAACGCCTTCGTCAAGCGCCTGCATGCGCTCGCGCACTCGGCACGCGACCGCCGCAAGCTCGACGAGACCGTGCTCGACGGCGCCCACCTGGTCGAATCCGCGCTCGCGGCGGGCGTGGCCTTGCGCGCGCTGGTGGTGTCGGAGTCCGGCCTGCTGCGCGAGGAGCATCGTCGCCTGCTCGCGGCGGCGCCGGCAGAGGTGCCGCGCTACCGCCTGGGCGATGCCTTGTTCGCGCATGTCAGCCCGGTCGACAGCCCCGCCGGCTTGCTGGCCACCATCGCCATGCCGGCGAGCACGCCGAGCGCCCCGGGCGACGCCAGCCTGATCGTGGTCGACGGCGTGCAGGACCCCGGCAACCTCGGCAGCCTGCTGCGCACCGCGGCCGCGGCCGGCATCCGCCACGCGCTGCTCGGTGAGGGCTGCGCGCAGGCCTGGTCGCCGCGCGCGCTGCGTGCCGGCATGGGCGCGCAGTTCGTTGTCCGGATCGAGGAGGGCTGCGAACTGCTCGCCCGACTGGAGAGCTACCCGGGTCTGTGCCTGGCCACTGCCCTGCGCGAGGACGCCCACCCGCTCTACGAGCTCGACCTGCGCGGCCCGGTGGCCTGGCTTTTCGGGGCGGAAGGGCAGGGACTTTCCCCGGCCCTGCTGGCGCGCGCCGACGGCTGCGTGATCATCCCGATGGCGGCCGGCATCGAATCCCTCAACGTCGCCGCGGCCGCGGCGGTCTGTCTGTTCGAGCAGGCGCGTCAGCTCCGCGCCACGGGGACGATCCGAGGCGTGAATTTTCCTTCTTGACTCGGGCGCAGGCTTGCTTCCATGCTTTCCGCATTCCAAGCGGGGCACGGCGGACGCCGCGACAGACCCCGAGGACGAGACCAGGGGTGGTAGCGCCCCGCGAGGAGGATGATGGAAAAGTACGCCAAGACACCCAAGGGACAGGACGAGATCGCGCATCGCACGCACGGCCTCGGGCTGCGCGCCCGCCGCCTGCTGATCCTGGTCGATGGACAGCGCAGCGTCGAGGATCTGTGTGCCCTTACCGGCGACGCGAAGATTGCGGCTGCGCTCGGAGAACTCGCCGACGCAGGGTTCATCGCGCCTAGCGCCGGGATGACCGACCCGCCCGAAGCCAGCATACGCGAAGGACAGCCGGCGGCAGGCGCGGCGCCGGTCGCGCGGGCGCACACCGGCCACACGGCCAGCCTGCCGCTCGCGCGCGACTTCATGATCAACACCCTGCGCACCTTCCACGGCCCCTACGGCAAGCTCGGCCTGGTCAAGCGTGTCCATGCGACCCGGAGCAGCAGCGAACTGCGCGCGCTGATCGCCGAATGGAAGGAGTCGATCGACGAGTCACGCCTTGGCCGCAAGCGGGCGGACGAGCTGCTCGCGCTGCTGGAGGAGGTGCTGCCGGGCTGAAGGCGGTGTTGCGGGGCGATTCGCGTTAACATCCGGCCATCCGGCTCCGCGCCGACACAGCGAACAGAAGGCATGATCCTCGTCATCTCCCCTGCCAAGGCGCTCGACTACGAGACGCCGATCACCGTCTCCAACTACACCCGGCCCGACTTCCTCGACGATTCCGCAGCGCTGATCGAGGTACTGCGCGAGAAATCGCCCGCCGAGATCGCCGAGCTGATGTCGCTCTCGGATCCACTCTCCACGCTCAACGTGGCGCGCTACGCGAGCTGGTCGCGCCCATTCAGCCCCGACAACGCACGGCAGGCGCTGCTGGCCTTCAACGGCGACGTCTACGAGGGACTCGATGCGAGGAGCCTGACCGCGGACGAACTTGGCTGGGCGCAGGACCACCTGCGCATCCTCTCCGGCCTCTACGGCGTGCTGCGCCCGCTCGACCTGATGCAGGCCTACCGCCTGGAGATGGGCACCCGGCTGGCCAACCCGCGCGGCAAGAACCTCTACGAGTTCTGGGGCGAGCGCATCACCGACGCGCTCAACGGCCTGCTCGCGCGCGAGGAAGACGCCGGGCGCGAGCGTGTGCTGCTGAACCTCGCCTCCGACGAGTACTTCAAGTCGGTCAAGCCCAAGAAGCTGAAGGGGCGCATCGTCACCCCGGTGTTCGAGGACTGGAAGGGCGGGCGCTACAAGATCGTCAGCTTCTACGCCAAGCGCGCGCGCGGGCTGATGAGCCGTTACGTCATCACGAATCGCATCGACGAGGTCGACGCACTGCAGGGCTTCGACGCCGAGGGCTACGCCTTCGCCGCCGACGCGTCCGACGCCGATACCCTGGTCTTCCGCCGTCGCGAGGAGTGAACGTGCTGAAGATCAGCTCCAGCTTCGACTCCGGCGCGATCGAGGTCGTGCGCCTCGACGATCCGGCCGACATCCGCCTGCGCCTGCGCAAGGACAACGCCGCCGACTTCCACCAGTGGTTCCACTTCCGCCTGATGGGCGCGGCCGGCAAGCCGGTGCGCATGGTGTTCGAGAACGCCGCGGGCGCGGCCTATCCGGACGGATGGCGGGACTACCGCTGCGTCGCCTCCTACGACCGCCAGAACTGGTTCCGCATCGCCGGCACGCGCTACGAGGACGGGCAGCTGATCGTCGAGCACACGCCCGAGCGCGACAGCCTCTACTACGCCTACTTCGAGCCCTATTCGCACGAGCGTCACCTCGACCTGCTCGCGCGCGTCGAGCTCTCGCCCTACGCCCGCGTGCGCAACCTCGGCAGTACGGTGGATGGGCGGGACCTCGACGTGGTGACGGTCGGGCGCGACGCGCCGGGACGGGTGCCGGTGTGGATCATCGCGCGCCAGCATCCCGGCGAGACCATGGCGGAATGGTTCGTCGAGGGCCTCCTCGAGCGCCTGCTCGACAATGCCGACCCGGTCGCGCGCAAGGTGCGCGAGCACGCCGTGCTGCACATCGTGCCGAACATGAACCCGGACGGCGCGGTGCGCGGCAACCTGCGCACCAACGCCGCCGGGCGCAACCTCAACCGCGAATGGCGCGCGCCCGACCCCGTCGCCAGCCCCGAGGTCTTCCTGGTGCGCGCGGAAATGGAGCGCACCGGCTGCGCGCTCTTCCTCGACATCCACGGCGACGAGTCGCTGCCCTACGTGTTCTTCTCCACCGCCGAGGAGGTGCCTGGCTTCACCGCCGCGGCGGCGGCCGCGCAGGCGCGCTTCGTCGAGACCCTCCTCATGGTCAGCCCCGACTTCCAGACGCAGGAGGGCTACAAGCCCGGCCGCTTCGGCGAGGAACTGCTGACGCTGGCGAGCAAGTGGGTCGCCAACCAGTTCGGCTGCGTGTCGCTGACCCTGGAGATGCCGTTCAAGGACAACATCATCCTGCCCGACGGCCACGTCGGTTGGAACGGTGCGCGCAGCAAGCGCCTGGGCGCGGCCATGCTCGATCCGATCCTGCGCCACCTGCGTGAGGGCGGCGAAGGCTGATCGGGAGGGGAGGCGGTGGCGAGTGGACGTGGCGGCGACGTGCAGCTGCGTCCCCGCTTCACGGCCGCGAGGCCGCGGCCGGATTCACCGAGCGGATCAGGCCTTGTGCCCGATCTCGGCGAGGATCGCGGTCGCGCAGGCCACACCCGAGCGCACCGCGGATTCCAGCGTCGCGGGGTAGTCCGAATCCAGGTAATCGCCGGCCAGCCACAGTCCGGGCAGCGGGGTGCGGATGCCGGGGCGGAAGACGCCTGGCCGACACGCGAAAGTGGCGCGCTTTTCGACGATGACCTGCGACCACTCCGGGGCTGGCAGACGGCGACCGAGCTGGCGTTCGAGCTGGGCGTGCACCGCGAGGACGAGCTCGTCGCGCGCGAGCGCCTCGTGCGGGCCGTGGGCGCTGATCACGCACGAGAAGAGGCCCTCCGGCCCGCCGAGCTGGCCGCGGTCGAAGACCCACTGCGCCGGCCCGGCGGTGCTGCCCGAGGCCAGGCCGATCATCGGCTCGGGGAGCTGCTGGCCGCGTCCGAGGGCGAGATAGACGGACACGATCGGCTCGTGCTCGAGCGCGTCGATCTGCGCCACCAGGCGCTCGCAACCGCCGACGGAGGCGAGCAGCGCTCCGGCATGGTAGGGCGCGGTGGCCACCACCACGTGAGGCCAGGGGTGGCTGCCGGGGTCGCCGTCGAGGCGGTAGCCGCCGGCCACCCGTTCGACGGCCTCGATCGCGTTGCCGGTGCGCAGCCTGCCGCGGCGCACACCGATGTAGCGCGCCGCCGGCACCGGGAAGAGCTCGGACAGGTCGGTGCGCGGCAGCAGCAGCTCGCTGGCGGCGGCACCCGCACCGAGGCTGTCGCGCAGCACGTTCGCGAAGACCTGGGCCGAGGCCGCGGCGGCCGGGGTGTTGAGCGCCGCCACGCACAGCGGCTCCCAGATCAGCTGGCACAGGGTCGGAGTCTGGCGGGTCTCGGCGAGCAGGGCGTCGACCGTCATCCCCGGATCGGGCAGGCGGAAGCCGCGTCGCTTCAACCAGCGCATCAGGCGCAGCATCGCCAGGCGGTCGGCCCAGTGCAGCCCCTGCGCACGCAGCAACCCCACGGCGAGGTGGAAAGGCGCCGGCAGGGACGCGGCCTTCAGGTGCAGGCGGCCGGGGACGTGCAGGGTCAGCGGCAGGTGGGCGAGCTGCTTGGGCGACACGCCGGTGAGGCGCAGCAGGCGGGTAAGCTCGCTGTAGGCGCCGATCAGGATGTGCTGGCCGTTGTCCACCCGCCAGTGGTGGTCCTTGTGCACCACGCGGGCGCGTCCGCCCATGGTGTGCGAGCGTTCGAACACGGTGACATGCACCCCGGCGCGGGCCAGCTCGACCCCGCAGGCGAGCCCGGCGTAGCCCGCGCCGATGATGGCGACGACCGGCACGCTCATGGCCGGAGGTTCCGGCTGCCGTGCCAGCTCGGTCCCGCGCGCTGGGTGCGCTTCCCTGCGGGCGTGCTCATGCGCGGAACCAGGTCGTGCCCGCGAGCCACACCTTGCGCAGCGGGGTCAGGGAGGTGCGGCGGTCGAGCACCAGGAAACCGTCGCGCGCGATTTCGCGCAGCAGGGTGCGGTAGATCGCCGCCATCACCAGGCCGGGGCGCTGCGCCTTGCGGTCGATCGCGGGCAACTGGGCGAAGGCCTGGTCGTAGAACTTCTCCGCGCGCTCGGCCTGGAAGGCCATGAGCTCGCGGAAGGCGTCGGAGTAGCGCGCCTCGAGGAGATCCTTGGCGGGCACGTTGAAGCGCTGCAGGTCCTCGATCGGCAGGTAGATGCGCCCGCGGCGGGCGTCCTCGCCGACGTCGCGGATGATGTTGGTGAGCTGGAAGGCCAGCCCGAGGTCGTGCGCATACTTGAGCGTCTGGCGGTCCTGGTAGCCGAAGATCTCGGCAGCGAGCAGGCCGACGACGCTGGCGACGCGGTAGCAGTAGAGCTGCAGGCCCTTGAAGTCGAGGTAGCGCGTCTGCGACAGGTCCATCGCCATGCCGTCGATGATCTCGAGCAGCTGCTCCTGCGGCAGGCGGAAGCCCTTCAGCACGTCCTTGAGCGCATGTCCGACAGGGTGGGTGGGCAGGCCGCCGTAGATGCGCCCGACCTCCTGGCGCCACCACTCGAGCTTGGTCTGCGCGAGCGAGAGGTCGTGGCATTCGTCGACCACGTCGTCCACCTCGCGGCAGAAAGCGTACAGGGCGGTGATCGCCTGGCGGCGCTCGGCGGGCAGGAACATGAAGCTGTAGTAGAAGCTCGAGCCGCTCTTGGCGGCCTTGTCCTGGCAGTAGTCGTGTGGATTCATCCGAGTTTTCCGTAATTCAGCGCGCGCCAGCCCAGGCGCGCCCAGTCGCCGCGACCAAGCGCGGGGCGGTGGTGGAAGACATCGTAGCCGACCGCCTCGATCCCTTCGAGAATGCGCAGCCCGCCCAGCACGACCAGTCGCAACTCCCAGCCGACGCGCCCGCGCAGGGTACGGGCGAGCGGGGCGCCGTCGAGCATCATCGTGCGAGCACGCCGCACCTCGAAGGCCATCAGCGCGCGCCAGTCCTCGCCCGGGCTGCGTTCGCCGCGGGCGAGCGCGTCGAGCGCGGGCTCGTCGAGGCCGAAGCGGGCGAGATCGTCGAGCGGCAGGTAGATGCGCCGCTTTTCCCAGTCGACCGCGACGTCCTGCCAGAAGTTGATCAGCTGCAGGGCGGTGCAGATCGCGTCCGAGCGGCGCAGGTTCTCCGCGTCCGCCGCGCCATACAGATGCAGCATCAGGCGCCCCACCGGGTCGGCCGAGCGCCGGCAGTAGTCGCGCAGCTCTGCGAAGTCGGCGTAGCGCGTCTTGCCGACGTCCTGCATGAAGGCGTCGAGCAGGTCGCGGAAAGGCTGCAGCGGCAGCGCATGGGTATGTATCGCACGGCCGAGGCGGGCGAACATCGGCGCCAGCGTCGCGTCGGCCACCGGCCGGCCCTGCGCGCAGGCCTCGAGCCCGAGCTGGTAGTCGTGCAGGCGCGCCAACCGCGCCACCGCGGGCGCGTCGCCCTCGTCGGCGACGTCGTCGGCCCCGCGCGCGAAGGCGTAGATCGCCTCCACCGGCTCGCGCAGGCGGGCCGGCAACAGCAGGGAGGCGACAGGGAAGTTCTCGTAGTGCTCGACCGGCATCGGGGCAAAGGAGCGGCGGGATCCGCAGGGTGCCGCAGTATATCCGCACGCCCCGTGGAGAAGCGGCGCAAGCCGCGAACAGGGCGGTTCGCCAATGGGGGCTTCGCAATCTCCACCGCCGCATTCGCGCCTTGCGGCGCTCCTACCGGAGGCATCGCACCGGGAAGCGCATGCAGGAGCGGCGCAAGCCGCGAACCTTTTGCGCAGGGCAATGACACAATGGCGTCCATCATTCCGCTCTCCAGCCCCGTGCCACGAGGCCTTCCGATGCTGCAGCTCGACGACGTCACCCGCATCCTGCCCGGCGCCCCCGCGCGCGTGCTGTTCGAGCGCCTTGCGCTGCGGGTCAAGGCAGGGGAGTGCGTGGCGATCGTCGGCGAGTCGGGCTCGGGCAAGTCGACCCTGCTCAACTGCATCGCCGGCCTGGAACCGATCGACGGCGGCACGATCCGGGTCGGCGAAACACCCATCGAGCGCCTCGACGACGACGCCATGGCGCGCCTGCGCCGTAGTCACTTCGGTTTCGTGTTCCAGGCTTTCCACATCCTGCCCCACCTGAACCTGCTGCAGAACGTGGCGCTCCCCTTGTGGCTGCTCGGCATCGCGGAGGCCGAGGCCGCGCGCCGCGCACAAGAGATGCTCGGCCGCGTCGGGCTGGGCGCGCGCGCGCCGGATCCGCCGCAGCAACTGTCCGGGGGTGAGCTGCAGCGCGTGGCGATCGCGCGCGCGCTGGTACATCGGCCTCACCTGGTGCTGGCGGACGAGCCCACCGGCAACCTCGACCCGGGGCGAGCGAGCGAGGTACTCGACCTGCTGCTCGGCCAGATCCGCGACAGCCGCGCCGCCGGCGTCATGGTCACGCACTCGCGCAGCGCGGCGGCGCGCGCCGACCGCGTGCTGGAACTTCGAGCCGACGGGCTGCATGACGTCACGGGGCATCCGTGAGCGTGCCTCTTCGACGCATCTTCCTGGCCAGCCTGCTGCGCCGCCGCCTGGCGAGCGCCCTGTCGCTGCTGGCGATCGCGCTCGGCGTGGCGCTGGGGCTGGCGGTGCATCTGATCCACGGTGCCGCGCTCGACGAGTTCGGCCGCGGCATGCGCGCGGTGGCGGGCAAGGCCGACCTGCAGGTGGTGGGGCCGCGCGACGGGTTCGACGAGGCCTTGTTCGCCACCCTGGCGCGCCGGCCCGAAGTGGCGGCGGCGAGTCCGGTGCTGGAGATCGAGGCGCGCCTGCCCGGGCGCGAGGAGAGCCTGCGCATTCTCGGCGTGGACCTCTTCCGGGTGCTGCGCGTGCAGCCCGGGCTGATGCCGCTGGCAGAGGGCGGCGGGGACCTGCGCTTCGCGGCACTGCGTCCCGGCGTGGTGTTCCTGAGCGACGACGCCCGGCAGCGCCTTTCCGCGCCGGGGCGCTCCATGGAAGGCGAGGTGCTGCCGCCGGCGCTCGTCGACGCCCGCATCGCGGTGCAGTCGGGCGTGCGCAGCCTGGTGCTCGAGGCGGGTGGGCGGGTGCCTGGCGCAGGCGGCGTGCTCGGCGTCATGGACCTCGGCGCAGCGCAGCAGGCCTTCGCACGCATCGGCGTGTTGAGCCGGATCGACCTGCGCCTGGCCGAGGGCGTTTCCCCGGCGGCGGCGCAGGCGGCCTTGTCCGCCCTGCTGCCACCGGGGATCGCCTTGCGCACACCCGAGGCGGCAGCGGGCGAGCTCGGCTCGCTGTCGCGCGCATACCGGGTGAACCTGACCATGCTGGCGGCGATCGCGCTGCTGACCGGCGGCTTCCTCGTGTTCTCCACGCAGCTGCTGTCGGTGGCGCGGCGGCGGCGCGAGTTCGCGCTGCTGCGCGCGCTCGGTCTGGTGCGCGCCGAGCTGATGCGCGGTCTGCTTGCCGAGGGCGCAACGGTGGGCGTGGTCGGCGGGCTGCTCGGGGTCGTGCTCGGCCACGCCCTCGCGGCGGGCGCCTTCCGCCTGGTGGGGGGCGACCTCGGCGCGGGCTTCTTCCGCGGCGTGGCGCCACAGCTGGCGTTCGACCCCGCGGCGGGCCTGGCTTACCTGCTGCTGGGCGTGGCCGCCGGTGTCGCCGGCACCTGGCTGCCGGCGCGTGCCGCAGCCGCGGTGGCGCCAGCGCGTGCCTTGCGCGCGGGGGAGGGCGAGCGCGCCGGCCTGCCGCGAGGCGACGGTCGCGGGCGACTGGGGGCGGCGATGCTGGTGCTCGCTGCGCTGGCCTGCCTGCTGCCGCCGTTCGGCGGCATCCCGCTAGGCGGCTATGCGGCGGTGGTGTTCGTGCTCGCGGCGGCCATCCTGGCGCTGCCGGTGCTCGCGCGCCTCGTGCTGCCCTTGCTCGCGCGCGGGCGCAGCGCGATCTGGCGGCTGGCGCACGCGCGCCTGGCGGCGGCGCCGGGGCAGGCGGTGGTGGCGGGGGCAGGGGTGATCGCCAGCGTCGCGCTCGCGGTGTCGATGGCGATCATGGTGAATTCCTTCCGCGTCTCGGTGGATGAGTGGCTCGCCCAGGTCTTGCCGGCAGACCTGTACGTGCGTGCCTCGGCGGCGAGTGGCAGCGGCTACCTCGATCCGCCTGCGCTCGTGGCGATCGCGGCCACGCCCGGCGTGGCGCGAGTAGAGACGACGCGGCTCGTGAACCTGCGCCTTTCGGACACCGAGCCGCTGTTCAGCGTGCTGGCGCGCCCGACGCAGGGCAACCGGGGGCTGCCGCTGGTGAGCGGATCGATGGAGCCGGTGGCCGGGGACGCGGAAGGCCTGCCTCCGGCCTGGGTGTCGGAGGCGGCTGCCGACCGCCACGATCTGGCGCGCGGCAGCCGCTTCGAGCTGCCGCTGGGAGGCCGGATGCAGGCCTTCCGCGTCGCCGGGGTGTGGCGCGACTACGCCCGCCAGCACGGCGCCGCGCTGATCGAGCGCCGCGACTACGTCGCCCTCACCGGCGACGACCGGGTAAACGACGCCGCGCTACTGCTCGAGCCGGGTGCCACCCCGTCAGCGGTGGCGCAGGCGCTGCGCGAGCGCTTCGGCGCCGAGCACATCACCATCGCGCTGCCGGGCGAGATCCGCGCGCTCAGCCTGCAGATCTTCGATCGTACCTTCCTGATCACCTACCTGATGGAGGCGGTCGCGGTGGTGATCGGCCTGTTCGGCATCGCCACCACCTTCGCCGCGCTCGCCGCCACCCGCCAGGGCGAGTTCGGCATGCTGCGCCATCTCGGCTTCACGCGCGCCGAGATCGGTCGCCTGATCGCCACCGAGGGCGCGCTGACCGCAGGGCTGGGCGTGATCGCCGGACTCGCCGGCGGCGCGGCGATCGCCTGGGTGCTGATCGAGATCATCAACCGGCAGAGCTTCCACTGGAGCATGGAGCTGGCCGTGCCGTGGAGCGGGCTGGCGATCTTCGCCGTCTGCCTGGTGCTGCTGGCGGCACTGGTGGCCCGGCTCGCCGGGCGGCACGCGATGCGGCGGTCGGCAGTGCTGGCGGTGAAGGCGGATTGGTAGGGGGTGAGGCGTGAGGAGTCAGGAGTCAGGAGCGGTGGGGGCGGGCAGGCTCGCGGCGGGCGTTGCGCTTGTGGCGCTGGAGAGGCGGCTTGTCCGGCTGCGCGTGCTGCTCCTGGGAGCGCTGATGCTGGTGTGCGGTGGGGCAGCGCAGGCGCAGGATTCCGGACCGCCCTACCCGCCGGTCGTGCCGGGCAAGGCGCTGGTGTTTCCGCAGGATTTCGGCGCGCATCCGGCCTATCGCACCGAGTGGTGGTACATCACCGGCTGGTTGCGCGATGCGGCGGGGGTGGAGCGCGGGTTCCAGCTCACCTTCTTCCGCGTGCGCACGCGCATCGGCGAGGACAACCCGAGCCGCTTCGCGCCACGCCAGTTGGTGCTCGCGCATGCCGCGGTGGCCGACCCGGCGACCGGCAGGCTGCGCCACGCCGAGCGCTCGGGACGCGCCTATCCCGGACTGGTCGAGGCGCTGGAAGGGCGTACCGCGGTACGGGTGGATGACTGGTTCCTCGAAGGAGGAGAGAGCCCGGCGGCCGGCTACCGCAGCCGCATCGAGGCGGAGGACTTCGGTTTCGAGCTCGAATTCACCCCGGATCGCGCGCCGGTGCCGAACGGGCGCGATGGCTACAGCCAGAAGGCGCCCGATCCGCTCAACGCCAGCTACTACTACAGCCGCCCGCAGCTCGCGGTGAGCGGCTCGCTGCGCCTGGATGGCGAGCCGGTGGCGGTGAGCGGCCATGCCTGGCTGGATCACGAGTGGTCGAGCGAGATCCTGCCCGAGGGCGCGCGCGGCTGGGACTGGATCGGCATCAACCTCGGCGACGGCGGCGGCCTGATGGCCTTCCGCATGCGCGACCACGAGGGCCGCGCACTCTGGGCGGCCGCGACCACGAGCACGCGCGCTGGCAGCGTCCGCATCCACCCGCCCACGGAGGTGCGCTTCGAACCGCTGCGCCGCTGGCGCTCGCCGCGCACCGGAATCGAGTACCCGGTGGAGTGGGCGGTCACGGTGGGCGAACGGCGCTACCGGCTGCGCCCGCTGATGGACGACCAGGAGCTCGACAGCCGCGCCTCCACCGGGGCGATCTATTGGGAGGGCGCGGTGCGCCTGCACGAGGCGGGGGGGGGTGCCGGGGAGGGCCCCGAGCTCGGGCGCGGCTACCTGGAGATGACCGGCTACGCCGAGCGCTTGCGCATGTAGAAACCATGAAGGGCCATCCGTTCCCTCTCCACCTGACCCCGTTGCACGGGAGCTCACGGCAGAGCGAAATTCCGTCTGACGCGTAGAACGCCAACGCCCGCCGGACCAGCCACGCGAGCCCGGTGCCGGCAACACCTCATCGCGCCCGATTCGCCAGCGCAGCCGTCAATGAAGCTGGCTGGATGCTGCCGGCCCTGGCGCCTGAAAGGCCGCGCGCGCCTGTGCGAGGCGTCCTTCCAGTTCGTCCTTGGACAAGACGTCCTGCTCATGCAGCCAAGAGAACTTTGCGATCTCGTCCTCGAGCGTGTTGCGCATGTCCAGTTCGCCATAGAGAGCAAGGAGCTGGTCCTTTCGCCGGCGGTTGATTTCATCGACGATCCGATCATGCTCGCGGTCCTGAATCACGAGGACGTTACCCGCTTGCGAGCGGAAAACCGAATACTTGACGGTCGCCCAGCGATACCAGACAAGGCAGATCACCCCGATGAGAAGCCAGAAGCCTCGCCCCTGAAGAGAGTCGCCGGTGACCATCGCGTGCCCCAATTGCAGCACACCGATGACGCACCAGATCAGTCCTGCATTGCGCAGCCATTCGTTCCGCTCGATCGAGACCGAGGCCTTCGTCGGGAAGCCGGCGTACTGCACGTCGATGTCGCCGGAGCCGCTGCGGTCCTTGTACGCATAGTTGAAGCTGTCGTCCTTGAACGTGAACTTCAATCGGTTGGAACGCTTCTTCTGGTTGATTTCCACGGAGTCCTCCGGTTCATGGGTTGTCTTGCGCCGTCAGGCAAGCCGCTTGATCAGCGCCACGACGCCCAGCAGCAGTGTCAGTTTGGTAATCGACAGCAGGTTCCTGCTCATCTGCTCCTTCATCAGCGCTCGACCTTCACCCCGGACCCGCACCCACGGATAGAACACGAGCACGCCCCACAGGGCGACGGGCAGCAGCGCGACGAGCGCGAACCAGGCGACGCCGCCATCTCCGACCCGTAAGACAGCCTCGTCGGGGTTGAACGTCGCCCTCAACACCCAGGGCGTGGCGGGATCGTTGGTGCGCAGGACAGTGTGGCGGGCACCGGGCGCCGCACGGATATACACATCCCGCGACACCGCAAGACGAGCGCGCTCGCCCGTCTCCAGGATGTGGCCCTCGAGCGTGTAGCCGGGTGACAGGCTGAAGCCCGACGCGGGCGGTATCAGGGCGGTCGTGACGAAGACCGCGTCTCTGGCCGAATCGGTGCGCAGCACGAGGCTGCCGTGCTCGACGGCGCCTCGAACGATCAGGAACGCGAGGGTCGCGACCACTATCGTCATCAGGATGGCGCTAGGTGCTGCGAGGGCTTGCAGCCGCCGCGATCGGCGCGTTGCGCGTTGCAGCGCCAAGAGGCCCTTGTGGTGCCGCTCGAGCAGCAAGGCAGCGGCGGACACCGGCTCGAGCGTTCGACGCCCCTCCTGGTCCAGGAAGTTGAAGTGCGTGGCGGATTCGAGGCTGGTCAGCAAGCGCGCAAGGGATTCATTCAGGTTGCCGCTGTTCAAGCGCTCGGCGTCGACGGCGAGGCTCACCTCGATCGAGTTGTCGTAGGTGCCGATCAGGACGCTCCCGCACTCCCAGGTGCCGACCAGGCGTACGAAGCGATGCAGCCGCCGGATGGAAACCTCCGGATCCTGAACGCGGCCGAGCAGATCCGGTACTTCTTCTGCCTCCACCGGCAATGGCTGCAGATCGGGAAACGCCTTCTTCAATCGTTCGACGGTTTCACGGGCACGCGTGGACAGGGTCGCGCATGCTTCAGGACTCTCGTCGGCCGCCCAACGCGCATCGCTCGTCAGGTCCGAGCCCTGCTGCAGAAGGCGGAGGTGGCCGAGCACGAGGTCGAAACTGTAGCTATGCTGCATGCGTTTCCCGCCGATCAGGAGCTGCCCTGGATTATGCCGAAGAACTCAAAGCCCACAAGGTACAACCGACTTGTGATGGGCATGTTGCTGTCGTTTCTGGCTACCGGCCACAGCCAGGCCAACGACCATGCTGCCGGCCGGACCTTGCGTCCGACGGCGGTAGCCCTTCACATCCACGAGGAGATCGCCGACCAGCGCTTTGTTCCGAAACTGGTCGCGCGCCTGCAAGGCAGCCTTGCACCACCGATCGTGACGATCCCGACCAAGATGGATCTCGCGCCTTTTCGGCCAACGCTCGGGCTCATGGATGCGCGTCCGCTCCTCGATGCATTGATCGGCAGCATCGACTGGCGAGGGGATGGAACGGTCGTTCGCGTCGTCGTGATCGCCGACGACATGCAATTGAAACCGGCGCGTTTCAACTTTGCCGCCAGTGCGGGAGACACGAGTACGCCGTTTCACCTTTCGATCGTTTCGCTTGCAAGGCTGCAGCAACTCACCGACCGTGGGCGCGTGGATCGCGACCCCGACCGCACCGCGCAACGCGCGTTCAAGCTGATCGCCAAGAACACCGCCCGACTCATGGGATACGCGTCGAGCGATGCCTGCCTTTTCGCCTTTCCCCGCAGCCTTTCCGAACTCGATGCCACGCCTGAGAACTTCTGCGAGCCGGATCTCTCGGCCCTTGTCGCGGCGGGCATCGCTCGATCGCCGCAGTGATTGCCCAAGGACGCAGCGGTGCAGCGAGACTCAAAACCTGTGATCCGGAGTGGCGTCCTTCCTCGTCGGCCATTGCCCTGAATGCGATAATGGCAGCTTTCCAGACTCGAACAGGATTCCCCACGTGATTCTCGTGACAGGCGGCGCCGGCTTCATCGGCGCGAACTTCGTGCTCGACTGGCTCCAGGGTTCGGAAGAGCCGGTGATCAACCTCGACGCGCTGACCTATGCCGGCAACCGCGAGACGCTCGCGCGCCTGGAAGGCGACGCGCGGCACCTCTTCGTGCATGGCGACATCTGCGACCGCGCCCTGGTCGAGCGCCTGTTCGCCGAATACAAGCCGCGCGCGGTGGTGCACTTCGCCGCGGAGAGCCACGTCGACCGCTCCATCCACGGTCCCGGCGCCTTCGTGCGCACCAACGTAGACGGCACCTTCACCCTGCTCGAAGCGGCGCGCGCGCACTGGAGCGCGCTTCCCGCCGGCGAGCGCGAGGCCTTCCGCTTCCTGCACGTGAGCACCGACGAGGTCTACGGCTCGCTCGGCCCGAACGATCCCGCCTTCACCGAGACCAAGGCCTACGAGCCCAACAGCCCCTACTCGGCGAGCAAGGCGGCGAGCGACCACCTGGTGCGCGCCTGGCATCACACCTACGGCCTGCCGGTGCTCACCACCAACTGCTCGAACAACTACGGCCCCTACCAGTTCCCCGAGAAGCTGATCCCGCTGATGATCGTGAACGCGCTCGCCGGCAAGCCGCTGCCGATCTACGGCGACGGCCAGAACGTGCGCGACTGGCTCTACGTGGGCGATCACTGCAGCGCGATCCGCGAAGTGCTGGCGCGCGGCCGCCTCGGCGAGACCTACAACGTCGGCGGATGGAACGAGATGGCCAACCTCGAGATCGTGCACACCCTGTGCGCGCTGCTCGACGAGCTGCGCCCGAGTGCAGCCGGCAGCCACGCCCGCCTGATCACCTATGTCAAGGATCGCCCCGGCCACGACCGCCGCTACGCGATCGACGCGCGCAAGATCGAACGCGAGCTCGGCTGGCGGCCGGCGGAGACCTTCCAGAGCGGCATCCGCAAGACCGTGCGGTGGTACCTGGACAACCCGGCCTGGATCGCCAACGTGCAGAGCGGCGCCTATCGCGACTGGGTGGCGCGCAACTACGCCGGACGCGAGGCCCGCGCATGAAGATCCTGCTGCTCGGCAAGAACGGCCAGGTCGGCTGGGAGCTGCAGCGCGCGCTCGCGCCGGTCGGCACCGTCGTCGCGCTCGACCGTGGCGGCGCCGACGGCCTGCATGGCGACCTCGAGGACCTCGATGGCATCGACCGCACCGTGCGCAGCCTGGCCCCCGACGTGATCGTCAACGCCGCCGCCTACACCGCTGTCGACAAGGCCGAGACCGATGTCGAGCGCGCGCAGCGCATCAACGCGGAGGCGCCGGGCGTGCTGGCCCGGGCCGCGGCGACCGTGGGCGCGCTGCTGGTGCATTACTCGACCGACTACGTCTTCGACGGCAGCGGTGACACCCCCTGGCGCGAGAATGCCCCGACCGCACCGCTTTCCGTGTACGGCCGCAGCAAGCTCGCCGGAGAGGAGGCGATCCGCGCCGCGGGCTGCCGTCACCTGATCCTGCGCACCTCCTGGGTGTATGCGGCGCGCGGCGGCAACTTCGCCCGCACGATGCTGCGCCTCGCGGCCGAGCGCGAACGCCTGACCGTCATCGCCGACCAGCACGGCGCACCCACCGGCGCGGAGCTGATCGCCGACGTCAGCGCGCATGCCCTCCGTGCCGAACACGCGGACCGCAGCCTGGGCGGCACCTATCACCTCGCCGCGGGCGGCGAGACGAGCTGGCATGGCTACGCAAGCTTCGTGATCGAGCAAGCGCGCAAGCTTGGGGCGACGCTCAAGGCAGGCGAGATCGCGCCGATCGGCACCCGCGACTATCCGACCGCCGCGGCGCGGCCGCTCAATTCACGGCTCGACACCTCGCGGCTGCGCGAACGTTTCGGTCTCGCGCTGCCCGACTGGCGCGACGGCGTCGCCCGCATGCTGCGCGAGATCCTGGACTGAAGCACCCGGCCGAACGACAGAACAACGCAAGGACCCGATTCATGACCATCAAGAGCGTGATCCTCTCCGGCGGCTCCGGCACCCGACTGTGGCCGGCGTCGCGCGAGAGCTATCCCAAGCAACTCCTCCCCCTTACCGGCGAGCGCTCGCTGCTGCAGGAGACCGCGCTGCGCCTGAAGGACTTCCCCGGCGGCGAGGTCGACCCGCGTCCGCTGGTCGTCACCAACGAGGAGTATCGCTTCATCATCGCCGAACAACTCCGCCAGATCGGCGTACGTTCGCCACAGATCGTACTCGAGCCGGTGGGACGCAACACCGCGCCGGCGCTCACTTTGGCCGCGCTGGTTGCGGTGGAGGAGGGCGATCCGATCCTGCTGGTGATGCCTGCCGACCACGTCATCACCGAACAGGTCGCTTTCCAGCATGCGATCGCGATCGGCGCCAAGGCGGCAGCCAAGGGTGCGCTGGTGACCTTCGGCATCGTGCCCGACCGCCCCGAGACCGGCTACGGCTACCTCCGCAGCGGCGAGGCGCTGGCGGAGGGCGAGGGCGCGCGCGCACTGCTCGAGTTCGTCGAGAAACCCGACCGCGCCACCGCCGAGGCCTACGTGGCGAGCGGCGCCTACTACTGGAACAGCGGCATCTTCATGATGAAGGCCTCGGTGTGGTTGGCGGCGATCCGTCGCTTCGCGCCCGAGATGGCCGCGGCCTGCACGACGGCGGTCACCGGCTGCACCCACGACGCGGACTTCATCCGTCTCGACACCGCCGCCTTCGAGCGCAGCCCGAGCGACTCGATCGACTACGCAGTCATGGAGAAGCTCGCCGAAGCGCCGGAGCTCGGGCAGGGCGTGGTCGTGCCGCTGTCGGCCGGGTGGTCCGACGTGGGCGCCTGGGACGCGCTGTGGGCGGTGTCGGCCAAGGACGGGGAGGGTAACGCCGCGCGCGGCGAGGTCCTCTTCGAGGCCTGCCGCAACACCCTGGTGCACGCCGGCAGCCGCCTGGTCGCCGCGGTGGGCTGCGAGGACATGGTGGTGGTCGAGACCCCCGACGCGGTGATGGTCGCGCACAAGGATCGCACGCAGGACGTCAAGAAGGTGGTCGCGCGCCTGAAGGCCGAGGGCCGCACGCTCACCCAGAGCCATCGCAAGGTCTATCGTCCCTGGGGCTGGTACGACTCGATCGACGCCGGCGAGCGCTTCCAGGTCAAGCGCATCGTGGTCAATCCGGGCGCCAAGCTCAGCCTGCAGATGCACCACCACCGCGCCGAGCACTGGATCGTGGTGAAGGGTACGGCAGAGGTCACCAACGGCGAGCGCAGCTTCCTGCTCGCCGAGAACGAATCGACCTACATCCCGCTCGGCCACACCCACCGCCTGTCGAACCCGGGCAAGGTCCCGCTCGAGATCATCGAGGTGCAGTCGGGCAGCTACCTCGGCGAGGACGACATCGTCCGCTTCGAGGATACCTACGGCCGCAGCACGGCTTGAGCGTCGGACCAGCCACTGCCGCCCGGTACGCGAAGCGGCGCGTGTATAATGCGCGCCGCTTCACTTGTGCTGAAGTGTGCGGGGATGGCGGAATTGGTAGACGCACTGGATTTAGGTTCCAGCGCCGCAAGGCGTGAGAGTTCGAGTCTCTTTCCCCGCACCAGGGTTTTCAATCTGGCATTGCACGCGCGTGCTGCAGCGTTCCCGCAAGCGCGCTCGCGGCCAGGAAGTCCCCCTGCAGTAGGTGCAACTAAAACAGCGAGAATATGTGTTATGTAAACAAATATCCGACATGGCATCTCGGTGCGAAGAATTCGCCTTCCAGCCTTAGAATCCCGCCTGTCCTCCTCGCTCCTTCCTGCCTCCCACCCCTCGCGTCCCTCGCGA
>ERZ795061.856-NODE-856-length-30213-cov-5.936766_pt1 | contig 30213 bp, 36 predicted proteins | sample MGYA00375145_ERZ795061 | MGnify/ENA primary metagenome ERZ795061 (study PRJEB30190, sample SAMN05720144) | anaerobic digester metagenome | isolation source: active sludge of municipal wastewater-treating anaerobic digesters | place: USA | collected 2014-12-22 ... | reverse complement strand
GGCGGTGAGCGCGACGCGGCGCGGGATCGAACAGGGCATGGTGCAGCTCCTCGATGAGTCGTGTGGGTCAGAAATCGATGTGCAGACGCGTGCCGAGGATCGACGGCTCGTCGTGGTTGGCCGCGTTGCCGGGCCGGTCGAGCTCCAGCACGCGGATGTAATTGAACATGACGCGGATGTTGGAGGTGAGGTAGCCGTTGACTGCCAGCGTCAAATTGCGTTCCTGGCCACCAACGATGCCGCTGTCGTTCAGATCCACCTCGCTGAGGCGGGCGGCGAGCTCCCAGGCGCCGAAGCCACCAAGACCGATGCTGCCGTTCGGCGTGACGCGATCGAACACGCCTTCGGATACTTTGTAGGGGCGACGTTCGCCGGTCATCAACCATGCCGCCTGCGCGTACCAGCCCGAGAAGTCCGCGTCCCCCGCAGTGTCGTCGCGTTCGAGTGCCGTGTGCATGTATTCGGACTGGAAGGTCACCGGGCCCCACCGGCTCGCCAGTTCCGCATTGGTGGAGACGAAGTCATCGGTGTTGGCGAGGATGCCGGTGTCGACCAGATAGACGCCGGTCAGGTTCGACTCCGGTCGACTGCGAAAGCGCAGCGCGTTGCTGGAGTCGTTCGGATCGTGTCGGCGAACGCCGGCGCCGAGGTGCAGCACCGTATCGGGCTTCAGGATGGGCGCGTAGGTGGTGCGGGCCGCGACATCCCTGCCTTCGTCGCCTTCCTTGTCGACGTCGCCGTCGGGCTTTTCGCCGAACAGACCACCCGCCAGACTCCAGTTGCTGCCGGCGCTGCGCAATTCGGCGCCGATGCCGCGGCCGGGTGTCAGGATGTCGTTGACGCCGCGCTCCAGGAAGATCGTCGTGTTGTCGCTCGTGAGCTGCTCCATGCCGAAGGGCATCTTGAAGTTGCCCACCGTGAGCAATGCCGGGGCGAAGCCCTTGTAGCGCAGCCAGGCATCGGTGATGCCCTTGTTGCGCGCGGCGGAGTCGACGAATTCATACTCGAACAGGTAGTCGAAATCGCGCGCCAGCGTGCCGCGCATGTACATGCGCGCGCGGCGGAAATCGGTGCCGTTGCCCAGATCCTGCTTGTCCTGGTCGTAATGCGCGGTGTCGACATCGATCCGGCCGCCGGCCTGGAAGCTGAAGTCGCCGCTCGGCGACTGGAATTTCAGGCTCTTGCCATCGGTGACCGGGCGGATCACGGCGGCCGATTCGACCTTTTGCCGTGCCTGGCGCTCGGCATCGAGCTGGGATTGCAGTTGGCCGACCAGCCGTTCGAGCTGGTCGAGCCGCTGCTGCATGGACTCGATGTTGGCCGATGCATCGGCAGCCTGTGCCTGGCTGAATGCGAAGATCGCCGCCAGCGTTGCGGCGATGAGGGTCGGGCGTGGCATGGTGTCTTCCCCGGGATATGTGGATTGGTCGGGGGGCTCAGGCGTTGACGCCCAGGATCACGCTGCCGGCCTTGAACACCGCGCAGGCCGGCGTGCCAACGGCGAGCGCCAGGCTGTCGAGGCTGTCGTTGGTGATGATGGCGCTGACCGCGCTGCCGCCCGGCAGATCGATGACGACGTCGCTGTTGACCGCGCCGCGGGTGATGCGCGAGACGGTGCCGCACAGACGGTTGCGGGCTGATAGTTTGATGGCTGGGTCGTCGGGCATGACCATCACCGAGGGCGCCGTGACCAGCGTCCACACCTCGCTGCCAAGGCCGAGCTGAAGTTCACCCAGACTCTCCATCGTGACGGTGGCGACCAGACGATCGCGGTCGTTCAGGGCGACGGTCACCTCGGCATTCACCGCACCGAGGCGGATGCCGGTCACAGTGCCGAAGAACTGATTGCGGGCACTGGTTTTCACGGCGAACCTCCGCAGCAGTGGCAGGATGTCGGGGTGGTCGAGCTGTGCATGCAGCCCGCTCATGAAGCGGCGCTGCTGTTCCTGCACCGCGCGGTGGGTGTGCAGCAGCCGTTTGCCAGCCGGCGTCAGCCGCGTGCCGCCGCCATCGCTGCCGCCGCTTTGCGTCACCAGCAGCGCCTCGCCGGCCAGATTGCGCAGCGCATCGACCGCGTTCCAGGCAGCGCGGTAACTCATGCTCAGGCTTTTGGCGGCCTGGGTGATCGAGCCGGTCTGCTCGATCTGCTCCAGCAACTGCATTCGACGGTCGTCAGGGAGGCTCCACTGAGGTGAAACGGGCTCGACCGTTTTGTTGTTCGCCCGCTGTTTGCGCATCGCCCTGCTACCGTTATGCAGATATGTGCATAACGGTAGCAGGCTGTTTCACCCTGCACAAGATCCGCTGCAATCCTTGGTGGGCGCTGAAGGTTCGGAAGGATCTGTCAGGAACCGAGGAGGGGCACCCGTCGGCTGCGATCGTGCCGGTGGAAGCCCCTTCGCCAAGGCGGTTGCGTTATCGTTGCTGGTCGATTCTTGCTATGCTTGCGCCGCTGCAACCAGACTGCGCCAGCGGGAGTTCCTCATGCACAACGAATCCAATGCCTTTGAGCAGGCCGCCCAGCGGTCGATCGATCTGGCCAATGAGCTGGCGGAGCGGCAGATCGATGCAGATCTGTGGGAGATTGCCGATGGCACGCTGTCGGGGGCGATCCACTACTGGCTCTTTTCGCGCCAACCCTGCCCCGACCGTGACTGTGATGACTGCGCACCGGTGGCGACCGCCGAACTGCGGCTGCAGACGCTGCTGAAGCTGGTCCGCGAGCTGGCCGAAGAGAGCCTCTACTACCACAGCCCGAGCGACCACAACGCCGCCCACGGCTGACCTCTGATGCCTGCTGCCGGGAGGTCACTCCCGGTTCAGCAGCAGATGCCCCTGAAGATCGAGCTCTCCCCGCCAGCCGGCCAGCAGCAGGGTGGTCGAGGTGCGCTCGGTGAGCAGCAGTGGCCCCTCGATCGCTTCATGCACCCGCAACGACTCCCGCTGGCGGATGGGCACCGGCTGCGCAAAGCCGGCGAGCGGCGCCGACTGCGCTGATGGCGTGGCGGTCGGCTGCCAGGGTGGCAGCGGCCAGGGTCGGGCCGGCGCGCGCAGCAGCAGCCGGACATTCACCAGTTCGATCGGCATCTCCAGCCGGTGGCCATAGCGCTGCTCATGCAGCGCATGAAAGGCGCTGCCGGTCGCATCGACGCCTTGCCACGGCAGGTTGAGCGTGAAGGATTGCCCGCGGTAGCGCAGATCGACCGAGGCCAGCCGTTGCAGCGTGGCCGGATCGACCCGCTGTGCGCGCAGATCGGCCACACCGCTGGCATCGAGCCGTGCCAGCAGCGCATCGATGGCGGTGCCGCTGGCGTCGTCGAATGGCTGGATGCAGCTGCGTGACAGTTGCCGCGCCTGCGGTGCCACCAACATGCCGAACGCCGAGAAGACGCCGCCATCGAGCGGCACCAGAGCGCGGCGGATGCCGAGCGCCTCGGCCAGCCGGCACAGGTGCAGACCGCCGGCGCCGCCGAAGCAGCAGAGCCGGAACTGGCGCGGATCGTGGCCGCGCTCCACCGAGATCAGCCGCAATGCGCGAATCATCTGCTCATTGGCAATCTCGATGATGCCGGCGGCGGTCTCTTCGAGCGACAGTCCCAGCGGATCGGCCAGCGTGGCGATGGCGCGCTGCGCCGCCGCGACATCGAGCGGCATGGCGCCGCCGAGAAACCGTTCCGGCCGCAGCCGGCCCAGCAGCAGGTTGGCATCGGTGACGGTCGGTTCGCGGCCGCCGCGTCCATAACAGGCCGGGCCCGGCAGTGCGCCGGCCGAGCGCGGTCCGACCCAGAGTCCACCTCCATCATCGAGAAAGGCGATGGATCCGCCGCCGGCACCGATGGTGTGCAGATCGACCATCGGCACCGCGACCGGATAGGGGCCGATCCGCCCCTCATTGGTCAGCGTCAGCTCGCCCCCGCTGAGCAGGCCGACATCGGTCGAGGTGCCGCCCATGTCGAAGGTGATCAACTGCCGTTCGCCGAGGGTGTTGGCCAGATGGCGTGCCGCCGCCATGCCGCCGGCCGGACCCGACAGCAGCAGGTTGACGGCGCGCTGCCGGGCCTGTTCGGCGGCGACGGTACCGCCCGATGACTGCATGATGGTGAGCGGTGCCGGCGCCGTTCGTGCGCTGAGCCGGCCCAGATAGTCGGACACCAGCGGGCCGAGCCAACTGTTGAGCCAGGTGGCGATGCCGCGCTCATATTCGCGGTACTCGGGCAGCACCTGCGACGAACAGGAGACGAACAGTCCCGGCGGCAGCGCGGCGGCCAGCACCTGCTCCTCGCTCTCATCCATGAAGCTGTAGAGCAGGCAGATCGCCACCGCCTGGGGCGCCAGCGTGGCGATGGCGTGGCGCAGCCGGCTCAGATCGGCGTCGGTCAGCGGCGTGATCAGCCGGCCAAGGTGGTCGCGCCGGGTGTCGACCTCGAAGCAGAGCTCGGCGGGCACTGGTGGCGGCAGCGGCGCCGGCATCAGTTCGTAGAGCTCACGACGGCTCTGGCGGCCGATGGTCAGCAGGTCGCGAAAACCACGGTTGGTGACGAACAGCGTCGGCACCCCCTTGCCCTCCAGTGCGGCGTTGGTCGCAACCGTGGAGCCATGGACCAGCAGCAGCTTGCCCTGGCGCAGTGGCGCTTCCAGCCCCAGTTCGGCCATGCCGGTGGCGATGGCTTCGTCGGGGGCCTCTGGCGTGGAGAGCACCTTGTGGATATGCAGCCGTTCGCCATCGAACAGCACGAAGTCGGTGAAGGTGCCGCCGGTGTCGATTCCCAGAACCATCATGTCGCGCATCGTGTCTGGACTCTCCCCTTGTCGATCGCTGGCTGTTAAGGTGACGGCCGCTCACTCACCGCCATTTTACCCAGCCGTTTTTGCATGCCGGAACTGCCCGAAGTCGAAACCACCCTGCGTGGCCTCGCCCCCCATCTGGTCGGCCGCCGCATCCACGACATGGTGTTGCGCAATGGCCGGCTGCGCTGGCCGATTCCGGATGAGCTGCCCGAACGCCTCCGCGACCGGCGCATCGGCTCATTACAGCGGCGCGCCAAGTATCTGCTGCTGCAACTCGATGGCGGACACCTGCTGCTCCATCTGGGCATGTCCGGCCGCTTCATGCTGCTCGAACCGCCCGCCGTCGCGCCGACGGCACATGACCACTATGACCTGCTGCTCGAAGGCGGCGCGCTGCTGCGCTACCGTGATCCGCGCCGCTTTGGCTGCTGCCTGTGGCTCGAGGGCGATCCGCTGACCCATCCCCTGCTGAGCAGGCTGGGGCCGGAGCCGCTCGGCGAGGCGTTCGACGGCGGCCACCTCCATCGGAGCGCACGTGGCCGCACGGTGGCGATCAAGAGCCTGCTGATGCAGAGCGAAGTGGTGGTCGGCATCGGCAACATCTACGCCAACGAGGCGCTCCATCGAGCCGGCATCGATCCGCGACGACCGGCCGGCACCCTCTCCCATGCCGACTGCGAGCGGCTGGTCGGGCAGATCAGGCGGCTGCTGGAGCAGGCGATCACCCAGGGCGGCACCACGCTGCGCGACTTTCTGAACAGCGATGGCCAGGCCGGCTATTTCGGCTTCGCGCTCGATGTCTACGGACGCACCGGGCAGCCCTGCCCGCGCTGCGGGGGCCAGGTGGCCTCGATACGGCTCAACCAGCGCTCCACCTTTTTTTGCCAGGAGTGCCAGCAGTGAAGCTCTCCGACCGCAGCCAGAGCCGCGACAACAACTTCAATCTCATTCGCATGGTGGCGGCTTTCTCGGTGCTCGTGAGCCACAGCTTTGCGCTGACCGGCTCGGGCGAAGACCCGGTCAAAAGGCTGATCGGCATGGTGACACTGGGCGATCTGGCGGTTGATCTCTTCTTCGTCGCCAGCGGGTTTCTGGTCACTGCCAGTCTGCTGAAGCGGCAAAACGGCGTCGACTTTGTCTGGGCCCGCTTTCTGCGGATCTATCCGGCTTACTGGCTGATGCTGCTGATGATGGCGTTCGTGCTGGGGCCGCTCTTCACCACCTTGCCGCCGTCGGACTACTTTGCGCAGAGCTCGATCTATGTGCGGCTGGCCAAGGCGGCCACGGTCTTCATCCACACGGCCTCTACGCTGCCCGGTGTGTTCACAACCAATCCGCTGCCGAATGCCGTCAATGGGTCACTCTGGACCATGCCTTACGAAGTGCGGATGTACGCCATTCTGGCCGTCACCTGGCTGCTGTTGCGCTGGCGGAGCGATCGCATCAGGGCATTGCAGCGGGCGGTCATCGTCTATGCGCTGCTCGCGGCGGGCTATCTGCTGGCCGAGGAGTTTGCCTTGATCGATCAATCTCCGCGGCTCCACCAGCTTGCCAGATTCATCTTCATGTTCTTCAGCGGTGCGACCTTTTATGTGCTGCGGGCGCGCATCCGTTTGCACGGCGCGCTGTTCTGGCCGCTGCTTCTGCTGTTGTTGCTGTCGGTCGAGCACCGCCACCTCTTTTTTGTGCTCTACCATGGCTCGATCGCCTACCTGCTGCTCTATCTGGCCTATGTGCCTTCGGGTCTGGTCCGTGGCTACAACCGGGTGGGTGATTACTCCTACGGCTTCTATATTTATGCCTTCCCGGTGCAGCAAGCGGTGGTCGCATTGATACCCGACGTCTCGGTGCTGGAGATGGTGCTGATTGCGGTGCCGGTGGTTCTGCTGCTCAGCGCGCTCTCCTGGCATCTGCTGGAGAAGCGCGTGCTGACGCTGAAGGAGCGCTACGTGCAGCGCACCCGGGCCTGGCTCGGTGCTGCGCCGGCCGAGTAGCATCGGTGCGCCATTGCGCTACCATGGACCAGGCTTATCGAATGTTCTTGGCTTCAACCTGCATGGAGAGTTCAGATGAACCTGCGCAACCGGCGGTCTCTCTGCCAGACCGGGATTCTGACGCTGAGCCTGCTGCTCGGCACCCAGCCGCTGTGGGCCGGCAGCAGCGATGACGGCAACCGGCCGGGTGCCGGCGCGATGGCGGCCGATCTGCTGGTGGCACGGCCGCTGCTGATCGGCATGACGGTGGTGGGCACTGGGCTGTTCATCGTCAGCCTGCCCTTTTCGGCGCTGGGCGGCAATGTCGACGAGGCGGCCGATCAGTTGGTGGCCGGTCCGGCCAGGAACGCCTTTGTCCGCTGCCTGGGCTGCACCGCCGCCTCCCGCAAGCCTGCACCAGCCGTCGGCGACGGACCGACGCAGTAGTCCAGCCCCTCAGGGCTCGGTGGAGGGGTGCAGTTGCTGGAACTTCCGTTGCAGCGCCTGCGGCGATTCGATGCACTCCGGGTCGGTGAGGATGCAGTCGACCGGGCAGATCTCGATGCACTGCGGCCGATCGAAATGGCCGACGCACTCGGTGCAGAGCGCCGGGTCGATCTCATAGACCAGCTCGCCGGCATGGATGGCACCGTTGGGGCACTCGGGTTCGCAGACATCGCAGTTGATGCAGGCGCTGGTGATCATCAAGGCCATGCCGGCTGCCGGTGCGTTGCTATTTCGGTGGCGGAAACTTGGCCTGCAATGCCGTGGCGACTTCCGGCCGGACAAACTTGCTGACATCGCCATGAAAGCTGGCGATCTCGCGCACCAGGGTCGATGAGATGAACGACAGGTTGTCGGCCGGGGTCAGAAAGATGGTCTCGATCTGCGGCGCCATCGCCCGGTTCATGTTGGTCAGTTGCAGCTCATATTCGTAGTCGGAGACGGCGCGAATCCCGCGCACGATGGCGATGGCATCGTGCTGGCGGCTGAAGTTGATCAGCAGCCCCTCGATGGCCAGCACTTCGACATTGGGCAGATGGGCGACGCAGAGGCGAGCGAGGTCGATCCGCTCCTGCAGCGTGAACAGCGGCTGCTTGCCGGCACTGGGCGCAATGCCGAGCAGCACCCGGTCGAACAGCCGGGCGGCCCGCTCCAGAATGTCGACATGGCCGTTGGTCAGAGGGTTGAAGGTGCCGGGATAGATGGCGGTTTTCATGGTTATTCTCTTCGCTGCACTGCCAGATGGAGTGGCGATGTTACTACGGCGGTTCGCGGCCGCTCAATCGGACTGCGCCACCGGCTGCCGCCGTAGCAGTTGCGCCGTCACCTGACCGGCGTGGGTGGCGCGCAGCGGCAGCCAGTTCGGCGGCAGTGCAGGCTGATGCTCCCGCTCGTGCTCCAGGTAGATCAGTGCCTGTGGGCTCAGCAGAGCGCGCTGCTCCAGTTGCTGCACCACCTGTTCGAGCAGACCGCGTCTGAAGGGCGGATCGAGAAAGACCAGGTCGAAGGGTGCAGAGCGCGCTGGGTCGAAGCCGGTCAGCCAGTCGGTCACATCACCACAGACCACCTCGCCGCCGGCTTGCAGCGTGGCCTGGATCTGCCGCAGCGCCCTGACCAGCCGAATATCCGCCTCGATCCAGACCACCTGCGCGGCGCCGCGTGACAGCGCTTCGAGCCCGAGGATGCCGGTGCCGGCGAACAGATCGAGGCAGCGTGTGCCGCGCACGGCGGGCCCAATCCAGTTGAACAGGGTCTCGCGCACCCGATCGGGGGTGGGGCGCAGCATCTCGCTGGCGATCACCGGGAGGCGTCGTCCCCGCCAGCGGCCGGCAATGATGCGGATGCGTCCGGGGGCCGTGTGCGCTGGATTCACCACCGCGAGGAGGCCGGCGGGAGGCCGTCGAAAGGGGCTGGCAACATCGAACAGACCTCTGCGCTCTGCATACCCCGAACGGGGCAAGGGGTGCTAGGATACCCAACCCGCGCGAGTCACCGCCAGCGCGCCCGTTTCCACTCCAGCGATCGGCGTCATGTTCAAGTTCCTCAAGCGCAACAACACCCCCCAGACGCCCGAGGCGGCGGGATCGGGCACGGCGTCGCCTTCCGCGGAGCATGACGCTGAAGCGCCTGAATCGTCGCCGTCACCCATCGATGCACTCCTGCACGAACCAGCGCCGACTGCCGATACTGAACCGCAGCAGGCGCAGGCTGCTCCCACGGTGGCCGCGCCCGCCGAGACCGAGCCGAGTGCCAGCAAGCCGGGGCTGTTCAGCCGCATCCGCAGTGGTCTGACCCGCACCCGTGTCTCGCTGGCCGAGGGACTGAGCAATCTGATACTCGGCCGCAAGCAGATCGATGCCGAGCTGCTGGAGGCGCTGGAAGAGCAGTTGCTGCTGGCCGATGTCGGCATGGCGGCGACCCGGCAGATCATCGATCAACTGAGCGACCGGGTGGCGCGCAAGCAGCTGGCCGATGCCGATGCCCTCCATGCGGCGCTGCGTGCCGCGCTGAGCGAGATCCTGCAGCCGGTCAGCCTGCCGCTTCAGATCGACGACAGCAAGCGCCCCTACGTGCTGCTGGTGATCGGCGTCAATGGCGTCGGCAAGACCACCACCATCGGCAAGCTGGCGAAACGATATGGCCAGCAGGGCAAGAAGGTGATGCTGGCCGCCGGAGACACCTTTCGCGCGGCGGCGGTGGAGCAGCTCAAGGTGTGGGGCGAGCGCAACCAGGTGCCGGTGGTCGCCCAGCAGAGCGGTGCCGACAGCGCCTCCGTGCTGTTCGATGCGCTGTCGGCCGCCAAGGCGCGCGGCATCGATCTGCTGATCGCCGACACCGCCGGCCGGCTGCACAACAAGGCGCATCTGCTGGAAGAGCTGAAGAAGGTGGTGCGGGTGCTGAAGAAGATCGACCCCGAGGCGCCCCACGAGGTGCTGCTGGTGCTGGATGCCAGCACCGGCCAGAATGCCCTCAACCAGGCGCAGCAGTTTCGCGATGCGGTCGATGTCAGCGGCATCGCGCTGACCAAGCTCGATGGCACTGCCAAGGGCGGCGTCATCTTCGCCATTGCCCAGCAGCTCGGTCTGCCGATTCGCTTCATCGGCGTCGGCGAGGCGATCGACGACCTGCGTCCGTTCGATGCCGATGAGTTCATCCGCGCACTGTTCGAGCGCGATCCGGCCTGATCGATGCTGCGGTTCGAGCAGGTCAGCAAACGCTATGAAGGTGGCCACGAGGCGCTGCGCGACCTCTCCTTTCATCTGCCGAAACGGTCGCTGGCCTTTCTGACCGGCCACTCCGGTGCCGGCAAGAGCACGCTGCTGAAGCTGATCATGCGCATGGAGCGGCCCTCCCAGGGGCGGGTGCTGGTGGGCGGCATCGATCTCGACCGTCTGCCACAGCGCAGCATTCCTTTCTATCGCCGCAACATCGGCGTGGTGTTCCAGAACCACCGGCTGCTGTTCGATCGCACGCTGTTCGACAATGTCGCGCTGCCGTTGGTGATTGCCGGCGCTTCGCGGCACGAGATCGGCCGCCGGGTGCGGGCCGCCCTCGACAAGGTGGGGTTGCTCGACAAGGAGCGGATGAACCCGATCCAGCTCTCCGGTGGCGAGCAGCAGCGTGCCGGCATTGCCCGCGCGGTGGTCAGCAGGCCGCCGCTGCTGCTGGCCGATGAGCCGACCGGCAACCTCGATCCCGACCTCTCCGCCGAGATCATGGCGCTCTTCTCCGCCTTCAGCCAGGCGGGGGTCACGGTGCTGATCGCCAGCCACGACACCGCGCTGATCGATGCGATGGACAAACCGGTCTTCGAACTTCACGAAGGCCGGTTGATCAACGACCCGTTCGACGACGGCGACGCTGCCCCGCCATGAGTGCCAAGATGGCGAGAGGCCAGAACTCCGCCCGCCGCCAGCCGCCCGGCTGGCGTGACCGCCTGCGCGGTTACGTGCTGCAGCACCGCAGCCACTGCCGGGACAGCCTCAGGCGGTTGCTGGCCGAACCGATGGCGACGCTGATGATCTGGAGCATGGTCGGCATCGCGCTGGCGCTGCCGAGCGGCCTCTATCTTCTGCTCGACAACCTCAAGCAGGTGAGCGAGGGCTGGAGTGAAGGCAGCCGCCGCATCACCCTCTACCTCAAGATCGAGCAGAGTGACGAGATGGCCCGCCTGCTCGGTGAGCGGCTGGGTCGCGATGCCGAGATCGCCGCGGTCAAGGTGATCGGCCGCGAGGCGGCGCTGCTGGAGTTCCGGCAGCGCTCGAAACTGGATGATGTGATCGACGCGCTCGGCAGCAACCCGCTGCCGCCGCTGCTGTTGATCACGCCGCGGGCCGACAGCGGTGGGATCGAGCCGCTGCGGGCACTGGCCCGGCGGTTGGCCACGCTGCCGGAGGTCGAGCAGGCGCAGGTCGACACCGAGTGGCTGGCGCGGCTGCTGGCGCTGATCGAGCTGGGACAGCGGGCGGTACTGGCCTTGACGCTGCTGCTGGCGGTGGCGGTGCTGCTGATCGTCGCCACCACCTTGCGGCTGACCATCACCAACCGCCGGCGCGAGATCGAGGTGATCAAACTGGTCGGTGGCACCGCGGCCTTCATCCGCCGGCCGTTTCTCTACACCGGCCTCTGGTATGGTCTGGGCGGCGGCATGGCGGCATTGCTGCTGACCGGGGCGCTGCTGCTCTGGCTGCGCGCGCCGGTGCAGGAGCTGGCCGCCCTCTATCAGAGCAGCTTCACGCCGGTGGGATTGGGGATGCATGGCACGACGATCCTGCTGCTGGGCAGTGCGCTGCTCGGTGTGGCGGGCGCCTGGATCGCGGCCGAGCGGCAACTGCGCTCGATCGAGCCTGATTGAATCACTTGGAACTTCGACCGGTTTTAGCACTCCAATCGGCCAAGTGCTAGAATTCTCAGCCGATCTGCAAGAGGTGATCATGAGTACCGACATTCTGCCCATGAACGTGCTGGCGCCGGTTGGCAACCTCAACGCCTACCTTCAGGCGGTGCAGCGCATTCCGATGCTGTCGCAGGAAGATGAACAGCGCCTCGCCCGCCAGTACAGCGAAGAGGGTGACCTCGACGCCGCCCGGCAACTGGTGCTGTCGCACCTGCGCTTCGTCGCCCACGTCGCCCGGGGTTATGCCGGCTATGGGCTGCCGCAGGCCGACCTGATCCAGGAGGGCAACATCGGCCTGATGAAGGCGGTCAAGCGGTTCGACCCGAACATGGGGGTGCGGCTGGTGTCGTTCGCCGTGCACTGGATCAAGGCCGAGATTCACGAGTTCATCCTGCGCAACTGGCGCATCGCCAAGATCGCCACCACCAAGGCGCAGCGCAAGCTCTTCTTCAACCTGCGCGGCGCCAAGAAGCGGCTCGACTGGCTCAGCAACGACGAGGTGAGCAGCATCGCCCGCGAGCTCAATGTCGACCCGAAGACGGTGCGGCAGATGGAGGGGCGGCTGGCGGCCCACGACACCTCGTTCGATGCACAGGATGACGACGACTCCAGCCCGCCGGCGCCGGCCGAGTACCTCGAGGACAGCAGCGCCGACCCGGCACTGATCCTCGAGCAGCTCGACCATGGCAGCCACCAGGGCGAGCAGTTGCTGATGGCGCTCGAAGCGCTCGATCCGCGCAGCCGCGACATTCTCGAACGGCGCTGGCTGAATGAGCCGAAGGCGACCCTGCACGATCTGGCGGCCATCCATGGCGTCTCGGCCGAGCGCATCCGCCAGCTCGAACAGAATGCGATGAAGCGGCTGCGCAGTGCCATCGACGCCTGAGCATGCATGCTGCCAGCCGATGCCAACAGGCCGCATTCAGCGGCCTGTTGCGTTGAACGCAAGCGGAGCATGGCGATGACGGCGAGAGGCTGGCTGGTGGCCGGGGCCGTGAGCGGCGCACTGGCGGTGATGACGGGGGCCTTCGGCGCCCATGCGCTGAAGGCACGGCTCGCGGCGGCCCAGCTCGACACCTGGGCCACCGCCGTCCAGTACCACTTCTACCATGCGCTCGCGCTGATCGCCGTCGGTCTGGCCATGCGGCTGCTGCCGGAGGTGGCCGGACTGCATCGGGTTGGCTGGCTGTTTCTGTTCGGTCTGCTGGCCTTCAGCGGCAGCCTCTACCTGCTGGCCCTGACCGGCGTGCGCCAGCTCGGTTTCATCACGCCGCTGGGCGGCGTCGCATTCATTGCCGGTTGGCTGCTGCTGGCCCATCTGCTCTGGCGAGGCTTGCGGTGAGCAGTGCTGAACTGACCATCCAGCTCAATGGCGTGCCGCAGCAGGTGCCGGCCGGCCTGACCATTGCCGGGCTGATCGAGCGGCTGGCGTTGCAGCAGCGGCGCATCGCGGTGGAACTGAACGGTACAATAGTGCCGCGCACGCTCCATGCCCAGCAGACAGTGCAGGCCGGAGACCAGATCGAGGTCGTGACCGCCATTGGTGGCGGCTGAACAGAGGTGAAGGTATCGGATGGACAGCACCCAGCCAATTCAACCGCAACAGGATCCACTGCTGATCGGTGGCGTCAGTTACCACTCCCGTCTGCTGGTCGGCACCGGCAAGTACCGCGATTTCGATGAGACCCGGCGGGCGGTCGAGGCCAGTGGTGCCCAGATCGTCACCTTCGCCGTGCGCCGCGTCAACATCGGGCAGCAGGCCGATGCGCCCAGCCTGCTCGACATCCTGCCACCCACGCGCTACACCCTGCTGCCCAACACCGCCGGTTGCTACAGTGCCCGCGATGCGGTGCGCACCTGCCAGTTGGCGCGGGAGCTGCTCGACGGGGCGGCGCTGGTCAAGCTGGAGGTGCTGGGTGACGAGAAGACGCTCTACCCCAATGTGACCGAGACCCTGATTGCCGCCGAGGCGCTGGTCAAGGAGGGCTTCGCGGTGATGGTCTACACCAATGACGATCCGCTGATCGCCCAGCGGCTCGAACAGCTCGGCTGCATCGCGGTGATGCCGCTCGGCGCGCCGATCGGCTCGGGCCTTGGCATCCGCAACCCCTACAACATCCGCACCATCGTCGAGAACGCGACCGTACCGATTCTGGTCGATGCCGGTGTCGGCACTGCCTCGGATGCGGCCATTGCGATGGAGCTGGGCTGTGACGGCGTGCTGATGAACACCGCGATCGCCGAGGCGACGCAGCCGGTCTGGATGGCGGCGGCAATGAAGAAGGCCGTGGAGGCGGGCCGCGAGGCCTATCTGGCCGGCCGCATGCCGCGCCGCCGTTATGCCAGTGCCTCTTCGCCGCTCGATGGCCGCTTTTTCTGACGGCTCGCACCGTGGATTCGATGTCGGTTCCGGCCAGTGACCGCGATCTGCGCGCCATCCGCAGCTTCGTCATCCGTGGCGGCCGGCTGAGCCCGGCGCAGCAGCGGGCGCTGGAGCAGCTCTGGGCGCATTACGGCATCGACTGGCAGCCTGACCAGCCGCTCGACTGGACGACCTGCTTCGGCCGCACCGCGCCGGTGGTGCTCGAAATCGGCTTCGGCATGGGCGAGTCGCTGGTGACGATGGCGCAGAACGCCCCGGAATGTGATTTTGTCGGTGTCGAGGTGCATCCGCCCGGCATCGGCAACCTGCTGCAGCGCATCGAGCAGGAGCGGCTCGGCAACCTCAGGCTGCTGCGCGGCGACGTGATGGCGATGCTGCATGCCGGCGTCATGCCCGAGGGCAGCCTGACACGGGTGCAGATCTACTTTCCCGATCCTTGGCCGAAGAAGCGCCACCACAAGCGGCGGCTGGTGCAGGCAGCGCTGCTCGATCTGCTGCATCGCGTGGTGCGACCGCAAGGCCAACTGCACATCGCCACCGACTGGCAACCCTACGCCGAGGCGATGCTGCTCAGCCTCGAGCAGGCGTCCGGCTGGCGCAATCTCGCTGCCGATGGCGGCTTCGTGCCCCGTCCGCCGTGGCGGCCGGTCACCAAGTTCGAGCGGCGCGGCGAGCGGCTGGGCCACGGCGTGTGGGATCTGCTGTTCGAACGCAGCGACCGCGACGGCTGATCTCCGAGAGCCGGACAGCCTACAGAAACAGCTCCAGCAGCGAGTTGAGGTACTGCCGGCCACGCAGGGTGGCGTTGAGGCGCGTGCTCTCCTCTTCAAGCAATCCCTTCTCCCGGGCCTGCAGCAGTGCGCCGTCGATGCTGCTGAGCGGCAGTCCGGTGCGCTGCACGAAGCTCTGACTGCTGACGCCACTGTTGAGCCGCAGCCCGTTCATCAGGAACTCAAGCGGCAGATCGGCCTCGTTCAGCACCCGTTTGCCGGCCAGGTAGCTCTTCTGGTGGTCGAGGTAGTGGCGCGGCTGGCGGCTCTTCCGGGTGCGGATCACCTGCTGCGCGCTGCCGAGGGTGATCTTGCCGTGGGCGCCGGCGCCAATGCCGAGGTAGTCGCCGAACTTCCAGTAGTTGAGGTTGTGTTTCGAGTGGCGCTGCGGCTGGCAGTAGGCCGAGATTTCGTACTGCTCGAAACCGGCGGCGGCGAGCAGCCGCTGGCCCTGCTGCTGCATCGGCCAGAGCAGCTCGTCATCCGGCAGTGGCGGCGGCCGCTTGTGGAAGGCGGTGTTGGGCTCGATCGTCAACTGATACCAGCTGAGGTGAGTCGGGCGATGGTCGATGGCGCGGTGCAGGTCGGCCAGCGCGGCTTCGATCGACTGTTGCGGCAATCCGAACATCAGATCGAGGTTGAAGTTGTCGAAGCCGGCCGCGCGGGCCGCCTCGATCGCCCGGTCGGCCGCCTCGGCATCGTGGATGCGGCCCAGGGCGCGCAGTTTGTCATTGTCGAAGCTCTGGATGCCGAGCGACAGCCGATTGACCCCGGCGGCCCGGTAGCCGCGGAACCGCGCCTGGTCGGCCGCGCCGGGGTTGGCCTCGAGCGTGATCTCGATGTCGCGGGTGAAGGGCAGCAGCGCGCCGATCCCCTCCAGCAGCCGGGCGATGGCGTCGGCGCTGAACAGGCTCGGAGTGCCGCCACCGATGAAGAGGCTCTGCAGCGGGCGATCCTGCGCCAGCGGCAGATCCTGCAGCAGGTCATCGAGCAGCGCCTCGACATAGTCCGCTTCGGGCAGGCTGCCGTCGGCGGCATGGGAGTTGAAGTCGCAGTAGGGACACTTGCGGACACACCAGGGGATGTGCACATAGAGCCCGAGCGGCGGCAGGCGGCCGAAGCGGCGCGGCGTGGTCTCCCGCTTCATGGCTGCAACTGGCGCAGCAGATGGCGCAGCGCCTGACCGCGGTGGCTCAACTGGTTCTTGCGCGCCGGGGCGAGCTCGGCGGCGCTCGCCTGCTCCGATTCGACCCAGAACAGCGGGTCGTAGCCGAAGCCGCCGGCACCGCGCGCTGCAGTCAGGATGCGCCCCTCCCAGATGCCGTGGCTGATCAGGGGTGCGGGATCCTCGGCATGGCGCAACAGCACCAGCAGGCAGTGGTAGCGGGCGGTCCGTTGCGCCTCGGGCACCCCGGCCAGCGCAGCGAGCAGCCTGGCATTGTTGGCTGCATCGCCGGCGCCGGCCCCGGCATAGCGTGCCGAGTAGAGTCCAGGGGCGCCACCGAGCGCGTCGACCGCCAGGCCGGAGTCGTCGGCCACCGCCGGCAGGCCGCTGGCGACAGAGGCAGCGCGCGCCTTCAGCAGGGCATTTTCGACGAAGGTGAGCCCGCTCTCCTCGACCTCGGCGACCGCGAAGGCCGACTGTGGCAGCAGCTCGATCCGCAGACCGGCGAAGAGATCGGCAAATTCGCGCAGCTTGCCGGCATTGTTGCTGGCCAGCACCATCCGTTGCCGAAAAGTGGCTGAATGATCCATGCGCTGGCCCGAGTCCTCGTTGATCATTCGATGAAGAGCTGCTGGTCGAAGCGCAGCGGATAGCCACGGTCACTGCCGGCCGGGGTCACCTCGAGTTCGAAATGGAACAGCTCTTCATCATCGAACCGCAGCTCGGCGATCGCGGAGGGCTGGTCACTTTCGATGACCGTTCTGAATTGCAGCGGCACGCTCTGCCCCATCAGGTTGCGCGCCTGGCCCTGCACCTGACTGGTCACCGGCTGGCTGCGACCGTCGGCCTGAAGCTTCAGCACGGTGACATTGACCAGCGCCCGGTTGGGGGCCTGCACGATGCCGAGCCGGGCAGCGGTCGGTGTGGTCAACAGCCGGCTGGGGCTGACGTTGTAGTGCAGCTCGTAGCCATCGAACCGGACCATCTGTTCGGCCTGGGCCAGCGGGACACCGAGCAGCATCAATGACAGCAGAAGCAGAATCCGGTGGTGCATGGTCGAGCTCTCAGCGGGTCAGACGGTAGATGGCGATTTCGGCCAGCAGGTTGGGCCAGCGTCGCATCAGCGGATTGCTGCGGTAGTGGCGATCGACCACCCGCTGATTGAGGATCTGGAAGTTCTTCTTGCGGCACAGCGCCTCGAAGTCGGCGATGGTGCAGAAGTGGATGTTGGGGGTGTTGTACCACTCGTGGGGCAGAAAATCGGAGCGTGGCATCCGCCCGCGCAGCCCGATGTCGTGGCGGCAGCTCCAGTGGCCGAAATTGGGAAAGGTGACGATGCATTCACGGCCGATCTGCAACATCTCGTCGAGGATCAGATCGGGAAAGCGGACCGCCTGCAGCGCCAGCGACATCACCACGGTGTCGAAGCGTTGGGTGCGGAATTCGGCCAGACCCTGGTCGAGGTCATGCTCGATGACATTGACCCCTTGGGCGATGCAGTGGCTGATGTCGTGCGGATTGTTCTCGATGCCCCAGCCATGCACCCCCTTCTGCCGGGTCAGCTCGGCCAGCAGGGTGCCATCGCCGCAGCCGAGGTCGAGCACCCGCGAGCCGGCGGCGATCCACTCCATGATGATGCCAAGATCGGGCCTCATGCCGCCGCCACCGGCCAGGATTCGTTGGCAATGCGGTCGAAGTAGGCGCGCAGCAGCTCCATGTAGCGCGGAATCGGCAGCAGAAAGGCATCGTGCCCCTGCGCCGCCTCGATGTCGGCGTAGCTGACGTTGCGCTCGGCCTCCACCAGTGCAGTGACGAGCTCCCGCGAGCGGGCCGACGAGAAGCGCCAGTCGGTGGTGAACGACACCACCAGAAAGCTGCACCGTGCCTGGCGGAAGGCCGCCACCAGGTCATCGCCATGCGCCTTGGCCAGATCGAAGTAGTCGAGCGCGCGGGTCATGTGCAGGTAGGTGTTGGCATCGAACCGCTCGGAGAAGATCTCGCCCTGGTAGTTCAGGTAGCTCTCGATCTGGAACTGGGTGCCGAAGTCATAGCGCAGCGTGTCGCTGTGCAGCTCGCGGCCGAATTTCTGTCCCATCGCATCGTCGGAGAGGTAGGTGATGTGGCCGACCATCCGCGCCAGCCGCAGCCCCTGCTTCGGGTAGGTGCCATGTTCCAGATAGCGGCCGCCATGGAAGTCGGGATCCTTCATGATCGCCTGCCGCGCCACCTCGTTGAAGGCGATGTTCTGCGCCGTCAGTTTGGGGGCGGCCGCGATCACCACCGCGTGGCGCAGCCGCTGCGGCAGATCGACCGACCACTGCAACGCCTGCATTCCACCCAGACTGCCGCCCACCACCGCCGCGAAGCGATCGATACCGAGGTGGTCGGCCAGGCAGGCCTGGCTGCGCACCCAGTCGGCGGTGGTCACCATCGGAAAATCGGGTCCATAGCTGCGACCGGTGGCGGGATTGAGGCTGCTGGGCCCGGTGCTGCCATCGCACCCACCGAGGTTGTTCAGCGCCAGCACGAAGAAGCGGTTGGTGTCGATTGGCTTGCCGGGGCCGATGCAGACATCCCACCAGCCCGGTTTACGTTCCTCCATGCCGTGGTAGCCGGCTGCATGGTGGTTACCGCTCAGGGCATGGCAGATCAGCACGGCATTGTCGCGCTGGGCATTGAGGGTGCCGTAGGTTTCGTAGACCAGCTCGAAGCCCGGCAGGCTGCGGCCACAATCGAGCGGCAGCGGCAGATCGAACCGCTGCCGTTGAGGGGTGACGATGCCGACCGAGTCGGGAGGGATGGAGTCCGGCATGGAGACTACCGCGCAGCGCAAAGCGCGCAGTCTAGGGTCTGGCCCGGCCATCGGCAATGCGGCGCCGTGCCTGAAAAGTGCTGGAAAAACATGCTACTGAACCTTGATTTCGGCTTCGGCCGGCAGTTGTTGGGGCCGCTCGATGGCCAGTTGCTTGCTGCGCGAGCGGTCGCCGCGCAGCAGCGCCACCCGCGACTTCGGCACGGCGAAGCAGCTGGCCAGCAGCCGCAGCAGTTCGGCGTTGGCGGCGCCATCGACCGGCGCCGCGGCGATGCCGACCCTGAGCGCGCCCTCGACCGGTCCGATGATCCGCGAATGGCCGGCACGCGGGGTGAGCCGCACCGAAAGCAGCAGACGATCGCCTTCCCAGCGATAGTGCGCACTCACAGACCGAGCACCAGCCCGCGCGGCATCGCCAGCAGGGTGACCAGTGAGTCGACCACCAGCATCTCGAGCAGATTGATGCCGATGAAGACGAAGATCGGCGACAGGTCGAGGCCGCCGATCGGCGGGATGATGCGACGCACCGGCGCCATCACCGGTTCGGTCAGCTGCAGCAGCAGGTCGGCCAGCGGGTGGTGCGACATCGGTGCCACCCAGCTGAGGATGATGGTCAGCAGCAGCGCAACGAAGAAGATCTTGATCGTGAGCCCGACCAGACCGACCAGCGACCAGAGCAGGATCAGCAGCGGGTTCGGCAGCGGCGCACCGGCCAGACTCAGGATCAGCGCGATGGCCACGCCCTGCACCAGCAGCGCCAGCACCAGCGCCGCCAGATCGACACCACCGAAGCCGGGGATGAGCCGCCGCAGTGGCCGCAGCAGCGGGTCGGTGACCTTGACCACGAACTGCGACACCGGATTGTAGAAATCGGCCCGCACCAGTTGCAGAAAGAAGCGCAGCAGCACGGCCAGCAGGTAGAGGCTGACCAGGGTTTGCACCAGATAGATGCCGGCGTGAGAGAGTTGACCCATTCTGGACTCCTGAAATTTGTGCGACGGGCGGCCGGGGTGATTCAGCGGGTTGCCGGTTCGCCCAGCTCGGTGGCCAGTTCGGCCGAACGTTGCGCGGCAGCCAGCGCCGCCTGCCGCACCAGCGCGGTGAAGCCGCCGGCCTCGAACACCTGGATCGCCCGTTCGGTGGTGCCGCCCGGCGAGGTGACCCGCCGGCGCAGCTCGGCTGCCGAGATCGGCTCGGCCAGCGCCATCCGCGCGGCACCGAGGGCCGTCTGCAACGTCAGTTGGCGGGCGGTCTCGGCCGGCAGACCCAGCTCGACCGCTGCCATCTGCAGCGCCTCGATCAGCAGAAAGAAGTAGGCCGGACCGCTGCCCGAAATCGCCGTCACGGCATCGAGCAGGGACTCATCCTCCAGCCAGAGCGCCGTGCCCATCGCTTCGAGCAGGCCGAGGCTGAGCTCGCGCTGTGCCGCGCTCACCTGGCGGTTGCCGCACAGTGCCGCCGCGCCGCTCCGTACCAGCGCTGGCGTGTTGGGCATGCAGCGCACCAGCGGCAGCTGCGGGCCGAGCCAGCTGGCCAGGCTCTCCAGGCCGATGCCGGCGGCGATCGACAGCAGCAGCGGCCGGTGGCCGAGCGCCGGGGCCAGCTCCAGCGCGACCGCCTTGAGCACCTGCGGCTTCACCGCCAGCAGCACCACCTCGGCCGTCGCCACCGCCGCGACATTGTCGGCGCTCACCTCGATGCCGAAGCGGTTGGCCACGGCGTCGCGCTGTTGCGGACTGGGGTCGGTCGCGATGATCTGGCTGGCGGGGTAGCCCTGTTCCAGCAATCCGCCGATCAGGCTGGAGGACATGTTGCCGGCGCCGATGAAGGCGAGGCGGGCGGTGGCAGGGTGCATGGGCGATCTGTTATCCGTACTGGGTCTGTGCAGTGAAGGGGGTGGGCCGTTGGCCAAAGAGCGCGCTGCCGATGCGGATCAAGGTCGCGCCGGCTGCGATGGCCGCCTCGAAATCGTCGCTCATGCCCATCGACAGTGTGTCGAGCCGATGGCCGGCGCCATTGAGCCGATCGAGCAGGTCAGCCAGCCGCACAAACGGGTGGGGCGAGCACGCCTGTTGCGGCAGCGGCAGCGTCATCAGCCCGCGCAGCCGCAACCTCGGCAGTTGGGCGATCTGCCCGGCCAGCCGCGGCAGATCGTCGGGCGCGACGCCGGCCCGCCCGGTCCGCTGTTCGAAGCCGACCTGAATCAGCACGTTGAGCGGAGGCAGTTCGGCGGGTCGCTGGGCATCGAGCCGTTGCGCCAGCTGCAGCCGATCAAGGCTGTGCAGCCAGTCGAAGTGGCTGGCCACCGCGCGGCTCTTGTTGGCCTGCAGCGAGCCGATGAAATGCCAGCAAAGGTCGAGGTCAGCCAGTTCGGCCTGCTTGGGCAGCGCCTCTTGCAGGTAGCTCTCGCCGACATGGCGCACGCCGGCCTGATGGGCGGCGCGAATCTGCGCGGCCGGTTGTCCCTTGCTGACTGCCAACAGCGTCACACTGCCGGGCCTGCGTCCGTGATGCTGTTCGGCATCATGGATTCGCCGCGTCAGCGCCGCCAGGTTTTCCGCTATGCTTATCATCGAATGGGCAGGCCAGAGCCGGTGTTTGTGTCCAATTGTAACTGCTTTGGCCCCTGCTGTAATTTCGCCCGGAATTGTCCGGCATCATCTTCGGTTCTGATGAGGAGCAACGCAGCCAATGGCCATGGACATCACCGAAATGCTGGCCTTCTGCGTCAAGCAGAAGGCGTCGGATCTGCACCTGTCGGCGGGCCTGCCACCGATCATCCGGGTCGATGGCGATGTGCGTCGCATCAACCTGCCGCCGCTGGAGCACAAGGAGGTGCACGAGCTGATCTACGAGATCATGAACGACAAGCAGCGGCGCGACTTCGAGGAGTTTCTCGAAACCGACTTCTCGTTCGAGGTGCCGGGACTGGCGCGGTTCCGGGTCAACGCCTTCAACCAGAACCGCGGTGCCGGCGCGGTGTTCCGGACCATTCCCTCCAAGGTGCTGACGATGGAGGAGCTGGGCCACGGCCAGGTGTTTCGCGAGGTCTCGATGGTGGAGCGCGGCCTGATTCTGGTCACCGGCCCGACCGGCTCCGGCAAGAGCACCACGCTGGCGGCGATGGTCGACTACATCAACGAGAACCGCTATTCGCACATCCTCACCATCGAGGATCCGATCGAATTCGTCCACGAGAGCAAGAAGTGTCTGGTCAACCAGCGCGAGGTGCACCGCGACACGCTCGGCTTCAGCGAGGCGCTGCGCTCGGCGCTGCGTGAAGACCCCGACGTCATCCTGGTGGGAGAGTTGCGCGACCTGGAGACCATCCGGCTGGCGCTGACGGCGGCCGAGACGGGCCATGTGGTCTTCGGCACGCTGCACACCAACTCGGCGGCCAAGACCATCGACCGGATCGTCGACGTCTTTCCGGGTGAAGAGAAGGCGATGGTCCGTTCCATGCTTTCGGAATCGTTGCAGGCGGTGATCTCGCAGACCCTGCTGAAGCGGGTCGGCGGTGGCCGGGTCGCGGCGCACGAGATCATGCTCGCGACGCCAGCGATCCGCAACCTGATCCGTGAGGACAAGATTGCGCAGATGTACTCGGCGATCCAGACCGGTGGCGGCATGGGCATGCAGACGATGGATCAGTCGCTGCGCAACCTGCTGCAGAAGGGGTTGATCACCCGGCAGGCGGCCCGTGAGAAGGCGAAGCAGCCTGACGCCTTCTGACCCGCCGAACCCGTGCGGACAGCACAGCATTGAGGTGAGAACAAAGCCATGTCGATCAATTTCGAGGATTTCTTGCGGATGATGGTGGAGCAGGGCGCATCCGACCTCTTCATCACCGCCGGCATTCCGCCCAGCATGAAGGTGAATGGCCGGGTGGTGCCGATCGGCCGCACGCCGCTGGGACCGGAGCAGAGCCGCGAGCTGGTGTTTGGCGTGATGAACGACCAGCAGCGGCTCGACTTCATCCGCAACCATGAGTGCAACTTTGCCATCTCGGCCCGGGGTCTGGCCCGGTTTCGGGTCAGCGCCTTCCATCAGCGCAACTTGGCCGGCATGGTGCTGCGGCGCATCGAGACCCGGATTCCCGAAATCGGTGAACTGGGATTGCCCGATATCCTGAAGGATCTGTCGATGACCAAGCGGGGGCTGGTGGTCTTCGTCGGCGCCACCGGCACTGGCAAGTCGACCTCGCTGGCCTCGATGATCGGCTATCGCAACCAGAACAGCCATGGCCACATCATCTCGATCGAGGATCCGATCGAATTCCTGCACCAGCACCGCAACTGCATCGTCACCCAGCGCGAGGTCGGCATCGACACCGACTCCTTCGAGGTGGCGCTGAAGAACACGCTGCGGCAGGCGCCCGATGTGATCATGATCGGCGAGGTGCGCAGCCGCGAGGTGATGGGCCACGCCATCGCCTTTGCCGAAACCGGCCACCTCTGCCTCTGTACGCTGCACGCCAACAACGCCAACCAGGCGCTGGAGCGGATCATCCATTTCTTTCCGGCCGACCGGCACAACCAGATCTGGATGGACCTGTCGCTCAACCTGAAGGCGATCGTGGCGCAGCAGTTGATCCCGACTGCCGATGGCAACGGCCGCCGCGCGGCCATCGAGGTGATGCTCAACACGCCGCTGGTTTCCGACCTGATCCGCAAGGGTGAGGTGCACAACATCAAGCCCCTGATGACCCGCTCCCGTGAACTGGGCATGCAGACCTTCGATCAGGCGCTCTATGACCTGTTCAGCAGTGGCATCATCACCTTTGAAAATGCCATTGCCCATGCCGATTCGCCCAACGACCTGCGGCTGATGATCAAGCTGGGCAAGTCGGGCGTCAGCCAGGAGATCGGCAAGAGTGCGGCCAACCTGACGCTGGCCGATGACTATGAGCCGCCGCGGCGCTGAAGGGCACGCGAAGAGCGGGCTGATCAGCCGTCTGCGGTGATCCGGGCGCCGAGCGGCGCGCTCACCTGCTGGATCGCCTCGGCCACCAGGTCGGTCAGTGCGTTCCGGCTGAAGCTGTTGCGCCATGCCAGCACCACCCGCCGCTGTGGCGCCGGTGCGGTGAAGGGACGCACTGTCATCAGACCGCGCTCCTCACCGGCGATGCGGTGCACCGCAGTGGCGGGCAGCACGGTGACACCGTTGCCGGCCGCCACCATGTAGCAGAGCGTTTCAAGGGAGTTGCCGATCAGTGTGGGCTGGGCACGACGCTCCTCGCTGCGCAGCAGGCAGTTGGGGCAGAGCTCCAGCACCTGACGGCGCAGACAGTGGCCTTCACCCAGCAGCAGCATCCGCTCATGGCCCAGCGCATCGATGTCGATGGTGTCGCGCTGGTTCCAGGGGTGGTCGTGCGGCAGCGCCAGCAGCAGTGGCTCATCATAGAGTGGACGCACGGTCAGCCCGCTCTGTGCAAAGGGCAGTGCCAGCACCAGCAGATCGAGCTCGCCCAGACGCAGCTGGGAGAGCAGCACATCGGTGGTGCCTTCGGTGATCTGCAGCGGCAGCTTCGGCGCCTGCTCACGCAGCCGCGGAATCAGTGCAGGAAAGAGGTAGGGCCCGATGGTGTGGATGGCGCCGATCCTGACCGGCAGCTCCAGCGGATTGCGCATTTCCTGTGCCAGTGAACGCAGCAGGGCCAGTTCATCAAGCACCCGTTGCGCCTGGGTCACGATCGGGATGCCCGCCTCGGTCAGCGTTACCTGACTGGCGTTGCGCTCGAACAGCGTGATGCCGAGTTCACCCTCGATCTTCTTGATTGCGACGCTGAGCGTGGGCTGAGTGACGAAGCAGGTGTCGGCGGCGCGGCCGAAGTGGCGCTCGCGGGCCAGCGCGACCAGATAGCGCAGCTCATTCAGCGTCATTCCTGCATCCTGTCGGTCTGATGCCGCGGTCCATTTCAATGCAGCCCGGTGGCCGTGACCGGCAGCCGGACTGCGCTCGGCAGCGTCAGCTCGACCGCCACCGGAAGATGGTCGGAGAACGGAAAGTCCAGCACCTCGGTGCGGTCGATGGTGATGCTGCGGCTGATCAGAATGTGATCGATGGCCCGCTCCGGCCGCCAGCTCGGATAGGTGGCGAGCTCCGCTGCGGGCCGATGAAAATTGCCATGCTGCAACGGCGATTCGAGCAGCAGGCGTTCGGTTTCGCTGTTCATGTCACCCATGACGATCACATGGCGGTAATTGGACATCAACTCGAGCAGATAGGAGAGCTGGAGCCGCTGGGAACGGGCGCCGAGCGACAGATGCACCCCCACCACCAGCAGCGGTTCGACCGGTCCGGCGAAGCGTGCCACGATCGCGCCGCGGCCGGGCAGGGCGCCGGGCAGTTTGTGGTCTTCGAGAATCTCGGGTGGAAAGCGGGTCAGCAGGCCATTGCCATGCTGGCCGAGCCGACCGAGGTTGCGGTTGCGCTGCTGGTACCAGTAGGGGAATCGGGCGCGGTGGGCCAGATATTCGACCTGGTTGACGAAGCCGCTGCGCAGGCTGCCGCCGTCGGCCTCTTGCAGTGCGACGATGTCGAAGGTCTGAATCAGTTCGGCAATCCGCTCCAGATTGCGTTCGCGCAGCCCGTGCGGCAGCAGATGCTGCCAGCCGCGGGTGATGTAGTGGCGGTAGCGGTGGGTGGCGATGCCCACCTGCATGTTGTAGGTCAGCAACCGCAGCTTCTGGCCGGCGGTTGGGAGGGCTTCGGCAGCCTGCGGGGAGGGCGGATGCGCTTGGTGTTCGTGCATTCCTGCGATCACGTCAGCGGACAGCGGCCGGCGCGGCGCGCGCCTTGCGCTCTTGCCCGATCAGATAATCGACCACCTTCAGCATCTCATCCTCGCTCTTGAGCTTTTCACCGGTCACCCGGTATTTGCCATTGACGATGAAGGCGGGCACACCGGTCAGACGCAAAGCACGAAAGCGGCTATTGGCCTGCTTGACCTTGCTCTGCACGCCAAAGGAGTCGAACACTTGGTCGAACTCCTCGGCCTTGACCCCCTGGCGGGTGAAGAGGGTGCGGATCTCCTCCTTGCTGGCAAGCTGCTGACCCTGGGGATTGAGCGCATCGAACAGCGGTTTGTGCAGTTTTTCGAGCAGGTTGAGCGCCTCGGCGGTGTAGAAGGCCTGGGCATGCAGCTCCATGCGTCCATTCCACATCGCGGGTGAGCGCCAGAAATCGACATCGCGCGAGAGGTTGGCAGACCAGTGCTGCAGGGTCGGCTCCAGTTTGTAGCAGTGCGGGCAGCCGTACCAGAACACTTCGATCACCTCGATCTTGACCGGATCACGGGTGATGACCGCGCTTTCCAGCTTCTGGTAGTGCACTCCCTCCTGGTAACCCGACTCCGCCCGCAGTTGCAGCGGCAGCAGGCCCAGCAGCAGTGCTGACAGGATCCAGCGCCAGTGATGACGGATCACGGTGTTCATGAGGGTTCTCCTTGTCTGGTCAGGGAATCTTGGGTGGCCCAAAAACAAAAAGGGTGTCAGACACCCTTTTTGTACCCGCTGTCGATGGCGGAATGATTAAGGGTGCAAACCTGAAATATAGCTTGCCACCGCTTCGATCTCGGCGTCGCTCAGAAGTTCAGCATTGTCGCGCATGATGCGCTCGGCATCGTTGCTGCGGGTGCCATTGCGGAATGCCTGCAACTGCGCGGCGGTGTATTGGGCATGCTGACCGGAGAGGCTGGGGAAGCCGGCCAGATCATTGCCCTGTCCGGTCGGAGAGTGGCAGGCACTGCAGGCCGCCGCATTCTTGCGCTTGCTGCCGGCGCGGTAGAGCTCTTCACCCTGTTTGACCAGATCGGCCTTGGCAGCGCCGACCGTGCCCTTTTGTGCGGCGAAGTAGGCGGCGATGTCGGCCATCTCCTGTTCGCTCAGGTTGTCCAGCTGTCCGGCCATCAACGGCGCGGCGCGGGCACCGGATTTGATCTCATGCATCTGCTTGAGCAGATAGCGCTCGCCCTGACCGGCCAGTTTGGGAAAGTTGGGTGCCGCACTGTTGCCATCGGCACCATGACAGGCTGCGCAGGCGGCTGCCTTGGCCTGGCCTGCGGTCGCATCGCCCGCTGCCTGTACGCTGCCGATCAGACCGATGGTCAGCACTGCGGTCAAGAATAGTCTTTGCATGTTTGAATCCAACGCGTAGAGGCTCTCGGAAAGCTGGTTTTGACCGTGTGCCCATGCGGCGTGACAGGCACGATCAAATCAGGCCAAAAAAATCGCGGCCATTATATACTAGGGGCCATTGCTTGCCATGCCCGGCAACGCATCCTCTGCATTTTGTCGGTGAATGACTCAACCTCCGCCTGCCGTCAACCCCTTTCGCCGTGCCGTTTTCATGAAGAGCGCACTGCTGCTGAACGACTGTCCCGCCGACGGCGGTCGTGAGGTCGCCTTTTGTGGCCGCTCCAATGCCGGCAAATCGAGCGCCATCAACACCCTGACCGAATCGGCCCGCCTGGCCCGCACCAGCAAGACGCCAGGCCGCACCCAGCTGCTCAACTTCTTCGCGCTCAACGAGTCGGCTCGTCTGGTCGATCTGCCCGGTTATGGCTATGCCCAGACCTCGAAAGAGATCCAGGCCCACTGGAAGCGTCACCTCGACCACTACCTGCGCGAGCGGCTGTCACTGGTGGGGCTGGTGCTGGTGATGGACATCCGCCATCCGCTGCGTCCCTTCGACTGGATGATGCTGGAGTGGGCGCAGGCGCGCGTGCTGCCGGTCTGCATCCTGCTCACCAAGGCTGACAAGCTGAGCCGCAACCAGGCGCAGCAGAGCCGGCTGAAGGTGCTGAAGAGCCTGGCCGAGGTCAATATCTCCGAACAGGTCAATGTCCAGTGCTTCTCGACCCTGAGCCGTGAGGGCATGGCCGAGCTGATCGCGCTGCTCAAGGGGTGGCTGGCGCTCGATGGCCCGCCGTCGGATGGCGAAGAAAGCGGACCGCATGGCTGAACTGTCCGCCGAAGCCGGTGTACAGCGCCCGCTCTGCCTCTTCATCTACCAGAACCGCGATGGCGGTGTCGAACGCAACATGGCCAATCTGGCGCAAGGATTCGCCGACCGTGGCATCGCGGTCGATCTACTGGTGAGCGATGCCACCGGCCCTTTCATGCAGCCGCTGGCGGCGGGCGTGCGGGTGATCGGCCTCGGCAAGGGATCGAAGCGGACGGTGATCGCCGCGCTGGCCCGCTATCTGCGACAGAACCGGCCGCGTGCGGTCATCACCGGCAAGCCAAGTGACGACCGCTTCATTCTGCGGGCACGGCGCCGTGCCGGTGTGGAGAGCCGCTGCTTCTTCGGAGCCGGAACGGCCATTTCGCGGCAGATCGAGGAGCGCGGCTTTCATCCGCTGCGCCGCCGGTGGAAAGCGTGGCGGCGCGGTCGGCTCTATCGGCAGGCCGACGGCATCATCGCTACATCGAACTGGGTGGCCCGCGACATTGCCCGTCTGAGCGGACTGCCGGTCGAACGGATCACGGTGATCGGCAATCCGGTGGTGACGCCGCAGCTCCACCCGCTCGCGGCCGAACCGGTCGAGCATCCGTTCTTTTGTCCCGGTGCAGTGCCGGTGATCATCGCTGCGGGACGGCTGAGTCACGAAAAGGACTTCTCCACCCTGCTGCGGGCATTCGGCCTGCTGCGGCGCAGCCACGATGCGCGGCTGCTGATTCTGGGCGAAGGGGCACAACGACCGATGCTGGAGCAGCTGGTGGCGCAATTGGGGCTCGATGGCGCGGTCAGCCTGCCCGGTTTTGTCGCCAACCCCTATGCCTGGATGGCCAGGGCCCGGCTCTTTGTGCTCTCGTCACTGTGGGAGGGGTTCGGCAACGTGCTGGTCGAAGCGATGGCGGTGGGCACGCCGGTGGTCTCGACCGACTGCCCGGGCGGTCCACGCGAGATTCTGCACGATGGAGCCTATGGCCCGCTGGTGCCGGTGGGTGATGCTGTCGCGCTCAGCCGTGCCATGGCGCGGATGCTCGATCAGCCCACTGCGGCCGGGCTGTTGCGCGAGGCCGCGCAATCCTATTCGGTCGAGGCCTGTGTGGCGCGCTATCTGCGGCTGCTCGAAGGGTAACCGCTGGCCCAGCGCTGCATGAAGAGCAGCGTTCCGGCCACCTTGTGCAGGCTGCGCCGGGCCCGTCGTGCCTTGCCGGTCAGCAGATAGAACGGGATGTTGAGCAGGTTGCGCAGCAGCAGCAGCGCTGCCTGAGCGAGGCTTGCCGAACCACCCCGGTATTTGCGGATCAGGTGGAGTTGTGAAGCGATGGTTTCACGCTGCTTCAGCGCACTCAACCGTGCGCAAGGGAGCGATGAGCAGTCCTCTGCATGGTAGGCCAGCGCGCCGGCGACGATGACCAGCGCACCCTGCCGGGCGCGGGCGCGCAGACAGAGGTCGTCATCTTCGTAATAGAGGAACAGTGCCGGGTCGAACAGCGGTTCGCCGGCGAACCACGCGCGCCGGATCAGCATCACCGCGCCGGAGAGCATCTCGGCGCACAGATCGCCGGCAATCCAGGATTGGTCGAACCGGCCCTTGATCTTGTGGCGCCTGAAGAAGGGGTGGCGCAGGATGGCGCGCGGCTGACCGGTTTCATCGACCAGCCGAGGTGCCAGAATGGCGGCGTCGGGATAGCGGTCGGCTGCATCGACCAGCGCAGCCAGTGCGCCAGGCAGCAGCCGTGCATCGGGGTTCAGCAGCAGCAGGAATTCGGTGTCGGCCAGTGCGGCGGCACGGTTGTTGGCCACGCCAAACCCCAGATTGCGCGGGTTTTTCAGTAGCCTGACCCGCGGATGGCCGCTCTCGACCAGCGTGCAGCTCTGATCATGGCTGGCATTGTCGACGACCAGACAGTGGTCGAGTTCGGCAATCGAATCGAGCGCGGCGCTGAGCACGGCAGCGCTGTTGTAGGTGACGACGATTGCGGTGACCCGGTCGGCGAGGCGGCGAGCCGCCCTGTCGTTCATGGTGGCAGGCCCAGCGCGGTCAGATAGGCGTCGGTGGCGGCCTCGATCTCATAACGGCGTGCCGCCTGTTGCAAGGTGGCGGGCGGCAGCGGCTGCTCCAGCGTGTCGAGGATGGCGCGCGCCATGGCCTGGTCATCGCCCACCGGCACCAGCGGGCCGTACCGCCCGTCGTGCAGAATCTCGCGCGGGCCACTCGGGCAGTCGGTCGAGACCACCGGTGTGCCCAGCGCCAAGGCTTCGATCAGTACAAAGCCGAGCCCTTCCCAGCGGGAGCTGAAGGCCAGCAGCGCGGCGTGTTGCATGTAGTCGTAAGGGTTGGGCTGGAAGCCGGCCAGGCAGACATCCTGCGCCACCCCCAGTGAGGCAGCCAGCGCCAGCAGTTGGTCATGCTGGCGGCCCTTGCCGAGAATCAGCAGGCGGCAGTCGCGCTGCGCCCGCACCTGGG